>Ga0315284_10010417_pt1 | contig 13242 bp, 14 predicted proteins | sample YL17G09_16_MG_FD_203696 | JGI IMG/M metagenome (GOLD analysis project Ga0315284, IMG submission 203696) | Sediment microbial communities from Yellowstone Lake, YNP, Wyoming, USA - YL17G09_16 | ecosystem: Environmental > Aquatic > Freshwater > Lake > Sediment | place: USA: Wyoming | collected...
AAGGGGCTCCTCCGTGAGAAGCGGGGCAACATCATGTCCGACATACAGGTCATCGGGGAAATCCTGAAGGAGCGGGAAAAGGCGAGGACATGAGCCGATTCTTCCCTGGGACAATTCCGCGGATAGTAGCCGACGATGGGCTTCGGGCGGAAGTCTTGGACCAGGTCCTGTCCTCCGTGGAGCTCTCGGGCGCCTGCGCCGTGGACCGCGACACCGCCAAGGCCTGGGTCTTCGGCATGGTCGGGGACGATGTCGTCGGCTGCCTCGCCTACTACCCGCCCGATGTGGCTTCCCTGTGGGTACATCCGCTCTACCGCGGCAAGCTCCACGCGACGGACATGATCAGCCTCCTCCGGGAGCGGGTCGCCTCCCGGTACAACGTCCGTTCCCTCCGGGCGTACATCAAGAAGGCCCACACCAGCGCCGCCAGGGCCTTCATCGACGATGGGTGGAGAAAGGTCGGGAATCCGCCGGGGCCGTCGGGGTCCTCCATGGACATCTACGGGGTGGGGGAATACCCCCTCGAGCACGCCATCGTTCTCAGCGGGGGACTCGGCGAACGGCTCCGGCCGTTCACCTTGGAGCTCCCGAAGGGGCTCTTGCCCGTCCTCGGGAAGCCCCTCCTGGAGCATGTCATCCAATCGCTGTCGGCGTGCGGCATCCGGAACGTGGCGCTCGCCCTCGGACACAAGGGACCCATGATATCTGGGATCGCCAAGGGGATGGCCCCCCCGAACGTCAGGGTGTCGTGCTATCAGGAGCCGGAGCCGTACGGGACAGGCGGCAGCATACGGTCGATCCACCGGGGCCCGCTCGAGGGAGTCCCCGACACCTTCGTCGTCGCGAACGGAGACAATCTGCTGGCGGTCGACTACCGGAAGGCGGCCGAGCGCCTCGCGTCCTCCGGGGCCGAAGTCGTGGTCTGCGTCAGGAAGGCGGAGGACACGGGCGCGTACGGACGGGTGGATGTGGGCGCCGACGGGTCGGTGACAGGGTTCGCGGAGAAGGCGGCGTCCGGAGGATCCGGGCTCATCAACGCCGGGTACTACATCTTCTCAAGGAAAGCCCTCGACCGCATGCCCGACGTCCCCAGGCCGTTCTCGCTCGAACGGGACCTGTTCCCGGAGCTCGCCAAGGCGGGCCGGCTCGCCGCGTACGACGTCGGGGACGCCCGGTGGTTCGACGTGGGCACCCCGGAGAGATGGGAGGCCGCTATCGGGGGATGGATCCCGTGGAGTCCGGCATGAACCCGACCGACCCGGGCGCCTCGGCGTTCCGTAGGAAGATGTTCTTGAAGTTTCTCGCCATCATCGGTGCCCTATTCGCCGCGACAGGAGTATTGCTGTTGTTCTGAGGGCGCGCCCGATCTTCACGACCGATGTCAACTGGCGAAATCCCGCATCCCCGAAATTCTCAAAGTGTGCGGGCGCGATGTGGATCGCCCCATAGCCATCGAGCCATTCCCCAGATGGGCTGACTCGGAAGTAGGCGGCGCGCGAATCCCCTAATCCTGGATACTTGTACCCGGGGATTGCTTGGCTTGGCTTGGTCACGGACAACGGGATTACGTAGGGCGATATGGAAATCCGGGGGCAGTATATTCGGTGGTAGACGTATTCTGGGTACGTCCACGCCCGCGCCTTCCAGGTCGAGTTGTACAGCTTCATCGGGTACCACCAATTTTCCAAGATCCCCCTATGGAGCTCCGTCGGTAGGCCGCAGAAGTAGGCAGGTAGCACCCGGCCGACAAACTCTGCCCACTTTTCGGAGAGGGTGGCGGCACCGCAGTCGAAGTTGTATTCTGGGTCTTCGATCAGCCCCCGCACGTTGAACGCCCCGGCCGTTTTTCCACAGAGCTGCATGAGTCCGATTTCGGGGGGCGTCAAGACTGAGGTCCCCGCTGAGAAGGCGCGCTCGCAGGACTTCCGGTTGTGTACGACGACCCCATCCTCGCCGTACTGATGCCAGGAAGACTCATAGCTACAGACCCCAGAGAGGATGGTCCGGGGGATCGAATACTTCGCGGATGCCCTTTGGATGTAGCCCCACACGTCCCCGGCAGATGGGTTCTTGCCGCGGATGTGGTATCCAGACCTACGGAACCAGCATCGCTGGGCGTGCTCGCAGATCATGCGGAAAAGAATAGCACGGGCCGGGAGCCTAGTCATCGGCTGATTTTCTTCACTTGACCCCGGCGACCGGAAAGGCATAATGGCCCGGAAGGGGGGTTCGGCGATGGGGGAGTCGGATGCGGCGAAGACCGCCGCCGAGAAGTCCAAGGCTGTCGCATCCGTAAGGTCGGCGCGCAAGCTCGCTGATGCCATCAACTATCTCATCCACGACTTCGTCGCAGTCGGTAGCGCGTGGCGGGAGGCCCGGCGGCACGACTACCCAGCGGCGTACCAAGCGACCCAGGACTACCCATTCGCGAAGGACATCGAGGATATGGTGACCGACTTGGTCAAGTGGCGGGACAACATTCTCACGGAAGCCGACAAAATGGAGGAAGCGATGGACATCAACCAGGAAATGCTCATGATCGCCGAAGAGGTCAAGGAGGCGAAGTCGGGGGAACAGGCCGGCAAGAAGCTGCTCAAGAGCCTGTCCAAGCAGCTCATGGAGGCCATTACCCGGTTCGGGAAGCCCCGGCCTTCCCGTCGGCCCCCGTGGCGCGGCCAGCAGCTGGTCGAGATCCCGATGTACGTCACGGTCCGCGGGAAGCAGGTGGAAGCCATCCTGCTCCCAGTCCCGCCGGAGTCCCGGCAGCCGCGGTTCATGGGCGACCCCGAGGCCGGGATCGGGCCTGACCCGGGCGAGATCTTCAAGACCCCGGAAGGCCACAACATCTACGCCTGGGCCGTCAAGGTCGACGTCCCGAACAAGATGGACCCCGACGATCCGGACCCGACCCACGACCCGGAGGCTCAAGAGATCGCCCGGGAGGCCATGGTCGACACCATCAAGGACCTCTCCCGCAAGATCGATGCGAAGAAGGTGACCATGGAGTCGTTCGTGATGGAGAACCCAGACGACGAGAAGATGCTCATCGCAGTCGCGCAGGGGGTCGTCACATCCCCCATGGCGCCGGATGAGATCCATGGGGCGTCGGGGTCGCGGGGAGCCGAGGAACCGGAAGATCAGCAGGAGCGGAGCGTGATCCGGAGCATCATCCCCCCGGAAGCCCGCTGAAAAATTACGTCCCGGAAGCCCACTTGTTTCCATAATAGCCCGGGGGGAAACCCCCGGGTTTTTATTAGGTGGGGGCCATGAAGACCAGGGCCAAGGCGGCGAAGGAATTGGCATCCGGCCGCGTAGCCTGCTTCCACGGAAAGGAGGAATCCCGCGGGGACTTCTCCGAGTGCTGCATCCGGGAATTCGACCGCATATTCCCCCTAGACAAGTGCCTTTGGATGCTCCTGGGGGACCATCTCAAGGCGGCACACCTCGCCGCCATCCGGTCATCCATCCACATCATGCGCCGATGCGACATCGTCCCCGTCCTCGAATGCCTCCCGAAGGCCCTGGAGTACCGGAAGCGCGTCTGGGCGCACACATCTTGGTTCTTCACCCCGGGGACGCTCGCCGTGTTCGAGACTGAGGATGAGGTTCAACGGTTCGCCCCGGACCCGGGGCCGACCCCGTGTATGCTGGATCGGGGGATCCTCGCCCGGGTTGACGCCATCGGGGCAACTGCCCTCCGGACGCGGATACATGCCGTGACCAGGGAGAAGAGCGGGTGGTACACCATCGACGTCGCCGATGGGGCGGACAAATGGAGCCTCCGAGCAAGCAGGTCCATGTTCATGCGCTACCTTTCTGAGCTCGCCAATTGCATCGTGGCGAAGGCCAGAGTGATGCCGAACACGAAGCCGCCGGTCGTGTTCGTCGGGACGAAGTTCGGCACTGAACGGATGACTCTTGCATCGCTCGGGGCGTGTACCGAGCTCGAAGCGGTTCAGGAGCCGCGGAAAGGCTCTTGACAAGATTCGTCGGATGGGCATAATCGCCAACCGTTCGGGGCGGGGCCGGCGCGGACGAACGAACGAGGCGGAAACAGAGCGATGTTCGCCAAGAAGTTCTTTGGCTATTGCACATCGGTCTGGATCTGCCTCTTCCGCGAGGCAGGGCCCCACCCAAACGGCGCGGCCGGGCGATGAGCTCGACCGCGCTTGTTTTTTGATTATTCCACCCCCTTTTCATTGAAAGGAGCCACATGGCCAATCCTCGCCGTAACCGCCGGAACCTCGAATCGGACGAGTCATTCTTTAGCAAGTCGGCCATGAAGGGGTTCGGAAACCGGTACGGGAAAGAGTACAACGGGTTCCTCCGGCTCCCGAAGATCCTGGGGGCCTCCGAGGACATCACAGGCACCCAGAAGTTGATCTGGATGATCCTGGCCGACCATGTTCGGCCGTCGGGAAAAGGTCTGTGCTGCCCGAAACTCGAGACCATCTGCCGCCTATCGGGACTCCATCGGAGGAAGGTGATCCGGGACCTATCCGCACTGCGGAAGGCGTTCATGGTCGATTGGGAAAAGCAGTCGCGCACGAACCACTACTACCTGAGCACTGCGGATGACCTCTGTCTGGTGGCGAAGGCGGTCGCATCCGTCATTGGGCATCCAGAAAACCCGATAGCGCCGAAAAAGACCATCCAAAACGCCCGCCCAGAAGTGACAACGGTGTCACCACAGGACCCAAAAGTGAGGTGACAACGGTGTCACCTCCGTGGTGACAAGGATGTCACCTCACACGGCGATAGGTGACAAGGGTGTCACCTCATGTAGTGACAAGGGTGTCACCTCGTGTGGTGACAAGGATGTCACCTCCATATAAGAAGAAGACTAAGTATAAGAAGACGAATTGTAAGAAGACGAATAAAAAAGCAAGGAAACGTCCTTTTAGAAGGAGCGGAGCCTTCGGCTCCGCGATCCGGGAGCTCCGCTCCCCCGACCTACGACGGGGAGAAGCAACTTTCAATCAAGAGGCGGATTTTTTCGGAGGACCAGATGCCCACCAAATCGTCCGATTCCGTTGGTAAGCCGTACATCCCGGCGATCCTCGACCTCCCTGGCCGTTACGGGACCAAGGGACCTCCCGAAGGGTGGGAGGGGGCGCGGGAATCATCCTGTCCGCGATGCGGATCACCCGTGTGGACCCACGACCGGGTGCGAGAGGCCATGAACAGGACCAACCTGGTTGCTCTCTGCCCCGGATGCGCCGCGGCAGAGCGTCGGCTGCAGTCAGGATCGTAAGTACTCGTATTGACCGTGGAATCCAATTGGAGTAGCCTTCAACCATGCCGACCAACGGGACGCTGATGGAGCAGCTCACGGTGGCCCTCCTCCACCTGAAGCAGTGCGATGGGAAGGGGCCTGTCGAAGTCGCCCCCGGGGTTTCCGCGTGCCAGGAATGCGCCCGGGCCGCCGCCCTGATCGGGGCGTGCCTCGCCCGGGCCACCCTCGTCGTGGAGGCCGCCGGGAAGTCCATTGCGGCGTCTGAGAAGAAGGTCTGATTCCGGGGTGTGTCGATGCCAAGGGTGATCTTTTCCGTTCCCCACGCCCATAGCCGGGGGCCTGAGGATGCTCAGCTCCACCAGTACGACCTCGCGGCAGAGGAAGCGGCGTCCGGGCTCGCCGACCGACTGGGGTCCGCCGGGCATGAAGTCTCGTTCCGGGTTGGCAACCTCAACAGGATGGAAGTCGACCTCAACCGGCCCGACAGCCGCGGGACATCGTTCAGGAAGTCTCTCGCGCGGGAATTCCCTGGGACTGACTTCCTGCTGGACTGCCACAGCTTCCCCCCTACGGACTTCCATTGGTCCATCGACGTCGCCCTCCTGCGCCTCTCATTCGGACCGGACAACGCCGGGACCGTCCACGCCCTGGCGCAGGCTCTGATGGCTGAGGGGTTGTCGGTGGCGGTGGTGTGGGGGAAGCATGCGAACGATGTGGTCGCCCACGCCGTGGAGTCGGGGGTGCCGGCGGTACTGGCAGAGTTCTCAGAGCACGAAATGTCGGAGTCGGGGGGGCGGCTGCTGGACTCGTTCGCCGCCGGATTGGACCGGTTCTTGGGCGAGTTGGCCGAGGGGTCCGGGCCGGCCTCTAGGTTCCGAGGGTCCGTCGGGATGACCGAGGGGTTCGGCGACAGGATCCATGTCCCGACGAGCGACCCCACGATTCGTCGGATCATCTCCGCATCTTTCCCGGAGTACAAGGGGCGGCACGCAGTGATCGAGCCCGCGGAGCTGGTGGATGTCAGGAGCTACTGGGATGAGGGGAACCGGAGCTATTTCAAGTTCGTCCGTCTATCTGACTTCCGGGCATCGCCGGCCATACCCGCGATGCACCCGGCGTTCGACCCGCAGTACAAGGGCGCCGACAAGGCCCCAGTGGTCCCCGGGGTCGTCTGCGTCGAGCACAAATTCCACGGGTCGGGGCAGGGACTCACGATCCACGTCAACCCCTCGGACATGAACCAAATGGCCTTGCCCGCCCCGGACGAACTGGACTGGGCGCAGAAGGTGGTCCTGCTGGCCACCCGTTCGTACAAGTCGAGCTATGCCGGTCGCGGCGATTTCCGCTATCAGGAAGCCCGGCGCGAGACCGGGATCACCCAGCAGGAATGGGATGCGGCATCAGAGACCCTGAAGGCATCCGGACACTTGGACAAGCGCGGCGCCATTACGATGAAGGGGCGCAACGCGTCGGAGAGACTCCCGCAGCTCTATTCGCTTGGGAAGGCGAGGTCCTCGCGGCTGCCCGCCCCGGACACGGGGCCGGAGGGCGGAGGCGGGGTCGAGCGCGGCTTGGCGGCGTTGGCAGAAGCCATGGCGTAACGGGAGGCCCGGGAACCGGACTGGCCGCCGGCCCCGAGTCGTTCGGAGGATTCTGTTGGAGGGGATGGCATGGGCGCGATCGCATTGGAAAGGCCCGTCGTCGTGATCGACTTGGAGACGACCGGCACCAGTCCGTACACCGACCGGATCGTGGAGATCGCCGCAGTCAAGGTGATGCCCGATGGCGCGGAGAAGTGCGCCGTCGGCCGCATCAACCCAGGCATCCCCATCCCTCAAGAGGCTACGGCGATCCACGGCATCACTGATGCCGACGTGGCCAAGGCGAAGCCCTTTTCCGAGATCGCGGAGAAGATGGAGGCGTTCTTGGATGGGTGCGATCTGGCGGGCTACAACATCAAGAAGTTCGACCTTCCCCTTCTTGAACAGGAATTCGCCCGCTGCGGCATCAAGTTCGAGTGGCGGAGCCGTGCCATCATGGACACGTACCTCCTGTGGCTCCGGAAGGCCCCCCGCCAGCTCGCTGATGCGGTGCGCACGTTCCTGGGGCGCGCGCACGTCGGCGCCCATGGGGCTGAGGCGGATGCCCGCGCATCGTGGGACATCCTGAAGGCGATGGCAGACAAGCAGGAATGGGCCATCCCGAGTTCTCCTCAGGGCATTTCGGATCTATGCGACCCACCGGACCCCGACCGCTACGACCCGGATGGGAAGCTACGCTGGAAGGGGGGCGATTTGGTGCTCACCTTCGGCAAGTGTTCGGGACGGACGCTGCGGGAGCTGTCGGTGTCGGACCGCGGCCTGCTGGAATGGATCCTCGGGAAGGACTTTTCCCCGAAGGTGAAGGAGGCGGTCCGGTCCGTGCTGCAGGGCCGCCATCCGGCGAGGGTTCCGGCGTGAGGACGTTCCGCGAAATCGGCTTGGCGTGCGGGACCGACAAGGTCCGGGATCACCACTACGACCCATGGTATGAGCGCCACTTGGGTCCGCTAAGGTCCCGGCCCATCACGCTCTTGGAGTTCGGGGTGTACAAGGGCGCATCGTTGCGGATGTGGGAGGAGTACTTCCCCAAGGCCCGAATCTTCGGGGTCGACAATGATCCGGCGTGCCGGGCGCATGCGGGGGGCCGGAAGAAGGTTCTGATCGGGGACCAGGCCGACGCGGCCTTCTTGGGCCGTGTCGTTGCGGAGACGGGTCCGTTGGATGTTGCGGTGGATGACGGCGGCCACCGGATGAACCAGCAATTGATTAGTTTCCGCGCGCTCTTTCCGCGGGTTCGCCAAGGGGGATTCTACGTCGTGGAAGACCTCCAGACGTCGTTTATAGCCTACTATGGGGGAGGGGTTGCGGGGAAGCCGGGGACCATGATGGCGCGACTGAAGGATGCGGCCGACCAGCTCATGTGGGCCCAATCGGACCGTCCCCCGTATCCGCCGTCTGGTCCTGTCTTGGCGTTGCACTTGTATCCCCGGATCTGTTTCGTGGAGCGGGCGTGAGCGACATCCCGACCTGCACGTGGACAGACATGTGGGAGCTGCGGAGGAGGCGCGTGCGGCTTCGGTGGGAGCCGTGCGCGGTGTGTGGGACCAAGGTGCCGTTGAGGCCGGAAGCGAGGCCTCGTCCAGGGTATCCGAAGTGTCCGGCGTGTCAGGGTGAAGTGCGGTCGGGTTCGTGGCGTCCTAGGGTTCGGGCGAAGTGGCACGACTGATCTCGGGTTTTTGGGGGGTTCCATGGCGACGGTGGTCGGGGTCATGGACCGGTACAATTGGTTCGACCGCACGGATGTGATCGTGGTGGTGGATCCGGCGCATCGCACCCTCACGTGGGTCCCCCGCGGACTGCCGTGTCCCCATGCCAACTTCGCCAGGCAGGGTTGGCGCATCCTGAATGCGGCCTTCAACGGAGCCTTTACGCAGTGTACCGCCTTGGGCCTCCGGGAGAAGCAGATGGCTGGCCACAAGAACCTGTTAGCCGCGTTGTCCGCCTATGGGATAAGGGTTCAGCATTCCTTGGTGGTTGCCCGGCATGGGACGGAATGGCTCGCCCAAGGGGTGGATGTGGTGGTGCCCGTCTCCCGCCGGGAAATCTACTGGTATCCCTTGAAGCCCACGATGGACATCCACACGCAAGGTCGGAAGCGCGTGGTGTTCAATCCGCCCAGCGAGCGGCTTCGCGGAGAGCGCGTCCACCAATGGGTCGGAGCCCGCGTCGGGGGCAGCGACTTCGGGAGGCTACGACGGCAGCGTGTGCTGGTGGGGAAGCTATTGGATGTTGGTTTCCCGTTCCGAAAAATAATGGAGCACCCTGAATGGTTGTCCGCATCCGACCCGGGCGCGTACGCAGACCTACGGGCAGTCGGCCCCAGATGGGAAACCCAACTGTTCATGCCCTCCCAAAGCGTCTTGGACTCGATGGCGGCGCAGCTCGGGAAAAAAGTGACCACGAAGGTGGTCGGGAACCACCGTTCCGTGGTAGTCCGGTAGATCCGCGCGGGAATCCATCGTGTCCCATTACCACGTGATCGGGGTGTGCGGGGCCGGCATGGGCGCGATGTCGCATGTACTCCTCGACCGTGGCCATCGGGTGTCCGGTTGCGATGCTACGGGTTCGGCCCCCTATGACCTCCTGCGCCGGGGTGTCCGATGCGCGGCCGGACACTCGGCCGACCATGTCCTCGGCACCGACTTCGTTTTCGTGTCTTCGGCCGCCATCCGGGGGCCGGTCGCTACTGAGATCCGGGCGGCTCGTGATTCCGGGATCCGGGTTCTTTCTCGGTCTGACTTGTTCGGCGAATGGTCGTCGGAACGCCCCACGCTCGCCATCGCTGGGACGCACGGTAAGACGACGACTACGGCTATGGCGGTCACCGTGATGAGGTCCGCCGGGATGCGGCCCTCCTACGTGGTCCCCGCGGGGGGACCGGTGTCCGGTCTTCCCGTGAACGGGGCGTGGGGCGGAAACCCGTTCGTGGCTGAGGCCGATGAGTATGCCCGGACCTTCTTGGGGTTCTTCCCGCACGCGGCCATCATCACATCCGTTGATTGGGACCATAGGGAGACATACCCGACCCCAGATAGCGAGTGGGACGCCTACGTGGAGTTCGCCCGGAAGTCGCGGTGCGTGTTCGCGTGCTCGGACAACCCTGGGAGCGCGGGGGTTGCGGAAAGACTTCGTGGGCAGGTGGGCATTTCAACCTACGGTCGGTCGGAAGGGTCGGACTGGCTCGTCTCTGATGTGGCGGCTGCCGGGCTTGGCTCATCGTTTTCTGTTTCCCACGGTGGCGACCGGGCTAAGGTTCGGTTGGAAGTTCCGGGGGTCCACAACGTCCTTAATGCAGCGGCGGCCATCGCCTCGGCCGTAGAATTCGGGGTGGGATTTCGAGAGTCGGCCGAAGCGGTCCGGGCATATCGCGGCGCGTACCGGAGGTTCGAGGTCCGGATGCGGAAGGGGGGGATCGTTTTGGTCGATGACTACGCGCATAATCCTGGCAAGGTGCGGGCCACGGTGGCGGCCGCCCGGGCCGCGTTCCCGGGGAACCGGCTTGTGTGTTTCTTCGGCCCCCAGCACTACCGAAGGACCACAGAGCAGGCCGAAGGGTTTGCGGGGGCACTTAGCGGCTGCGACTTGGTGTTCGTCGGGGGATCATGTTCGACCCGGGAAGACCGACCCGACCACGATCCGGCCGCGGCACTTGCGGAAAAGATGGGGGTGTCCTACCTCCCCGATGTTCCAAGTGCGGCCAAGGCGGTCCGGGCGGCCATTCGTGAAGGCGATGTGGTCATTACCGTGGGTGCGCAAGAGATGTGCCGAGCCGTGTCGGACTGCTTGCAGGAGTCGTTGGGATGAAGTGCTGTTTGTGTGCAGACGCGGCGGTCGTCATCGACACGGCGGTCTTGTCGGATTCATCCGTGGTCCGATGGGCGCACTGCGCCCGGCACGCGTTGGGTCTTGGTGATTGGCACGACTTCATGGTCGTGTCGCAAGATTCGGCATCAGGCGATACGGGTGCTGATGGCGTCCGCAAGTCTTCGCCCAATGCGGGCTTGCGGTCGTGAACGTGGCCGTGGCCGTGGCCGGTTAGTCGTAGGCCGCATCTTTCCGTTGTACGGACCCCGCCCCCCTAAAATTTTGGAGGGGCGGAAGGCCCCAAGATTCCATAATGTGGCGTTCTGGTGTTCTATTGCCCGGGGCTTTCCATGAAATCGCAGGTCTTGCCGGCCGGCCTTCGCTGCAAGGTGGTCGTCCTCATGAGTCCGGAAGATGCGGCCGCCTACTTGGACGAGCTGATCCAATGGTTGGAGAACAGAGAGGCGGTAATCCCGCCCAAATCGACTATCGACGCAATTAAGAAGAGGTATTCGGGGGCATTCGGGGGTTCCTGTCCTCAAGAGGAGGCGCCGCTTCTGAAGAAAAAGGAGCAGAAGCCATCGGTGGAACGGGGACTCATGTTGGACTTGTGGTACTTCTGGTATGAGTGCATTACGAAGGCGGGGTACAAGGTGTCTCGGCCAGAGAGTATCACGGGCGAGGGACGACGGCACATACGGGACATCGTCGTCGAGTTCGGCGAGGATCGGACAAGGGAAATCTTCAAGCTCGCCACGGCGGATTGGGCGGCTCTTCAGTCCCGTCGTAAGAACATCCCCGATGTGCCGCACCTTCGGTTCGTGTCGTACCACCGCCAGGAACTGGCCGATGCCGTGGCGGCCGGAGGTCTCACATCGGCTTCGCAGCGGATGAGCAACTACGGGAAGGACCGCAAGTCGGGATCTTGGTTCGGTCAGGATTGACGGATGCTCGGGTTCGGACTGCTCCTGAAGAATAAGCGCCCCCTCACCTCAGCGGACTTTTTCCGCTCGCGGGTACCCGACCGGCTGTGGGGGGTTTCAGTAGACAAGATCCCGGAGGGTCTTCCGCACCGGAAGAAGCTGGCGGACTACCTTGCGAACATCGCGGACCATGTGAAGACTGGGACCGGGCTGGCGTTGTCCGGCCCCTACGGTTCGGGGAAATCTGCGGGCGCCGCCCTGGTAGCGTTGGAAGTGTTGTCGTACGGCGGAACCGCCCTTTACATCGAGGACAAGTCGTTGGCCGACGCCATCTTGGATGGCCGGGAATACGAAGAGGAGGTCCTGTTCCGGGAACGGGCCGAAGGGGTGACGGTCCTCGTGGTGGATGAACTCGGTCTGCACTATAACGAGACCCGGGCTTCGGTCGTTGAGTCGATTATCCGGGACCGGATTTCCAGGAAGCGCCCGACCGTGGTCACCACGAACCTTGCGGAGGAGGTTTTCGTCAAGAAGTACCAGCCTCTCTACGAGGCCATGAAGGACTCGTTCATCAGCGTCCATTGTGCGGGAATAGATTGGCGGGCCCTCCGCGCCGGCACCCGGGTGCCGGAGGAGGGTGCGTAATGGAACTCGTCCTGATCCGCAAGATGATAGAGGATGGGATCACCCCTTCCAAGGTGGGGGTCGATGAGTCCTCGATGTCGGACCCAGAGGGCCGTAGGGCGTTCAAGTTCGTTTCCGGGTTCTACACGAAGTACGGGAAGTTGCCCGACCTCGCCACCATCGAGAGGGAGAGCAACGTCCGGTTCGAGGATGTTCTCCCGCCGACCGAACCGGTCGGGTACTACGTCGACCAGATACGGCTGCGGCAGCGGATCGGGTCCGTCCAGGAGTTTCTCAAGCGGACGAGGGAATCGTTCGAGCGGGTGCCCGACCCCGACCGCGCGGCAGAATCGTGCCGGGAGGTCCTTCGGGACCTCCAGACCGCCGAAGACCGTCGGGTGTGGGAGGTGTCCGATCCAGGCGACCGGGCGCAGATCCTCGACGAATATGAACGGCTGAAGGCGCTGAAGGGAAGGCCATCGGGTATCGAGACCCCGTGGCCGCTCATCAACGACCTGACTGGCGGGATCCACCCAGGGTACTTCGTTTCGGTCGTGGCGAGGTCCGAGACGGGGAAGTCCTGGATGTTGGTGAAGATGGCGGTCCACGCAATGCAGACGGGCAAGCGCGTGCTCTTCATCTCTCCGGAAATGAGCCATGAGATCGTGCGGTACCGATTCGCCGCCGTGTACCTCCGGCTGCCGTACAACCAGTTCCGGAAGGGGTTCCTCCCGGCCGCGGAAGAGCAGCGTCTGCGGGACTTCGTGGCGAAGCCGGATACTCCCGCGTTTGTGATTGCGGATGCGACGGTCGTCCAGAACACGGGACACGTGGCGGACCTGATCGCGGACCATCGGCCGGACCTGGTCTTCATCGACAGCTACTACCTGCTCGATGTCGAGGGACGGTACGGGTCATCGGCGGAACGGCGGGAGGCTCTGACGATCGGCATATTCAACCTTGGAAAGCGGACGAAGGTGCCGATTGTCGTCAGCACCCACTTTAACGCCAAGGTCGACCAGAGCAAGAAGGGGACGCAGACGACAATCAGCAC
>Ga0315284_10010419_pt1 | contig 13239 bp, 24 predicted proteins | sample YL17G09_16_MG_FD_203696 | JGI IMG/M metagenome (GOLD analysis project Ga0315284, IMG submission 203696) | Sediment microbial communities from Yellowstone Lake, YNP, Wyoming, USA - YL17G09_16 | ecosystem: Environmental > Aquatic > Freshwater > Lake > Sediment | place: USA: Wyoming | collected...
TACCGCAGTGCGCTGAAGTCGTTGCGCAAGCAATCAAAGAGTACAGTGTAGGAAAAGAAATGAGGGGGAAGGTGCGAGAATGAAAGTTAAACTGAATAATACTTTTTTGTATATCTTGTGTGGTACTAAGGATATGGAGCGGTTGTTTGATGAAGTAAATATTAAGCATCATGAGAAGGAGTTTTGTATTAAACTTCCTTGTGGGAGTAAGAAGAAGGTTGCTTACGCAATAAGAAAAGAAATGAGAATAGATATTAGAGGGAAGGTGCGAGAATGACTTTTTTTTGTAAGTTTCATCAGGAGTGGTGTTGTCCTATTTGTAATAAGTGTAAGGAGTGTGTTAAGAATGACTATTGACATAACTTATATTGAAATTAATGAAGATGGAAGTGTTTTAATTAAAGGTAAATGTAAAGCAAGTGATTTTCATTCTCGCAGGGTTTCTCCAAACGACTTTCTTGATTTGGGAGATTTAGAACGCGAGGGGAGCAGGGAATGATATACCCAATCACCACGAACCCTGCTCTCGTTCATGTTTCTAATAAAGAACTATGTAATGTTTGTAAAGGTAGAGGAGAGAACGAACAAAACACTCTTTATGGAATTATTGATGTTATTAAATGTAAAGCTTGTCAGGGAACGGGCTTTATAGTGAGGAAAAAGTTTTTATGAAAGAGTCAAAAAAAATAAGTCTTAAAGCAGGAGCTATAATAGTATTTTCAACAGCAATAGGCTTCTTAGGCGGGGTTTCTTTGCTCGTTATAACTAAACCAACAGCTCCGTGGATTTTCAATAACGTAATTTTTTTCACTACATTCGCTGGTCTTACGACGGGAATGGTATTAAGCACCAAAATGATTTTTAGTAAGTGGCTTCCACTATGGAGAGAGGAAGTAATAAAACAGATAGAGGAAGAACAAAAAAAATGATTATTAACAAAGTAAGAATGAAATACTGTTGGTACTGTGGAATAGGTGTTGAAACAGACAAAGTATTCCATAGTAAATGCGGGCAAATGCTAAAAATATTGGGGGATGAAAAAAATGAATAAAATAGTTTTAACAAAAAAAGGTTATTACATAGTTTTCGGAGCTAAGAGGTATATTGACCGGATGTTTGGAATAACAGACATAAAAAATGTTGAGTATGACACGATAGAAGACAACGAAAAGAAAACACTAACGCTTATTTTCAAGAAATGTTAGAAAAAACTTGGAAATTCATAAAAGCGTTCACCAGTAGAGTATTAGGTTATTTCCTATTTCCACTGGCGTTATTAGCTATGCTTTTCTACTCGATAGGAAAGTGGGCGGAGAAAAAAGAAAATGAACGAAAACGAAAAAACTGAATTAGAAAAAACACTATACAACCTCAACGGAACACTAATGATAATGAACAGAAACCTCGACAGACTCGCTAAAGAACTGGAGAAAAAATGACTTTAGCAGGAATAGTATTTTTTATACTAATGATACTCGTAGGTGTTTTCTTCATTATACTCGGACTAATAATAGTCAAAGTATACATTAGAAGAGGACTAAGAAAAATAAGAGGAGCTTTCCCAGAAGAATATGACGAGGTGAAGAAATATGCGAGTAAACTTTCAAGTGTTCGGAATAGAAGTGGGAATGATGATGAAAGCAAGAAGAGTGCTGAAAACAGCAGTAGCAGGAGTAACGAACAGAACTAAAGACGGAAAATACATAACTTTTTTGGATTATGACGAAATACCATACGAGTGGCTAAGAGATGAACTTTTAGCAATACAAAAAGAGTTCGACCTAAAGCAACTCTACGTCTTCAAAAGCGGAAGCGATAATCACCATGTTATATGCTTCGAGAAAATGAATAGAGAAGACTACGAGAAAATACTTCATAGAAGCAGTTGCGACCCGGGTTACAAGAAAATACCGTGGGCTTGGGGAAAAAGAGTAAGCACACTAAGAATAAGTGAGAAAAGAGGAACAGTTCCTAAGTTCTTGGAAATAATAGATAGGGATGCAATACCAATGAGAGAACTTAGCAGTGCGCACATAAAATTCTTTAGCAAATACTACACAGTACCACTACCATTAGGAATGGGAGATGGAGAAGAAGAGCTAATAATGGCGAGGTACAGAATATGAACGATAATTATTGTGAACACCCAGAGAAACACAGAACAACTAAGACCTTCGATAACGGGAAATTCGTAAGCGTAATGATAGTTTGTAGGCAATGCGAAACAGTCCTTAAGAGGAGTGTTAAGAAGAGCATATGAACGAAAGAGAATTAGTAGGAAGAGTAATAGGTGGTTCGAGCTTCAAGCACGGACACCAATTACTAAGGAATGAGAGTAACGAATACTTTTATTTCGTTCCTAAACACAGTGTTTACAACACCTTCGGGTATACCTTCGGTAGTGGTAACGAACTCGGTGAGAGCATAAACAAAGAAGCACTTGATATAGCAATAGCATACTCCGCAACAATAGTTTTTATATACCCTCGTTTCCTACGGTGTATAAAGGCAATAGAGATGCTACGCTTGGCGAACAAAATAGAAGCTGAAAGAGTAACCAATAAGGGAGAAGTAACCCTCAGCATACCCATTAAAGCCTTAGAAGAACACAAGAGGACATTCTAATGACAACAGACTACGAAGCAGTATACGAAAGCGTAATGCAATACAGCAGAAACAAAGTAGACACTATCGATAGTCAAGAAAAACTAAGGAAATTCCTATTAATGAATGATAGACAAAATAGACTATCATTCGTATTAATAGATAAACTATTACAAACAAGAAACGCAGAACACGATATAAAAAAAGCACAAGAAGGAAGAGAAAGTTTGGAAGTAATAGAAAGCAGACAGAACTCTGCAATACAAAACAAAAAAAGAGAAGAAGAAGCTAAAAATATTATTATAGCGAGTGGAAAACAACCAGTAGGAACACACACACTAAAATCAGGAGTGAGAGTAGTACTAATAAAAAACAGTTCACAAATAGACGTATACGAATTAACAGATAAAAGAGGGAGAAAAACTCTACGAAACCCAGCAACAGGAAGAATAATGAAAAAATAATCAGAGCTATCAAATGGTTAAAAAAGAAGAAACCTATGTAGAAGCACTAAAAATAATCAGTGAGAAAAAAGGAACAGGAAAAAACATAGCATGGCACTTAATGAACGGAAACGAAACATACGGAAAAATATTCTCTGAAATAATAAAGTTAATGCAGAAAACAGAAGGAGAAATACTAATAAGCAAAACAACACTACTAAGAAAATGCCATATGCCAACAAGCGCAGCAACATACCCTTTTTACAAGTACGAAAACGAAGACTACATGACAATAAAAAGTAACTACGTTCACGTTTACAAGTACCAAAGAGAAAACTGGGATATACTATGTTCAACACTACAACAATAACACTACAAGAATAATAGGACTAATGATAGGAACAATAATAGGAGCAACAATAATATGGATTATACTACATACAAAACAATAAAAGTATGCAATAACTGTGCAACAAGAAACAACAAAAACAACAATAGCTGTTGTTTCTGCGGTCTACTATTCACAGGAGAAGACAACAATGAAAAACCATGATAAAGAAAGATGCGAGTGCGGTCACCTAAAACAAAACCACTTAGTAGGGTACTTACTAAGAAGTAACGAAAGAATGGACTGTCAGATGTGCGAGTGCAAAAAATATGGTAGAAGCTGAAAAAGAACAGTGCATTAACTGTAAAAGCATAAGAACACTAATAGGAAAAAGAACAACTAAAACAGATGATGAAGGAGAAATAATACTCGAAGGACACTGGCATATAGCACCACAATTCAAATGCAAACTACACAAATGGAGAAAGTATGAAAGTAGTTGAAAAACTATTCATAGAATACTTGAGAGTACCAATAGAAGAATACACTAACAAATACTTAGCAGCTAAAAGCGTACTCGAAATAACAGAAGAAACAGGAACAACATACCATAAAAGAGTAGAAGAAATAAGAGATAAAGTAAGCGACAGAATACCACTAAGCATATTCAAAGCAACAAGATTTCTAAAAAGCAAAGAAACGAGATTAGTAATAACAACAGGACACGAAAGAATAGAGTTCAACAAAAGAGAAGGTGACGATTACAGAATAAGAGAAGAACTCGGAAGAAGCATGGAAGAAATAAACAGGATGGTAGTAAGAAGCATGAAAAGCTATAATAGTGACAGAGCAAGAAAAGCAGAAGACGCAGAATTCGAGTTTGAAGAACATGTATGAAGCAATAAACGAAATAAACAAGATACTCGGAGATTGCTGCACAGCAACCCCTCCACTCGAAGAACACCACTTCGAAGTTCTCGAAGACATAGAAATGAGAAAGAACAACGCACTAAACACCAACAGAACAAAATTCTATATAAACGAGATATTCAGATACACCAAAGAACAAAAAGTGTTTAGAACAGCACACATGGGAGAAACGAGAGGGGGAAAAACAGAAGGAGCAATGATGACAGCAATAATACAAATGTATTTCTTCAACAAACTATACAGAGAAGGACACTACGACAACGTAGAAGTAGACATACCAAAAGGAGAAATAGACTTTAACGTAAACCACATACACAGAGATGCAACCTTTTACAGAGAAGACATAAGAGAAAGGTTCAAGAAAGGAGAACTCGTCTATGGAGAAATAAACCAGATAGACGAAACAAAAGAAAGCAGTGGCGGTTTAGGAACAATGACAGAGAAAATAGAGATGAGTAACTACAACAACATAGTAGCAAAATACAATTTAGCAGAACACTGGATAAACCCACAAGGATTTATACAGATGAATACGAGTTACGGGATACACTGGTTCATCAAAGACGTAAAACACCGAAGAAACTGGGGGTTACTATACCGCTTAGAAGCATGGAGTAAAGGAATAAGTCCACAAAGCTTCATAGGATGGGTTTGCTTCCCACTACACGAAAACAAAGAACTAAGAATAGACTACGAAAAGAAAAAGAACGCTTGGATAAACGAAATAATACAGGGTGGTGGCGACCCGAGAAGCGAACTAAGAAGAGTAGCAGCAGAGATAATAGCAAAAGACAAAACATTCGGACAAATGAAAACAAGCAAAAGTTTCGTGCTAACAAATGACCAACAACTCGACATAATTGATGATTACGTTGCACAAGCAAAAATACTTGGATTTAACGCAGAAGAAAGGAAAAGAATAATGAGCAGAGCGCAACTAATAGTTAAACAAAAAATGTTCCCTGAACTGTATAGTAATGAGCAATTAAGAGAGTAATGAGCAATTTATAAAGAAAAGTTTATATAATAGAGCAACCATAATAAAAGCATGAAATCTTCAAAACTCTTGCTCGGTGCAGCTACTCTGCTTGCTACGCCAGCAGTATTCGCGACAGCAGCGATAGCCAACGATACGTTAGAAGGAATGCCTGATGTCGGTAGCGACCTCGGTGATTTCCTTAAGAACCTCGCACCCGGACTTGGAGCATTTATCCTCATCCTCGGTGTCTTCATTGGTATTGTAGCGATTGTAGCTGGTATAGCTATGCTTGTTGCACACCTCGCGAAGAAAGGCTTTAAGTAAACCAACCAAGTAATTTTTTTTTTATTTTTTTTGCTCAATTCAACGATACATTTAAATACTAATTAGTTCTTTAATGCTCAATACACACTATGGCAGAAATAGTACAAGAAGCACCAGCAGAGTCAAACGGAACATTAGGAGATGCTTGGCATAACGTTCTATACATAATACAGAATTACTGGTGGGTAATAGTAATATTCTCTCTACTAATAGCAGCAATAGTAATAATATTCTTAGTAATAAAGAAGAAAGAAGAAAATGATATGCGAAGAGATAGTGCTGTATACGCGACAGCAATGAACATTAGAGAAAGCGCAGAACAAAACAAGAAGAAAGAATGGTTGAGAAACTATTATAGCCTTTGGAACTTAGTTTGGCTTGGAATACCATTCAAAAGAAACGAACACAGCGTAAGAATAGTAGATATGGACAGAAACTTACTCGGTTGGTACAGAGGACACACAAAAACTCAAGGTGGTGACGTAGTTTTCTTAATGTATAAAACCAAGTGGCTTCTCGGTCTATTAGAGGAGAAATTCCTTCTTTACTGCCCAGTAAAAGTACATATACCGAGAGTTGATAAGACAGGAAAAACAATAAAAGTTAATGGACAAGAAACAATAGATGTAATAGACCTACCAGAAATGATAAATTACGACACACAAAAAGGAAACGAAATAAGAATACAATGCAACACAATAACTAAACAAGGAAACTACTACCAATTCCCTAACTACGTTCTAATAACACCAAACGGACAAGAACACATAGACTTAAGCCACGAACTAACCCATTTCGTTTCAAAAACCAACTTCTTAGTAGCATTAGAGTCAGGGTTCAGCGACATGAGCAAAGCAATGGGAAGAGCAGCAGAAATAAACCCTCACCTAAGATACAGTCAGAAAGAACCAGAGAAAGAAAAGAGTCTTGAAGAAAATGATACGAGTACACAAGGATGACCCTTTAGATAAAAGGCATTACGAATTAGTTTATCATGCTGGAGCTTTAAATCTTGAAGACATAAGCGTGTTCTTAACTCAAAGAGAGCTAAGAATGATTATGAAGCACATTGACAAAAGAAACAGTCATTTAACAACAATTTTAAAGGACTTCATCCATAAAGTAGACACTAAAGAAGGAGTTAATACTAACTGGAATTCCTATGTTCCTAAAACACATATTATCAGGGTTTTTTAGTCTATTAGCAGTAAGTTTAGTTATTGCTTGGACTCCATCACTTTACAGCATAACTGATGGTTGGGGAGCAGCAGACGACCCTTACGCGAGTAATTACGATAATATTAGTTGGAGTACAACTGGTGGTTTCGAAAGCCAGTTCGGTTTCGATTTAGCAACTCAAACAGGAGTTTATTGCTTAGAAGTAGGTGATGTATGGAATAGCGAGTCTTTAGTAATTGACGGAACTGTAATACCTCTTCTTCACCAGAACGAGTATTTCGACCTCGGGGGTGGTCGTTTCGTTCAGAGTAGTGGCGGAACTCACGATTATTGCAGGTTATTCTATTGGGAAGACAAATCAGGTTGTCCTGACTACTGGGTTGGTGCTAATAGTGCTACGCAGTATGATGACGCTGGTTGTTCTCCAAGCTTCATAGTTCATTCGAGTGACCTTCATGATGGTGAAACTCTTGATTTCCCTTATACTTACGGTGGTGTTCCTATGAGTGCAGAGGTTACTTGTCTTGATGGTATGGGTTCTAATTATGTTAAGTGCCAAGCTAATAGTGACGCTGCTTTTGATAATTGCATAGAAGACAGCACTGATTATCCTGACTTGGATGACGGTGATTTAGCTGGTACTTGCGCTTATAGTTATAATAGTGGAACTGATACGGAAGCTACTTGTGACGTTGCTCCCGGTGGAAGTAGAGAGCTTGGTTTCTTGTTTCCTTCTCATTTAACTCCTGATAAAGAAGCTATTTGGAATAGTGGTTTTCCAACGAGTAGTTTCAGGATTGTTTCTTTCAACTGTTGTGGTTGTGGTCTTGATGAACACGGTCACGCGATAGCTGATAAGAGTACAGTAGCTACTTTTACTCTTACTCAGTTCCAAGCTAAAACTCTTACTTGCACTGATTTAAAGGATTATGACGTTGAAGGAATAGTCAGGGGTTATATGCCGTGGTACTTTAATGCTAATGTTTCAACTGGTGCTAATGAAACTTATGTTTATGGTTCTAATCACTGTTCTATTGGTGAGTTGTGCCAAGCTGGTAGCGAAACTACGACTTCTGATGTTGATTTGTCTTTAGTAGCTTGTTTAAGGGAAGCTGACGCGAGTTGTTATGATGGTAAGTTTAATCAGGATGAAGTTAGTGTTGATTATGGTGGTATTTGTGGTAGTTGCGATAATACTTCTCTTGTTGATGATATTTATTATGTTGTTGCTCGGGAAAGCGAGTCAAGAGGTTACTACGACTCGCACCTATTCAATAGTAGTGAAGAATGTCCTGTTGCTGAGGACAACGTAGGACTAATAACCTCTTTAGTTGTTATAGTGCAAATGTTAGTTATAATACTAATAATGGTGGTTGTTTTATTCATACTCGGAACTTTAGGTGCTTTCAGCATTCCAACACTACTAATATGGAAGAAAAGACTATTTAAACAAGAAAACAGTTCATTTAAATATAAGAACAACCATAATAAACCATAAAAAAATGGGCTTAGACACACTACCCAACGGAATAACTTATTTCAATCTAAGTGAAGAATTATCAGTTTTTACAACACAAATATATTCAGCACTAACACCAATAAACATAGGAATAATAAGCATACTAACAGTAATATTCGTAGCAATGGTAGTAATGTGGGCTTTGTATGTAACAAGAAAACTAATAGAGATGCCGATAAACAATGAATGAACTACTAAACGCACTAAATGGGATGCTATTACTAATATTCCAGATAATAAACGCACTAATAGGAAGCTACATATATCTTCTTGTGCTATTCACAGTAATAGCTTTCGTCTGGTTAGTAATGAAATACGTTGCTACGAGGTTCGAAGTATGGAAACCATAAATAAAATACTACTAATACTACTCCTCGTAGGAACAGTGAACGCAGAAGACATATACAGAGAATTCACGACCACAACAAACAACGAAGTATACTTAGCAAACTTCCCATACTGGTGCGAAGTAGGAGAGGGATGCACAGTATACGTCACTAACCCTGACGAAGCAATAACCAACAACGCAACAATAACAATAAACGGTTCAACCGGAGATATGAACTATGACGAAAGCAACAACGTATTCTACGCAACAATAATAAGCGGAACAGAAGAAAACGCTAACTTCTCAATAAACATAAGTGATAACGCAAACAACACATTAGCAATAGCAAACGACACACTAAGATTTAGAATACCATTCACAACAACACTAAAATTCTATCAGAACCAGAACGCAAGCGACACAAGCACAAAACCATACGATAACGAATTCCAGTACGCAATGATGTATTACAGACCAACAAGCGGTTCAACATATAGCTACGAACTAAAAAGCGGAACAGGAAACATAAACGGGTTTCTAAACGCAGTAGGAAGCATATTCCCTTACTACAAAAAAGTAGGAACAACAAAACCAAAAATAACTCAAGACATATTCCTCTACGCGAAAATGAGTAGTGGAGAAGCAGAAATAAAAACCTACGAAAACGGAACATACGACCTATTCACAGTAAACGCACCAATAACAAGCACGTTCTTCTCATACTACGAATTCGGAAGACCAATAGCAAATGACGCAACAGAAAGAAGAACAGCAGTAGCAGGAGAATTCAAAATACAAAACGAAACAGCACCAACATACAGCGTATTCATCAGCGCATGGGAAGTATACAAGTGGCACACAACAATGAACTTAGTAAAAATAATAGCAATACTATTATTGTATGGAGCAATAATAATAGGACTAAGCTTCCTACTAACATTCTGGATACCGAACCCGGAAATGGCAGCGCAAGCCTTCAAGACAATGATGATAGTATTCGGAATAAGCATGAGTCCACTACTAATAATAGCCTATAAGGTACTAATGTGAAAGCAATGATAACAATAATACTAATAGCAATAATTGGATTAACACTAATAGGAACAACAACAGCAAAAAGCATATGCTACCAAGAAAGCACTGACACAAGCAACCAAACAGGAATAGATAGTAATTGCGCTCAAATATATAACGGAACAATAGTAGGAACTGGAACATTTAGTATACCACATCCACTAACAAACATGAATGATGGTGATTGGTCTACAAACACTGAAAGTGGAAGTGGAAATATTTATTTTTATATTAATTATACTAAACCAACTTGGGCTTATTCTACTGGAACAAAATGGCAAGTAAGAGATAAGCCTGTTTCTTCAAGTGTTAATTTAACCTTACCTTCTTCTTGTGTTGGAAATACTCTTCAATTTAAAGTTTCTATTATTCCTGTTTCTAATCAAATTAATTTTTCTTGTTATAATGGAACAGATTTTGAATTATTAACAACAATCGCAGCATACCAGTTTTCTGATGAAGCAGTATTCTGGAACGTAACAACACCAAAACCAACATACGACTCTTTACACGGTTTTGATTATAATAGAACAGCAGTACAATTTAACTTCACTAACCCGACTTTCGATTGGAGTACAACACAAATAAGCGTAAGTAACAGAACTGACTTAGGAGTAGTAACACTACTTTATTCAGTAAACACTACGAGCAACACTTTCTCAATGACTAATTTAACAATGGACACTCACCACTTACTAAAAATATCCTCTTTCGGTCTTGATGGAAACCAATCAAGCGAAGACACGATAGGGTTTTCTACTCTCGATAATTCTGTTCCAGTAATAACTCCAGTATTCCCTTCAACATCACCTTATAATTTTAGTGAAAACGAAACTCATTCATTAGAAGTAAATGTAACTGATAGTGATGACTCTTCAATAATAGTTACTTGGTTTAAAGATGCAGTTAATGTTTTCACAGAAACAATAGTTAGTGGCGGAACAAGTGTTTGGTCTTGGATTACTGGTTACGATAGTGAAGGAGAATACAACATAACTATAATTGCTAATGACACATACGAAACATCATCTTCCTACATGAACATAACTATTAATGACACTTATCCTTCACCAGTTTCCCCTATTAGCGTTATTTCTTCAAGTAAATATTATGAGTATTCTATTCCTCTTGTTTGTGAGATTGATTTTGTTCCTCTTAGTCCTTTTGTTTTCGAGTGGGTTTATAGTGTTAATGGTTCTGGTTTCGTTTCTCTTAATAAGGAGTTTTCTCTTCCTAACATGGTTTTCGATATTTCTAATGATGCTTATGGTTCTAATTATAGTTTTGGTTGCAGGGTTAATGGTCTTACTGGAATTGGTAACTATACTTACAGTGACTCTTTCACTAAGGTTCGTATGAACCACTTTTATCTTGGTGTTAATCCTGAACAAGTTTATTCTTCTAAAACACCGTATACTCTAAGCATAATAAGCGAACTCCAAAACACAGTAAACGCTTCAATAAGAGCACAACTCGCTGATTGTAATGGTGATGGAGTATGGGATTATAGCTGGAACTACGAGAACACAACAACACTCAAAGCAAGAAACACTTTCACTTGCATAAACTTAAAAGGAGTTGTTGATACTACAATAGGTATGATTATATATAAGAACAACTCTGAAAGCTGGGATACACTCAACTGCAATGAATTACCAGAAACAGACAACTATTGCATTGTTTACAAGACTTACGAGCTGATTGTCCAATGAAGAAAACAATAATTGTGCTGTTGCTAATGGTTAGTTTTGTTTCAGCAGGGAACGTTTCTAATTACGCTAATGAAGTTTCAGGAGATACAGTAAGCGAACAATGTGAAATCCTTTCAGCTATGGCTTCATTCAATAATTTTAATGATTATTTCTTTAATTGCATTGTTTTAGGAACAGATACTACTAATAGAGCTACGGAAGCTGATGTTGCTGGTATTTTTGACTCTACTAATTCAGTTCAAGACTTGAAAATGAGCATGATAACCAAAGAAACTAATCTTAGTGTTGAAAGACTATTATTTTCTTTCGATACTATAATAAGCATCCTGTTTTTATTATTGGAAGTAATACTAATAATATTCTATCTTATACAGTTAATATTCATAATTTTCATTCCATACATTTACGTCAAAATGCTTACATGGATACACGGAATGGTAATTAGAAAGAGGTATATTGCTCTTATGAAGAAAAAGAGAGAAAACTACACGATAGTGATTAAACGGAGAATGACATGAAAAAAACAATAATAATAAGTCTTTTACTATTAACTATATCATCAGTAATAGCAGCAGACTACGACTACACAGGAGCAGTTCAAAATACTGAGTTCTATTCTTGTTTACAATTCATTAGAGAAGGACAATCAATAAACTTAAAAGCGAATATTCAAGTAGATAAAACATCAACTACTTTGAGAGATTGTTATAATGGATACATTGCAGTAGTTCCTTATAGTAGATATGTTTGGCTTAAAAAGAATACTTGGAATTATCAACCATTAGCACAATGGCAAACTTCATCAGTTTATGAAGAAATACCTAATACCGCGTCTATTTGGAATAAAGTATTTAGTAAAATTGATGGAACAGACATAATTGACGGGGAAACAGTTAGTGAAGTTTTAATAAGAGATAAAATTGATGGTCTTTCAAGTCCTCTTTCGAGAATAAATAGTAGAGGAACAATATTCACTAAAGAAACTAAAATACCAGATGAATTCATGGCTTTCTATTATTCTCTTTCAGAAGAAGATTATGGAGATATGACTTTAGAAGCGAGTGGTAGTTTCGCTGATATTTCTTCATGCAATAATAATGTTGCTTGTAAAATATATGGTTTTGATGTAGACTCAACTTCTGTTTCTGATACAACACAATACAGTGGTTTCTTACCAATAGATGGTACTGGACACATGATACTTAAACAAAATAAATTGGATAACCTTCGTTTCAGTAAATATAAAGGTCTTTACACTTTCACTAATGACATAAACTATTATTATTACCCATTCTATGTAGACCTTTTACAAATATCAATAAAAGGTTATTCGAATTCTTCATCAACAACACAAATATTTGGGAAACTCGTAGAAATAGAACCAACATCACACAGGATAAAAATAAAGGCAGAACAAATGAATAAATTAGCAAGTCAAGCATATAAACAGTATGATGCTAATTATCCAGACACAACTATAATAGACTCTTTAGATTTCGGAACACAAATAATAGTTAATCAAAAAATAGCTGAACTACCAACAGCAGTAACATATGTAGAAATAAGTTATAGTTTACACATAATTCCGAATTCTCTTTACAGACACATAAGTCCAGTAGATTACACAGGATACTACAATTATGTTTCTAATGGTGATGTATCAGATTGCTCTTTAATATATAATTATACGAGCAAAGTATACAATGGTTCACTTGCTAACTTTGATGAATTGTGCGACCCTGATTGGGCTTTCAAGAATATTTATTTACAAGTTAGTTCTCCCGGAATTATTTTCAACATAGGAAATGGAACAAATAAT
>Ga0315284_10010420_pt1 | contig 13238 bp, 12 predicted proteins | sample YL17G09_16_MG_FD_203696 | JGI IMG/M metagenome (GOLD analysis project Ga0315284, IMG submission 203696) | Sediment microbial communities from Yellowstone Lake, YNP, Wyoming, USA - YL17G09_16 | ecosystem: Environmental > Aquatic > Freshwater > Lake > Sediment | place: USA: Wyoming | collected...
GACCCGCCTGAGGCGGGTCGCCCCCTACACCTTTTTCCGAGAAGCTGCTTCGAGTAACAGCGCTACCTGGGAATAGGTATATTTGCTTGCTTTACTCATCGTTGCCGTAGTACAAATGCCTCACGCTATCCTTGACGAAACAGGTGTTTTCGGAGTCTGGGAACAGGCATTACGGCGGAAGTCAGCATCCCAGTTAGTAGTAAGCTAATAGTGACGAAGGGGGAAGGCCCCCGAGCTAGAAAAAGGAAAGGAGGAAACGAAGATGACTTGGGAAATCGTTCTGGCGCTGGTTCTGGCGATACCGGTAATCCTTCTCCCGGCGGCCTACGTAGGGTATCTGACCATCGGTGGCGTGGCGGCCGTCAGAGGTGAGAGGAAGGAGAGGGCTGGGGCGGCAGGGCATGCAGTGGCGGGGTAGGTGGTGTAGAAGCAGGGATGAAACGGAAAGGAGGTACTGGAAATAGAAATCACAGGTAACACCTACGCTGGAAGGTGAGCCTTGTCCCAGGGTCTTCGAGGTCGAAAACAGGACAAGGCTCTTCTTTTTATGACATATCCAAATTTGGGAGAATGTTTAAAAGCTCCTGTCAATCCCCTGGAATCCCCTAATTGCTAAAATGTCATAACTTTTCAATATTTACCCTTTCAGTTTTATGACTTTTTCATGTTTCCTATGTTATATATAAAAGAGTAACCACTCTGAAGGAGGTTTACTGATGGCTGTTGACCCTGTTTGCCAGATGAAGGTGGATGAGAAGAAGGCCGCCGCTACTTCTGAGTACAAAGGAAGGAAGTATTACTTCTGCGCTCCCGGCTGCAAAAAGGCTTTCGACCAGAACCCTGAAAAGTATGTAGGTGCTACGAAGAAGTAGCTCGGGTAGCAAATACCAGGGCTGGCGAACGGTTGAGGTCCAGGGCACCTCCATAGTTGAAGTTCTCCGACCGGGGGATTTAGGTAAGATTGAAAAACGCATGACACTTTCCGTCGGAGAACGGTTGAGGTGCCCTCAGTTATAAAGCTTCGCATTTCTATATAGCTGGCAGGTAGCAGCGTCAGGAGGGTAAAAATGTGGTACATGCACGATGGGTGGGGTTGGTGGATGGTGTTCGGCGGAGTATGGATGCTGGTGTTCTGGGTGGCGATTATTGCGCTGGTGGTTTGGGGGGTTAAGGCACTGGTGGGGCATGGGGAGTCAAAGGGAGGTACCCCTGAGAGGCGCGACCCCCTGGAAATAGCCAAGGAACGCTATGCCAAAGGTCAGATTTCCAGGGAAGAGTTCGAGCAGATCAAGAAGGACCTCCACAGTTCGTGATGCCTACCTTGAAGTTTAGACTTGACAAGAGGGCGATTGTTGCTAAGAGTAACTGTAAGTGGAGAAGGTATAGTGCTCTTCTCTGTTAAGCTATGGTAACGACCTTCATATCCTTGGTCTTAATCGGCTACTTCATCGGGAGTATCCCCTCCTCTTATATCTCCATGAGGTTTTTCACAGGCAAAGACATTCGAAAGCTGGGCACAGGCAATGCTACGGTAACAGCGGTGCTGATGTACGGAGGGAAACGACCTGCCATAATAGCTGCGTTGGCTGCCTGACCATCGGTGGGGTTGCAGCCACCAGAGGTGAAAGGGCCGAGAGGGCAGAGGGACATGCTATCGCGAGGTAAGCAAAGAGGCGAGACTGAAGAAAGGAGGTAATCCAAAATAAGAACTGAATATGGCTCAAACTCTGAAAGGTGAGCCTTGTCCAGGGGTCTTCGAGGAGAAAAGGACAAGGCTCACCTTTTTTATTGTATTCCTAAACAAGAGCGTTAGATTCTCCTCTCAACCCCTAAATCTCCCAATCTTGGGGGACACCCCATGTCCCCCGGCTAAGGGCCTACGCCCCTCTGCACTCCCCATTTTCTGGGGCAGGGCAATGGCAGAACATTGGTTCTATATTTTTCAATAGGAAAATGTCACAGGGGGGTGTCGCCAGCTGCACCACGATTGCCGAAATGTTATAAATTTGCAACATTTTCCACCTTGATTTTACAACTTTTCCATACCCTGTGTGCTATAAATGTGGTAACTAAACATGGAGGTGTGACATGTTTTTGCTCTGGCCGTTTCTTTTTATACGGCGCGTTATATTTTTCCTGTTTATAACAGTACTATTTGGAGCGCTTTTTAGGGGAATTGGAAGGCTGTTTGGGGGGGGGCGCTCCAAGAAATCTGCGTGAGGCTGCTGTAAAACAGGACCCGCCGGAGATAGCCTGGGATCGTTCTGCCAAGGGGGAGATTTCCAAGGAGCAGTTCGAGCAGATCAAGAAAGACCTGTCTTGAGGCATGATGCGTGATTCTGGGGTGTCGACCGAAGGCAAAGCTACTGAGATTGTCAAGAGACGGTACAACCGGATTGCTCCTCTATACGACCGTATGGAGGGCCTTGTGGAGAGATCCCGCTACAGCAGGTGGCGGGGTAGGCGGTGTAGAAGCAGGGATTAAACGGAAAGGAGGTACTGAAAATAAAAATCACAGGTAACACCTACGCTGGAAGGTGAGCCTTGTCCCAGGGTCTTCGAGGTCGAAAACAGGACAAGGCTCCTCTTTTTTTACATACCCAAATTTGGGAGAATGTTTAAAAGCTCCTGTCAATCCCCTTAAATCCCCTAATTGCTAAAATGTTATAACTTTTCAATATTTACCCTTTCAGTTTTATGACTTTTTCATGTTCCCTATGTTATATATAAAAGAGTAACCACTCTGAAGGAGGTTTACTGATGGCTGTTGACCCTGTTTGCAAGATGAAGGCGGATGAGAAGAAGGCCGCCGCTACTTCTGAGTACAAAGGAATATGGATGCTGGTGTTCTGGGTGGCGATTATTGCGCTGGTGGTCTGGGGAGTTAAGAAACTGGTGGGGCACAGGGAGTCAAAGGAAAGTACACCTGAGAAGCGTGATCCCCTGGAAATAGCCAAGGAACGCTATGCCAAAGGTCAGATCTCCAAGGAAGAGTTCGATCAAATGAAAAAGGATCTGTCCTCCTAAGTTACTCCGTGGCAACCAATCTTATCTGTCCCCTTAGACCCATTTTATTGCCCATTGCTATGGCGATCCCCAAGGTCATTGTGGATAAACTTGACAAAGATTTGTTTATTGCTTAGAGTACTCGCAATGTTAAAGAGCGTGGTTCCGCTCTGTAAGGGGCTACGATGGCAACCTTCGTAATCCTGATATTGATAGGTTATTTAATAGGTAGTATTCCCAGCTCCTATCTCTCCATGCGCCTCTTCACCGGCAAGGATATCCGCACCATGGGCACGGGCAACGCTACGGTGACGGCCGTGCTGATGTATGGCGGGAAACGCCCGGCCTTAGCGGCCTTTGTGGCTGAGATAGTAAAAAGCGCTATCTGTGTTCTCATTGCTTATATCATGGTGGGTGAGCTTTGGGCTAGCCTAGTCATTGTGATCGCTGCTGTCTTTGGCTGCAGTTGGAGCCTATGGTTGAAGGGTGGTGGTGGCCAGGGGATGACCATTGGGGTATCAGGCCTGGTTCTGATCAACGTTTTGGTCGTGCTCATTATGGCAGCCTGGTATATATTACCTATGGTAGTCACCAGGCGGCATGTGCTGAGCAGTCGGCTCTTCCGTATGGCTGTTCCTATAGTATTGTGGTTATGGTACGATTCCTGGGAATATGCCCTGGCCGGATGCTTACTCGTGATGCCCTCCTTCATAAAAGAGTTAATAACAGGTGACGATGTGGTTAAAGCCAGAAAGGCGGACGGCGTTGGCTAAGGCACCGCCGGAGCTTCATAGATGCTTTACCAACAGATAGTCTGTATCCTGCTGGCTGCAATTCTGTTCAATCTTCTGCTGAATCTGAGGGCTCTAAGAAAACCCAAGTCAGACATTGAACTGCCCGCGCCTGCACCTCTAATCTCTATCCTCATCCCTGCAAGGAACGAGGAGGCTAACATCGGCGTCTGCCTCGAATCTTTGCGCCAGCAGGACTATCCTAATTTTGAGATACTTGTGCTGGATGACTCCTCGACCGACGGTACTGCTGATATAGTAGCTCGAATTGCTTCCGAAGACAATCGAGTCAGGCTGCTGCGAGGACAGCCTTTGCCATCAGGATGGGCGGGCAAAACCTTTGCCTGTCATCAGCTTGCCCAGGAGGCTCGAGGTTCCTGGCTGCTGTTCACTGATGCCGATACTGTGCATGCCCCTGCGATGCTACGAGGAGTACTGGGAGTTGCCCTTATCTCACGGGCTGCGCTAATCTCCGGCTTTCCTTATCAGCGGACCACTTCGATCTGGCAGAAGACGGCTATGCCTATTCTCTTCTACTTTATGCTCCTTTGCTGGATGCCGTTTTGGTGGCTGCAGCGCTCGCGGTGCAGGATGCCCTCTGTGGCCATCGGACAGTTCCTGTTCTTCTCGGCCGAGGAGTATCGTAGCATCGGGGGACATGAGGCCGTAAAGTCGCGCATAGTAGAAGATGTTTGGCTGGGCATAGAAGTATCGCGGCACAAATACCGGCAGTTGACCCTGGACCTGTCGTCATTGGTCTCTTGCCAGATGTACCGCGAGTTCGGCACTATGTGGGACGGCATCACCAGATGGTTCTACACGGTAGCTTCGCTGTCTGCTGTTTCTCTGGTTGGGATGATAGCTGTGGTGCTGCTCCTGTTTTTGGCACCCTTTGTATGGCTGGTCTACGGTCTGCTGCTGGCGCAACCTGCCTTCGCCTGGGAGGTATTGGTTATGCTGCAGGTGGCTATAGTGTTTTTGGCGCGCTTTTTAGCAGGCCGTCGCTTTTCCCAGCCTAAAACATCCATTATCTTGCATCCTATCGGTGTAGCCTTCCTGCTGCTGGTTAGTTTCTATGCCAGCTACCAGTACCTGACGGGTGCCGGCGTCAGATGGAAGGGGCGGGTGTACGATGCGGGGTCCCAGATAAGCTAGTATTCCAAACACACCCCAAATAATCCCAATCAGAATGCCAGATATTACGTTGGATATAGTATAGTTCATAGATGTGGATTGCTCATCCTTTAGCCTACCAGCGAAAGAGCTATTTTGCTCCGCCATTATACCATACCACATACTGGCCTGTTAGAGGGAGGAACTGGCAGGTTTAGTAAGCGACCTGGGGCAGCATGAAGCACTAAGTGTAGTGGTGAGATAGATGAGTTTCAGTCATCTTATTGATTGACCTTGACAAACCTCTAGGTTAGTGGTATAAATATTCCAGCACGAACATCTCGGAAAACCACATCTAGGTTACTGTTATTCTTGCTCTGCTCCCTATTAGAAGCAGACCTTTGTAGCGGGGTTGTGTGGAGCAATGGGAATAAGGTTGCTTCTTCTGTTCTCTCTCTAGATCCACAGACTTAGCCGCCTATCTATTAATCATCTCTTGTGTGGCTCCTGCTGAGGGGCGGACCCTCGTAGCATGCATAGTTGGACTCAACTTGAAAACTAGGCTGTACAACGTAATGCAGGATTTCTAGCTCCGAGCGGGGCTTAGGATTTCCAGGAATCAATATGAGAAACCCTGCTTAGACCTTCTCTAGAATACCAACGTCGGCGGGAACAATGACTAATAAATTGCTATTAATTAATCCAGTTGAAAAAGCAAAGTTAAGCTTAGCTGCTAACATTGTTATCAGAGTCCCGCCGATTAGTTTGGGCTATTTAGCCGCATTAACCCCCCATGGTTGGAATATAAAGATAATTGATGAGAATGTTGAGCCTATGACTTTTGAAGATGCGGACTTAGTAGGCATAACTGCTATGACCAGCAATGCCCTAAGAGCGTATGAAATATCCCACCAGTATAGACAAAAAGGTATTAAGACAGCGATAGGCGGAGTGCATGCCTCTATGTTGCCTGATGAAGCTATACGATTCGTCGATTCTGTTGTGTTAGGCGAGGCAGAGTCTGTTTGGCAAAATTTGCTCCATGATTTCGAGAGAAATGAATTGAAGAAATTTTATAGAGGTGAACGTATTTCTTTAGAAAATCTTATTCGAGTTAGGAGGGACCTATACAACTCCAAGAAATATAAAGTCAGGGCCGCTGTGGAAACAGCGAGAGGTTGTCCTATGGATTGCGAATTCTGTTCGGTGACAACACTCTACGGTCGGACATATAGACATAGACCTCTAAAGGAGGTACTAGATGAACTAGAAGCCGTAGATAGCAAGAACGTTCTATTTATGGATGATAATATTCTAGGTTACGGTGAGAAAGCAGAACAAAGGGCGATACAGTTGTTCAGGGGAATGATAGAAAGAGGATTAAATAAGCGATGGGCTTGTCAGGTGGGAATCGATTTTGTAAATAACTCAGAGGTATTGAAATGTGCCAAAAAAGCAGGTTGTTTAGCAGTATTTATCGGTTTGGAATCGCTAAATGAAGAAGTGCTTAAAGATATGCATAAAGTCAGGAATTTGAGGGTAGGAGTCAGTAACTATAAAGAGGTGATCAAGAAGATACATGAACATGGAATCGGGATATCCGGGGCATTTGTTTTTGGCAATGATAGAGATAAGAAAGACGTGTTTCAGAGAACAACAGAATTCATCATGGATTCAAAGATAGATGGAGCACAATTATCAATTCTAACCCCTCTCCCAGGTACAAGATTGTATGCTAGATTAAAACAGGAGGGAAGGTTATTATATACTAATTATCCTAACGACTGGAAGCATTATGGCTTTACCCAAGCTGTATTTAAGCCAAAGCACATGACTCCTGGTGAATTAGAAGATGGTGTTACCCAGATCTACAAACATATTACTTCAAGAGTGACCTCAATAAAAAGAGCCCTCAATTCGATTCTGTTCACAAGAAGCCTATATGGAGGCGTTGTCGCTTACTTATACAATCGAGGGTATGGTTCGTTTTGGATAAAGAACTACGAGTATATTAAAAATAGATTGCCTTCTAGGTTTGAAGACTTTTATTTGTAGTACGACATGATGGATGTAGATAGTTACAAGACGGAATCTGTCGAAGGTAATGAGAACTCCAGCATACTGGCCGTAAAGCCATAATAGTTTCTTATCCCGTCAGCTTCGACCTGGGTTAGGCTTCACACTAATGATAAATATTGATATTGCATTCAAGTTGTCAACAGGTATTACTTGACGGTTTGCAAATCGTCAACGTTAATGGGACACTTTTAGGAAAAAGGTTAATGGACACTTTAGGCTTGCTCCCGCTCCCTAGAAGGTGTTCCACAAAAGACGACCTTTCGGAGTGCCCGTTCCTCAGGGAAATCCTACGTCACACACAAGTCATCCACATTTCAGAGCGCACTCTTTGTCAAGGGCTCTAGAAGGATTGAAAGCCAGCGTTCCTCTTGAAGTCTATTTTAAGTATTGTGAGCTACAGGGATTCCCCGTAGTTCAGTGCAACTAGGCTAGTGTTAGCCCCGAACTAATCCACGGCAGCCAGCCTCATCTGACCCCAGAGCCCCATATCATCGCCTTTTATAATGGCAATCCCTCTCAAGCCCTTTATGCTCTGGGCGAATTCGAGCGCTTCGGGGATATCTTCTACCATTCTGACCCTGTTGCCGATGGCGGTAGCTGCAGCGTCGGCCAGGGAAGTAGAGGGTGAGAAGACTATGACCGCATCGGCATATCCGAAGCTGAGGGAATGCCCCACTGTACCGGAGGAAGTGCAAACGCCCAGAGGGGTTTCCTCGGGCCGAATGGAGAAGGCGATTTTCTTGGTGAATTTCGATTTTCCAGCGTAGACTCCTATGAATCTTTCTTTCAAAGTCTTTAGAAAGATATCCCCGCCATTTTCCACGATGACCTCGTCGGAGTAGGAGAGGAGCTCTTTGCCCACCCTCTCAGCGATGGCGCCGGCCACTGCTGCCATAGGTCCTACGCCCACCTCTCGGGTGGCATCGGCCATCTCTTTCACGATAGGCGGGGCATTCTGTTCGACCTCGAAAGGTTTGAGAGTGGTCAAGAAGATGGGGTGCGATTTGATATAGCTCTCCAGGTCAGTGCGGTACCGTTGGGTTGCCGCCAGCGCTTCGGCTGAAAGGTCGCGCCTGGCTCTGATGTGGAGGTCTGTTTCCTTGACTACTACTGAAAAAGAGACGAGATCCTTATCGTTAACCCAGTCCCTGTAGGTTCTTAGCTCATACATCCCTTATAGACGCACTTCCATCGCTCTTACGGGGCACGGCTTGATGCAAAGCCCGCAGGCGATGCACTTGCTGCCCAGGAAATCAATTCGCTTCGTTTGGGGGTTGACAACAAGGGCGCCCACAGGACACATGGTGACACATGCGCCGCAATGAGTGCACCTGTCCTCCAGGCGAGACACGTCTTTTATCAGTGCTTGTACTTCCACTCCTGCTCCGGCCAGAAAGCGAACCGCTTCGTCATAATCCTTCTTTTTCCCGCTCAGCTCCAATACCAGTATGCCTTCTTCGTTTGGTGTGACTGAGGCTTTCAGGATATTGAACTGCAGGTCGTAGTCCTTTACTAAGCGGTATATTATCGGCTGGTCTACAAGCCGGGGTGGGAAACGCAAGACGATCTTTTTCGCAATGTTCATGGTGTAGCTCCTTCGGCTCAGTCTACTTTCTCAAAAGGGCGATCAGGCATGGGTTTGAAGGTTATCCCCGATTCCACCCCGGGCAGTGGTGCTACAGGCTGGGTCAGGAGGAATTCCCCTTTCTTTATCCAATCCTTGAGTATGTTTGCGATCTCGACCGCTCTGGAATAGCTCGAAAGCGAGGCGGTGGGCACATCTTTACCCTGAACCTTAATCTTGCCGCTTCTTAGCTGAGCGTAATCTACCTCTCCCAGGATATCGGGATTTCGCTGAGGATAAGCGTCAGAATAGTCCACGATGGGGGCGAAGATCTCCTTATCCTTGACCGTTGTGTATATGAGGATTTCTTCAGATAGGATTGGTATGGCGACGCCGATGCCGACGGTTAGAGTAGCGCCATAGCCAATGAAGCTTGTCCCCACCAGCCACCGCGGTTTCATCTGCTTCAGGTCTCCTATCACCGCCAGGGTTCCTGCTCCGCGCTTGGGCACGCCTTTGTCGGTGCGCACCACGTTGGGGTTGTGCTGCGTGCCCTGCCAGGCTACGTAGCCAATGCCGCCGCCGAGGAATATCTTCGTACCTATACCGATTGTTTTGTAGTACGGGTCGTTGAAAAGCGGCGAAAGTTGACCTGCGGTGGAGTATGTGGCATTGCCCAGATGAGGCTTCAGCACTCCCATGTATGTGTAAATTGTCCGATCGCTGAGATTAACCGCCACATTGTAGTTCTGGTAGGCGTTTCGGACATTGAATAGCACAGCCTCGTTGATGCTCTTTAGGTTGATCAAGGTCTCGATTTTTCGTCTGGGGTAGCAATCGGTGCCATAGGCGGTGGCTACCAGCCTGACGTCTTTGCCGGCTACCAGCTCCTCGATGACATGGCCTCCGCCGTAGGGGAAGTCACCGGGGTGAATCTTGTTCCTGGGGTCATCATCAGGCATAGCTGTTGCGCCGAGGAAGATATCCACGGCAGCGAGCCCTGTATAGGCAGGCACATTGTTCAGGTAAGCCGTGCCTCCTCCAATTTTCGTACGCGGCTTGGAATGTCCCAGGTTGAAATAAGCGCCTGAGGAACACATAGGACCGAATGTACCTGTGGTGACGACATCTATCTCCTGGGCAGCCTTGGCCACGCCCTTCTTTTTGACCAGGTCGATGACCTCTTCGGCGGTCACCACCACAGCCTGGCCCTTAGCGATTTTCTCGTTGATTTCAGCGATACTTTTTGTCATTTCAGACTCCGAAAACAAAATAATAGAAGTTCAAGTATATTGCTCCAAATGAAATAACTTGTCAATCCTCTCGATAAGTGACGCTAATCATATGGACGAGGACAGCTGTTGCGGTCAAATTGAAGCAAGAGAAGGACAAGACCAGCTTTACCTTTGTGGATTTCATACCTTCAGCACTTATGACATTCCTCCTTGCCGGCGTGTTGTATTCGCTAATTAGCCGTTCAAGTTACCGGGCAATGGTTAACGAGGTGAAGACGTTCATTGAGAATGCACCCGAGTTTAAGTAGGTAGTACAGGGGCATCCGCCTCAGGCGGATGCCCCTACGTGGAGAAGGGGCTTAAGCCCCTTCTCCATCCTCGCCTGTCGTCTTCCTTTGGGTTAGAGGTATTTTCTCTTCCTCCTCCAGCCAGCGCCCGAACTCAGTATCAGGGTCTTCCATGCCCAGTTCGTTCATCGCCCTGCGACGCGAGTGGATTCCAGCCCCTACCAGTATCTGCTCTTCCCGAACCAGGCGTCCCCTGTCCTGCGGCAAGATCGGCCCCCAGATGATACGGGAGCGGTAGGTTCCGAAGCTCTCGCCGGTCATTTTCTCCAGAACCCTCAGTATCAATTCGTTGCGACGCCGGTACACCGAGGTTCTTATGGTTCGCTTCCGCTTCACCTTCTGTAGTAAAGGATGAAGCTCCATCTCCAGGGCAACTCCGGATAAACCCCGCTCGTTGTCACCGAAGGCAGTACGCGGCGACTCGGAGAGGTCGTGCAGCGTGCGGTATAGCAGGTCTATGTAGTCTACATGCAGCTTTACCCCTCCCCCTTGCAGCAGGTCGAGGAGGTATGCCTTGGCGCGCTCCGGTATTTCCCACACCGCCCCCGGCTGCACCGCTATGTCCTGGGCGTTCTCGATGTTCTCCAGGACAGCTATAGGGTTTCCTGAGAGCTCGAGTATTAAGGAAAGCTGTGACAACGCCCGGTTCAGCTCTCGCGACGGCTCCATGAGAGCCGGGATGTCGGAGGCTCCCCAGAACTTTTTGGGCTCTCTGAGGTTGGGGTAGATGACGAAGGGGATGAACCCATATGGATTGGCCTTTCGCTCTAACAGCGTATTGTCAATCCACAACTCGAATTTACTCTCTGTCCACACCTCGATAATGGTTGATTGGGGTTTGCCCGCGGTAGGGTTGACTCGTCGGGTCGCCCCTGCATTGTAAAAGAATTTGACCTCATCGGCTGAAAGCTGGTAGCGGCTGACGATCCGCCATACTCTGGTGACATCATCTCCCAGCCACCAGACGAAAATACCCTGCACATCGGGCGCTGATACCCGGACCCGCCGCTCTCGCGAATCCCAGGTCACTTTATAGCAGCCGTCGCCCAGAATAGCGGTGTCCAGCTCTGTATCGAAGTCGAGCTGCTCCAGATTATTGGACTCATATACCTTATATATAGCGTCTTCAGCCCGACGGGCCTTTTCTTTGTCCTCGGCGGAGGCAGGGTCTATGGCGAAGTTTAGCCCGCTCATCAGATAGCTCGTCACCTTATCTACAAAGACCTTGGCATAGTTGAAGGTAAGTCGTCGTTCACGGGAACGAGAGCGGCCCGGCCACTGTGCCCCATTATAGAATTCGAGATTCTCGCGGTATGCGCTCAGCCGCTCGGAGTCCATGCGGCTCATCTGCTGTGGCAGGGTCAGGTTATTGGTTGCAGTCTCCCGTGTGTAGCCTCGCTTTGTTCCTACAATGTTAGTGTTATTCACCGGACAACCTCCTGATAATTCGTTGAATAATACGTTTGCTCAAGTCGAATTCTGTGGCAAGCTCAGATATACTTCTGCCTGACGCGGTTCGCTGCCTGAAAATCTCCAGGTCTCTAAGCCTCTTGGATGCACGCCTACCTCCTTCCTGCTTATCGTAGCGGCATTTGGGCAGGGGACACCTGAGGCAGGATGGGGAGAGGTCACAGCCCTGGTCGGGGTATTCGGAATAATCGGGTAGTCGGTCTGTAGGGGCGACCCAGCGGGTCGCCCTTGCCTCAGTCTTCACAGTCAATCTCTATCCTCTTGTAGTTGCCTCCGCCTCAGGCGGATCAGGCTCGATTGTCTGACAGAACGGCCCAATAAATTGGGCAACTACATACTATTGCGCCCTCACATGTCCGTGGGCTGACCTGGGTGTGTATCGCGCTGCCTCGACCAGCAAAGCAAGGCTGGATAAAAAATCATCGTGGCCTGTAGCGGGGTCAACATAGAAGTTCATCGTCTGATTGGCCCTGAAGTTGCTCCTGGCTTTAGCCATCTGGAACCAAAATTGGCGATAATCCTCCGAATCATCCTGGGCGTACATTTTGGCCCGTCCCGAATTTATCGCTGCCAACAGCTCGAAGCCCAACCTGGATTTGGATGACTGCGTGAACATGAAGGGGATAACTACAGACATGCCCAGTGCACCGGAGAGGAAGCTGGCAACGCCAGCGCCTACGCCGGTGGCGTCCACCACCGCCCTTTTAATCCGCCAGACATTCTTGAGCACATCGTGGAGCTGGGGATATAGCGTAACATGAGGTTTACCTGTCCAGCAGTAGTGCTCTACGATGTTGATCTGCGGCAACGGCACGATGTCGCTGCATACTGAGAAGTCGAGCTCGCCGATGGTGACCACGGTAGAGTCCTGCCTGGGCCTGGCGGAGCGCAACGCTGCATGCTCTCCCTCTTCCATCGTCCCTGCGAGGTCTATGCCGGCGACGTATATCTTGGAGCCTTCGGGCTGATGGAGGCGGCTGTGCTCTCCCTGCAACTGGGCACGCTGCCCAGTGCTGAGGAACCCTCCACCGCCGTGTATCGGCTCGAGACAATACTGGGTTAAGAATAAGGGGTGGCTCTCCCCCAGCCGCGCCCTCTCTGCCTCGACGTAACGGAGGTAATCGGGATTATGCTTTGCTACCTCCTGCCAGTCGTAGCGAAAATGGCGCCTGATGCCGTCCTTCCTCCCCTGTTCCAGGTTAAACTGCTTCACCTCTTCAAGTAAGGTGGAGTCATCCCAGGTGGTGCCGTAGTGCACTGTGGTGACATTGGTCGCTGCACCCATGGGCTTGAACTCCTTGGTGTACTTTTCCTTGGATACGTCCTGGCTTTCGTCAACCTCGAGGAGAATGTGGGCGGTGTTTCCCACCACATTGGCGGACTCATCGGCGGAGAGGAAAATCTGCCGAGCGTTGCCCAGCCTCATGATATAGCCCATCTCGGCTTTCCAGATTCTGGCGTAGCCCCAATCGTTCAGCTTCTCCCTGAGGCGCATCATGGAGATGACTGTCTGCGGCTTGAAGGTAGGGGAACATTTTACGGCGTTGCCGCCCCTGGTGATGAACAGGGTGAGCAAAAGCACTTCGAGCTGCGCTGAAAGCTCGTTCTTGCCGCCCTGACGGGCGATCTCCAC
>Ga0315284_10010421_pt1 | contig 13238 bp, 10 predicted proteins | sample YL17G09_16_MG_FD_203696 | JGI IMG/M metagenome (GOLD analysis project Ga0315284, IMG submission 203696) | Sediment microbial communities from Yellowstone Lake, YNP, Wyoming, USA - YL17G09_16 | ecosystem: Environmental > Aquatic > Freshwater > Lake > Sediment | place: USA: Wyoming | collected...
TTTTCTCTAATCTGTCCCAGGGGTTCCGCTGCGCTCCACCCCTGGCTATTGACTGCCATCCCTTCGGGATTTATCAGCAACGTGTCGAGCCGTCGCACTCCAAAAATGCTTGACCCTCCCTCGCCCATTCTCTATACTAATGCCGAAAGCGAGGTGTCGGATGATAACGATCGGCAGGGATCGACTGAAAGCGCAGACCATCTCCCGCGCGGGCCGCTTCTCTCTCAGCGCGAAGGTGATCCCCGGGGTGGGCGCCAACCTGATCTCCTTCACGGTGGACGGCGTCGAGCTGATTTACTGGGACGAGCCGGGTTTCCTGACCGGCGACACCTTTACCGGCGCCTTCACCATGTTCCCCACGCCCTGCCGGCTGGACAACTGCTCCTACGAGTTCGAGGGACGGAAGATCGTGCAGAAGAAGGGCGGTGAGCAGGTATTCATCCACGGGCTGGTGCGCGACGAAGTGATGCAATTCAAAAATGACGGCGCCGGCGTTACCTCGTGGATCGACATCACGCCCGACCATCCGGTGTATGAGGGCTTCCCGTTCCGGTGCCGGTTCAGCGTGACGCACGCGCTGGGCGAGGATTCGCTGACCGTCAGCTTCACGCTGGAGAATCGTGACACGCGCAACATCCCCTTCGGCTACGGCATCCACCCGTTCTGGCGCCTGCAGGGCGACCGGAAGAACGTGACCGTGCGCGTGCCGTGCGATTCCATCCTCGACCTGGAGAACCTGGTGCCGACGGGCGGCGTCACCCCGGTGGCGGGCACGGAGCTCGACCTGCGGGGCGGCAAGAGCCTGGACGGCTTTTTCATCGACAACGCGTTCTGGAAGCGGGAACCCGGCGATTCCGCCGAGCTGACGCTGAAAGCGATCGGCAAGGCGATTGTCTACGAAGCCGGCGACAATTTCCCGCACATGATCGTCTACGCGCCGGAAGGCAAGCCCTTCGTGTGCGTGGAGAACCTGACCACCTGCCCCAACGCCCCCAACCTGGTCACCGCCGGCCACGGCGACGTGGCGAACATGCTGACGGCGGCGCCCGGACAGACGGTGGAGGGCTGGATCAAATATACGATCAAGGCGATTTAAGTATAAACCCGTAGCCGCAGGTCTTTACGCCTGCGGCCGGTTTGAGAAACGGACAAAACGAGGAGACACCATGAAGAGCATACACCTGGAAGAGGCGGCGAAGCGAGCCACGGCGTGGCTGGCGGCGCAGCAGACGGAGATGGGCAACTACCGCGGCAACGAGCAGCCCACCGCGGAGGGTGTCTACCCGGACACCGACGACATCGGCTGCTACTATAAGAGCGTCTATTCGCTGCGCGCCACCGGGCAGTCGGCCGCCGCGGCGCGCATGCTGGCCTACGTGGTGAAGCGCTTCCGCTCGCCGGACGGCGACTATTTCAACACGCCCACCGTGCGCAGCTCCGGCAGCTACGGCCCCGTCTTCTGCCAGTTGTACCAGAACGCGTGGCTGATGCGCGGCGCCGCCGCCCTCTACTGGTTCGAGCTGGCGCAAGACATGCTGCGCTTCCTCAACACCCAGCGCGACCCGGACTCCGGCGGCTACTACACCCATGTCAACTCCACCACCGGGATCATGGACTCCAACTCCACCGCCGTCGGCGCCTACTGCTGCATCCTGGGCGGCCAGCTCGACAGGGCGAAGCAGAGCTGCGACCTGCTGCTCAAGCTGCTGGCGAATCAAAAGGATGAAGGCATCCTCTGGTCCCGCTGCACGAAAGACGGCACGCTGATCACCGACCTGTCCGACGTGCCGGAGAAGAACCGGCACTACGTGCGCGTGTCGGCGACCGAGCCGAAGCAGGCCTACTGGATCTGGGCGTGGCCGATGAACGAGCTGATCGCCATGTATGAGTTGACGAACGAGCAGCAGTATTTCGACGGCGCGGTGAAGATTTTCGACTTCCTGGCCAACAGCCACCCCAACGCCTTCGGCTTCACCACCGCCGGCAAGGACGCCTGGGGCGCCGCCAAGCTCTACCGCCTCACCGGCGACCGCCGCTACCTGGACAGGTCGCTGCTGCAGATGCAGTATATCCTCGACCACCAGCACAAGGACGGCTACATGCTCGGCGAAGGCGTGGCGGACGAGAGCGGCCAGCCCAAGCGCACCACCTTCGACTTCACCGCCGACTTCACCAGCTGGCTGATCGACGTGGCGGCGGAGATGGTGTCGCGGTGATTGGACGGTTGGAAGTATTATTACCGTATTTCAGCGCTCAAGGGGGACTGTCTCGTATTTTCCCCACCGTGAAACAGGGATTGGATCGGCATCCCTCCCGTGATCGTTTCCCTGTGCCCTGTCACGGACCGACGGAAAATGCGTGACTGTACCCCGGTTGTAACTAGGTACGGTAGTCGTAGAAGAATGGAAGGATGGATGACTGGATTGATCGTTTCGAGTTTTGAGTTATCTCTCTATTCGTGAACAGCTTATCGGAATAAGATCTATTCAAAACTCAAAACTCAAAACAAAACCAATCATCCACCCATCCATTCATCCTTTCACATTCAACAGCATAACTGATCGAATTCAGACAACGTTAACGGGAGAAAGCCATGGCTGACACTCGTATTGTAATGGGCTTCGACGTGGGCGGCACCAAGACCGCCTGCATTATGCTGAACGAGCAAGGCTGCATCCTCGGCAAGGGATTCGGCGGGTCGGGGAATACTAATTTCATCCCGCTGGAGATCGCCAACCAGTCCTTCACCGATGCCATCGAGAGCGCGCGGGTGGCGGCGGGGATCGACAGGCTGCGGGTGGAGTGCATCGCGGTGGGTACCGAGCCGTCGCCCGATCCGGTGGCGCCGCTGATCGCGAAGCTGACCGGCTGCACGCGCATCGTGCATAAGAAGGAAGGCGAGTGCTCGATGGTGGGCGGGCTGGTGTCCAAGGTCGGCCTCTCGCTGATCTGCGGCACCGGCTCCGTCGGCTGGGGTCGCAACGCGCGGGGCGAGACCAGCATGACGAGCTGCTGGGGGCCGATCGGCGACGAAGGCTCCGCCTACGACCTGGCGCGGCGCGGCGTCAATGCTGCCTTCTGGGCGTGGGATGGGCGCGGGCCGAAGACGGTGCTGACGGACATGCTGCTGGAGATGTTCGGGCAGACGGACCTGCGCGACATCTGCACGCCGCTTTACACCAGCGAGAACCTGCGCAAGGACTTCGCCAGCCTGGCGCAGCTCGTCACTAAAGCGGCCGACGGGGGCGACGCGGTGGCCCTGCGGGTCATGCGCGACGGCGCCGTGCAGATCGCCCACTTCCTCACCACCTGCGCGAACAACCTGGGCATGACGGAATACCGGATCGCCTCCGCCAACAGCGGGCTGGTGACCGGCTCGAATTACCGCTACTTCACTCTGATCCGCGAGGAGTTGAAGAAGGTGCATCCGAAGGCCGAACTTGTCAAGCCGCGCTTCGAGCCGGTAGTCGGCGCCGGCCTGATCGCGCTGGACCTGATCGGCGTGGAATGGACCGACGCGGTGGTCGGCAATATCGAGCGGACGTGGGAGAAGGCGGCGATATAGCATCGGTGACCTGATTCGATCATAGTGCCCGGTTCGGTGGTTGAGTAGGCAGGCAAACCTTTTCGAATCTCCCCCACAGCTCTCAAGCCGTATCGAAACGGTACTCCGTTCGTTAAACCACCTCTCCTATCAAGCCCGTTCCCGCAAGGTTTACCTGTTGACGCAGTGGTTTCGATACGGCTAGGAAGCTATGGAAAGATGCGAGAAAGCTCACCTGCCTACTCAACCACCGTACCTGGAGCATTATAGAATAGCCTTGTTGGTTCCGGCTCCGCCCGGTTAGGAGAATGGGAGAAGTCTGATTTCCCATTCCCCCATTCATCCAACCATCCGTTCATCCAACCAAATGCCGGGCCGGCGCGTCCCCCCGATGCGCCGGCCCGGACCAGACTTCACATCGACCAGGTCATTTCCCAAGCGATGCTTTTGCCGCTTCTACACTCTGCCCCACGTTCTTCGCGCCGGCTTTCGCCGCAGTCGTCACGTTCCGCAGACCCTCTTTCACGCCCTCTTTCGTCAGTTCGGGCAGCTCCTTTGCCAGGTTGGGATCCTCCCGCAGCGCCTCGATCAGGTCGGGGAACCGCGCAATTGCCGAATCCGGGGCCATCCCCTTCAGGTAATCGAAGGAGACCAGCACGCTCGACAGGGAGAAGTGCGCCTTCTTCACCACCCGCACGCCGTCCGGGGTCCGCACCAGGTAATAACTCCCGGCGAACCAGACCGACGCCCCCAGGATAAGCAGCAGCACGATCAACATGGATTTACGCGCCTTTTTGCCTTTTTTCCCTTTGGCATCCGTCGCCTCGACCGCTTCCTCCGTTTTCGCACGTTTAAACAGCATGGTTTCGCTCCTTGATCAAAATAGTGCGCCGTTGCGGGCGCCTGCCGCGGATGCTTCGTGTGCCGGACATCCGCCGTAGATGAAATATTCCATAGAAAGAATATTTTTTACGTAATGGTGCTCTCTTGCTCTAAAAGTCCCCCTGTCATCATGCGTAGGAGCGATTGCCAATCGCCCCTACGACACGGTGACATGGGAGCTTCTCAACCTCGTGTAGAGCATACCAAGTGCATAAATAATATCTAAATTATCTATTATACTGGAATAGTCTCGCGAAAACCGGACATCTGCGGACATCTGGGGACATCTGCGGTCATTTGGATTCCGGCTCCGCCGGGTCATGCTTCAATCCGCAGCATGATCTCCCCTTCACGCGCCGGCGTCATGCACCGCAGCAGGATGCGAAACAGCCGGTCGCCCCAGGCGCCCTGGAGCTGCGGATCGGTGATTGCGATCTCCTCCACGTCGGCGCGCAGTTTGTCGGCGGGGAAGCGGATGAGCGCGCGACCGCTGGTCAATCCTTCCCCCCATTCCCGCTCGCTGAGGATTATGCTGCCCAACGGATCGATGCTCACCGCGCAGGGGGTCAGCAGCGTGAAGGTCAGCTCCCGCGGCGGCGCGGCCAGGCGGTAGCGGTCTTCCACCGCGATCCGGCCCTCGCGCGCGAAGGTGAAAATCCGCCGCCAGGCGAGGATGCCCGCGTCCGGCGGGTAGGCGCCGGCAATATCCAGCGCGAACTCCGCGCCCGCTTCATCGGCGGCGTAGTGCAGGTCGCGGGCGGCGAAGTCGCGACCGTTGCGCTGCATGACGCCGTTCACGGTGGGCAGGTTGTGATACTGCGACTGCATGGTCCAAATATCATACCGTTCGGGACTGAAGGTCTTGCGCGAGTAGGTCTCCACGCCCACGTCGATCAACACCGGTTTCCCGTCCGCGTATACGATGAAGTGGCCGACGTCGTTGTGGTTGTGGCTCTCCGCGTTGTGGCCGCCTTTGGCAGCCAGGAAAAGGCCGGCTGCACTCTCCGCCCGCGCGCGGGCGACCATCACCTGCGTGTCGGGCAGCCAGACGTCGCGGGGCAGCGGCGCGGCGGGGGACGTTTCGCGCATCGCGTCGAGGGTGAAGTACGCCGGCAACCGGCGCGGCAGGCTGTCCACGCCCCGGCGCCGGGTTCCCGTCATATCCGCCAGATATGCGCCGAAATTCATCATCTCCGCGTCGCCGATGGCCCGCCCGTAGCGGAAGACCAGCGGTCCGTCGGGCGCCAGGCGCGCGGGAGCGTCGGCGAAGTTGATGAACCAGCGGTTGGCGACGTGCGCGCGGTAGATGAAGCGGCCAATCTCCTTCACCTTCGGCTCGGCGAAGACGTCGATGGCACCTGCGGTGGCGGAGTGCAGCAGCTCCAGGCAGTCGAAGAGCGATGCACCCGCCCGCGTCCAGTAGGACGGGCCCTCGTCGCAGCCCCCATCCTGCGGATAGTCGTCGATAAAGACGTCCAGGCTGCGCATGCTCTTCGCCACCGCCGCCCGCCGCCGGTCCGAGTCCTCCTCGATCAGCAGCGCGCAGGCCAGCCAGTTGGAGTTGATCCACGGATTCCAGTTGTTGACCGCGCGCGCTCCCCGCAGGCCCATCCACCAGAAGTCGTCGCGCTCCAGGCAGGGGGTGAGCAGGCGGTAATCGATCTCGCGGGCGACGCGCGGGCGGATGAGCGGCGACACGTCGTCCAGCGCCGGTCCGAGCAGGTAATTCGTCCATGCCAACAGCGCCGCCGTCTCCGCCGCGAACAGATCCACATACGGCGCGGCGGTATCCCCCAGGCCGACCTGCGGCCGGAAGATGTGCGCCGGCAGTGCCCAGCACGATTCCTCGCACAGGGACCAGACAACGTCGGCGATCCCGTCCAGGAAGCGCCCCTGTCCCTCCGCGCACTCGGCCAGCGCCAGGTCGCACAGGGCGTTGCGCCGGGTGAAATAGCGCTCCTGGAAGCGGCTGCGGTTGCCGTTGCGGGCGAACTCGAGGAATAGCGTCGCCGGCAGGGCCGGCCACTCCGCCGCCAGCGACCGCTCGCCTCCCTCGCGCAGCCCGGCGCGCACCTCGCCCGGCAGCTCCTCCCAGGCCTCCCGGTCTTGCAGCACCGGATACGGCCGCCAATCAGCGCGCGAGAGGAGGACAGTGGCCAGCAGATCGGCCCCAAAGCGCTGGTGCAACATGACGAACACTCCTTGAGCGGAATTCAAGGAGTGAGTTCGCCAATCCAGCCGGCTGCACCTGCCTGCCCGCCTGGTTCCCGTCCCCCGAAAGGCTCGCTATCCGTCACTCGCCGCTCTTCGGTATCTTCGTCTCGTCGATGACGACCTTGTAGACGCCGTCGTAGCACCAGAGGATGAGGCCGAGGAGGTTGGAGCGGAGAAGGCGGCCGCCGATGAAACCGCCGTCGGGTATGGGACCGGTCAGGCGCTGGCCGCGCCCGGTCTTCGGATTGAAGCGCCACCATTGCACGCCGTGAACATACACCCAGCCGTCCGGCCCGGACAGCAGGACGCGCGCTTCGATCCCCGGGTTCCCGACAAAGCTCGCGAAATCCGGCGGATTGAACAGGTCGTCCGGATTGGCCGTGCCAGGATTGTCGAGTGGAACCGGCTGGCAGGTCGGCTTCGCGCCTCCCTCCCCGGCGCGAAAATCCACCTTCACTGGCCGGGGCGGTTTCGCGGGATCCGGCTTCCCAAAGAGATACACGGTGTCGCCGGCGGCCAGGGCGGAGCGGTGCGGATCGCCGGCGATGTCGATCAGGTCCGGCACGATGGCCTGGAAGGTTTGCAGGTCGAGCAGCAGCGGGCGCAGGAAGGCCCACTTGCCGGTGGCGTGCGTCGTGCAATTCTGATGGTACCGTCCAATCAGCAGCGCCGGGTGGCCGGCCGCGTTGGTGACTGGGGTGACGGACAGCGGCTGGAAGCCGACCGCCGGGTCGAGCAGGCTGGCCGGATTCTCGAAGGGGTCGGTGGGGGACAGCGACCGCCGGGCTTCGTAGACGATCTTCACTGCCGGCCTGTCGTCCTTCTTCCACTGCAGGATGGCGCACCAGGCGCGCCGCTCTTCGCCAAAGCTTCCCACGGCGAAGACGCGGCCGTCACCGAGGGACTGCAGCAGCATGGCGTCCGCCTCCGGCAGGCCATCCTCCTTCGTGACTTTGCCGAGGAGCTGCCCGTCCGGCGCCAGCACCCAGAGGCCTTCGGTGTTGACCGCCGCCCACAGGCGGTCGCCGTCCCAGGCCAGGTCGGCGAACTGCTTCTGCGCCGACGGGCCGGTGATGCCGATGAGGTGCCGCAGCTCGCCGGGCCGCTGGTGCAGGTAGAGGTGGTAGCTCGTTTTGACGAACTCCAGCGTGTCGGTGCACGGGTAGACGTCCACCTTCAGCTCGCGCGGATCCTTGATCGCCGGGCCGTCGATGATCTTCAACTCCAGCTTCTGCAGGCTCACCGCGCCGAACGTCCTCGCCGGCGGCTGGGCGGTGCCGCCAGGTGAAGCGGTGTAGGTTTTTCGTAGTCGGGCGGTGATCTGCTGGTAGCTCTTCAGCGTGGACAGGCCTCGCGTTCGGGTGGGCATCTGCGCGGGATCAGGAAAAACGAGCGCCTGGTAGGCGGCGATCAGCTTCTCCATCCCCTGCTCCAGCTCCGCAGCCTCGGTCAGCTCCTGCGCGTTCAATGGGTTGCGGCCTGCCTTGTTGTTCAGCGGCTTGAGTCGCCGGCAGATCGTGATGAAATCCGCCTGCAGGCGCGCAATCCCCTTCGGGTGAACCGCCAGCGCCTTGCAATAAGCCTGCAACGGCTCCTCCGGCGCGCTCCAGAAGAAGCGGGGGCTAATGACGTAGTCCAGGCCGTCCGGCAGCAGCTCCAGCAGATGCAGGTTGAATTGATAGTAGGCTTCGTAATCGGTCGGGGTATACAACGCCGGCAGCATCTCCATCAGCCGGTCCAGTTTCGGCATCCACAACAACCAGAATTGCCGGGCGTCCATGCGCGGGATCATCAGCGATGCCACCTGATCGTAAAAGCGCAGGGTGTCGAGGCTCGTTTCGCTCACGCGCTGTTTGGCGGCCGGCGTCCTCACGACATAGGTTCCAAAATCGTTCCAGGACTGTTCGAAACTATACCGGGCTTCCTTCAGCGTATCGAACATAACAAGCACGTCGGCCTCTGGCACGACGCCCGCGGCGATGAGCTGCACGGCATGGTCCAGCGCGGCCTCATAGGCAGTCACCCGGCGATTGATGAAGTCGAGTTTTTGCGCATCGTCGGTCTTCGGCAGGCCGGGGAAGGTGCAGGAGGGATCATACTGTGCCATCCGACAGTAATCTCTGACGACGTTCATGCGCAGCGCCGTCGCTTCCGGAGTCAGCAGCAGCGCCGCCTCGCGCAGCCCGTTTGCCTCTTCCGGCGCTCCCAGTTGGGAGAAGATTTCTGCCCGGGTGGACAGGGCGGCGGCCTGTATTTCAACGGTCAGCGGTTGGGCGTTGCCGGCGGTGGCCAGGATTTTCGGCACCACTGTCGTCGCCAGCCACTTGCCGGCATCTGAGAGCGGCATCGCCTCGGAGTTCAGCGCGACGGGTGTTTTCGTGCCGCCGGTCACGCTCACCTTCAGCGAAATGAGTTCCTCTTTGCCCGGTCGCGGTTCCACGCGGAACTCGCCGGCCACGAAGGCCGGCACCAGGCGCTTCAGCTCCGGATCGTTGCCCAGCGCCAGCTCGCGGCCGAGGGCGCGCGCTTCCTCCGTCTCGATCACCGCCGTGCCGGGCTGCAGCGAGAGGGCGCCGGCGATGAGCTGGGCATAACGGGCCTGCAGGGGATCGTACTCGCGCGAAAGGCTCTGCGAGACGAAGCTCGGTACGCCGTAGACGCAGGTAATGCCGTTTGCGAAGCGTTTGCGCACATCACCAACCAGTCCGGCGGCGTAGCGGACGAGGGCCGGCAGGTTTTCCATCGACCAGGGGAGGATTTCCACGTGCAGGCGCGCCCCGCACGTGCATTCGGCGACGATCAACTGCAGCTCGCGGTTCTCCGCCGGCCCGCTGATCTTCGTCAGCACCAGCGCGTCCGCGCGCAGAATCCGTCCGATCTTCAGGCGATCGGCGCTGCCTTCGGCGGAGAGGGCGCCGGACAGCACCTGTTCATGCGCCAGCTTCTCCAGCTCAGCGCGCTCGACCAGCTCCAGGTCCGGCACGGTCGTCAGCTCCGCCAGCAGCAGATCGCTGAACCGGGCTTCCTCCGGCCCTCCCGAGGTGATGACGGCCCAGCGATGATACGCGGCATGGACGGGAAGGCCGGCGAAGAGCAGCGCGAGTAGTGCCAGGCAGCAAAGCGGCAGTGATAACGTGCGCATACGTGCCTCCTGAAGGCGTGAAACGCGTCCTGTGTCTTTGCATATTCTTATTCGCTGTGCGACCCATCAATCCCTGCCACGGGCACGCCGGTATACGCATCGATGCTCACCGAATCGCCGAGAGCGATGTAATGCAACGGTATAATAATGTATTTTCCGATTTCATCCCCATTCCGTAAATACGATTGCGCAGTTATTTGTTTGTGGGTACTATTGGAGCAACACAACGCAGACAGGAAGGATTCTGTTAGGGTACTCCACCGCATCGCGCTGTCCCTATGCCTGTTCCTGCTGGCGGCCGGTTCCCTGCTCGCGGACATGAAGGGTTGCTACTACACCGGCGTCATCGCCGGCAGCTACGCCGAGGGTGAGTATGCCATCACCATCAACTACAGCGAGCTGAATGACTGCATCAATCCGGCGGGACCGCCGCAGCGGTTTTTGAAAAAGTAAGGCAGGCAATGCGGCCGGCAGGGAGCCGGCAGGTATTGATTCCACGGGAGGTTCTCCGATGAATCTATGGTATGTTGCCGTTCCGTTGCTCTTCATAGCCGGGGTAGCGCTCTTCTCATCGCCATGCCCCGGTCAGACCGCATTGAGCAAGGCGCAGTTGGACGAAGCGCGCGCCTTTTTCGCCGCGACTCCGGCCACCGCGCAGAATCGCGCCGCGCGGCAGGAGCGGATGAAGATCATTCAAGCGGCCGCCGACGGGTTGACGCCCGAACAATATGTAGCCTACCTGGAAGCCTGTGTGAAGGATCCGCAGCGCGCCGACGCGCTGGAGCGGGACGGCATCCTCTATTACCTGGCGCGTAGCGTCGAGGGGGTATTCACGGATGTCCAGCGGACGCGGGTGAAAAGCGGAGTTGCCGTCTGGCACCTGTATAACATAGGGTATATCTTCAAGACACCCGAGACCTGTTTCGGGGTGGATATCAACGTACGCAACGCCGCCCGTTTCGCCCCGTTGCTCGACTTCCTGCTGTCCACACACGAGCACCCCGATCACAACAGCCCGGACCTGATCGAGGCGATGGTGAAGGCAAACAAGCCGGTGCTGACGCGCAACTATCCGGGCACCACGCAGGTGACCGCGCCAGGCGAATACCGCTTCGGGACCGTGCGCGTGAAAGTCGACATCGGCGATCATCACTTCGATTGGCCGAATAACTCCGATAATATGCTGATGTATCAGATCGAGTGCGGACCGGCCACGAATGATTACGTCATCTACCACAGCGGCGATGGAAATAATTACCAGAAGATGAAGCCGGACAAGCCGGTTGACCTGTTCATCATGCACGTTGGCGTAGGGATGAATGTGGAGGAGGCCATCCGCTTGTTACAGCCGAAATTTAGCCTGGGATCGCACGTGCTGGAGCTCGCCCACTCACCCAAACCCCCACAAGCCTGGCGGTTGACTTTCAATTATGCCTTCGGTGTCGTGCAGAACATCCCCGCCGAGCAGGCCGACGTGCTCACCTGGGGCGAACGCTGGTTAGCGCCGGGCGCCACCATGGGATCATAGCTGTCCATTGCTCACCTGCCTATCGTCAGCCTGTTGCTGACCTTCCTACAATTTCGGCCCGATCACTGCTTTGCCAAAGAAGGGTGGCACGTGGAAGTTGCGTAGCGGCAGCGGAGACCAGGTGGCAAACCGCTGCGGGCCGCCGATGATGTTGCGCGTGATGTTCAGGCGGAACGATTTCCCCGGGCGCGCATCGATGCCTGTCTCAGGCAATGGAATTGCCATCTCCAGCACCCAGGCATCCTGTCCGATCGTTGCCTTTGCCGTGTAAATCGGGTTCCACGCCAGGTCGGAGGTCGGACTGATCGCGCGGCCGAAGACATTATCGCAGTCAAAAAGCGAGCCGGCGGCGTTGACGATGAATTGCACGAAGCGCTCCCGTGATTCGTCAGGCCAGATGAAGAGCTCGATGCTGTCGTCATCCCATTGCTTGGTATCGCGCTCCGTCGAGTTGACCGTCGGCTTCACGCCAGGCACCAGCGTGCACTGCGCGGCCAGGTACAGGTACTGCGCGTCGATGCCGATCCACGCCCGCGTCGGCGGCTCGGACTGCCTGTCCTGCGCGGGCACCCAGAACGACTCCAGCAGCGACGCCACCGGCCATTCGCCGGGATCGAGCTTGCCGTCGATGACCGGCGGCTTCACCAGCCAGGGCACCTCCACCCGCGGAGTATTCGTGCTCAACTGCGCAAGCTGCTTCTCCCACATCTTCAGCCGTTCGGCAAGCACCTTATCCGCCAGCGGTTCAGTCGAGGTAATATTGACCTGCCTGGCGCCTGCCACCCGGCAGCGACCGGTTTTCGGATTGTAATCCAGATCCACACGGGAATAGGAGCCGAACCAATCCCCGGAGGAGACGACCCACGCGCCATACTCCCATTCCTTCGCGCCCAGCTCATGGTAGTGCCCGGCCAGCCATAACGGCAGGTTGGGATCCTTCATTTCCGTAATCAGCTTCAGCAAATCCTCTTCCGGCACGTGCGCGGCAATGATCAATACTTGCGCGCCCTTCGCCCGCACTTCCGGCACATACTTGCGCAGGGCATCCAGGTATACGTCCAACTTGTCGGCGACCGTCAGTCCGATGATGCCGATCTTGATTCCATTCTGCTCCAGGATGACGTAGGGTTGCACATTCTCCCAAGGCTTGCCGTCCTTCAACAGGTTGGCGGAAATGAAGGGGAATTTGGCCAGCTGCCGCCAGGTCTGCGGATTGATGGCTCCCGTTTCGTGGTTCCCCACCGCGCAGGCGTCGTATCCCATCAGATTCATCGCATCGATGGTCGGCTCGCCTTTGAGCAGCGGCGAGAGGAGCGGGCCGTTATCCCAGATATCGCCGCAGGAAATGGTGAGGAACCGGTCGGGCCGATAGCCTTCGTATTTCTTCCAGTAGGCCAGCATCTCCGCGGCGCCGCCCACCGTATAGCCGTCCTGCCGGCGAGGCAGCAGGTAGCCGTGCATGTCGGCGGTCGTAATAATGCGAATCGGCACTGCCCACAGCGGGCAGGCAAGCAGGAAGAGGACAAGGAGCAGGGATTTCTTCAAGGGACACCTCCTGTGCAGAATTTGGGATAACTCAGCAATTCTCCGTCGGGCCGGAAGTTCCTTCTTCGTGCTGCTGCCTGTCCCGCAACAAGAACGGATTCAACCTGGAGGAATCGCACGGCGCGGTGCCCTGGCGGGGGATGCGCGGCGCCAGGCACTCCCGGAGAAAGCGCAGCGCCCCGACGGCATCGTCGTCGATGAGCACGCGCTGCAGTTCCAGCAGTTCCGCTTCGTCCAGCATGATTGTTACGCGATTCGAATCCACCATCACATCATCCGCCTTTCCGCCGCGAGATCGGCAAGGTTGCCCCAAGCCATAAACAGTCTATCGCCCTTGAGCAGGAAGAACAAGCCCGCTGACCGGTCCGGTTCTATTCCCGCCT
>Ga0315284_10010423_pt1 | contig 13237 bp, 9 predicted proteins | sample YL17G09_16_MG_FD_203696 | JGI IMG/M metagenome (GOLD analysis project Ga0315284, IMG submission 203696) | Sediment microbial communities from Yellowstone Lake, YNP, Wyoming, USA - YL17G09_16 | ecosystem: Environmental > Aquatic > Freshwater > Lake > Sediment | place: USA: Wyoming | collected...
AGCATTTGTATCATGCTCTTTAAGAGCCTCTCTTGATGCAGTGTTAACCCCGGTTCTGTAGTCAGCAAACTCTTGTTCTCTATCAAGATTCTTAGCAGCGGTTTCTCCAGAGAGTACTTGATTTTGTCTCATCTGCTCGTCCCATCTAGTGCGTTCTTTATCAAGATTATCAGCACGCATAACCAGTTGTTGGTTTCGTGTATTCTCTCTTTGTGCAGTAGCAGTATTCTTAGATAGCAAATTCATTACAGGGTCACTTCCTCCATAATCAGATCTCATCTGAGATAACTGATTTTGTTGTTCTGCAAGCATCTCCGGAGACAAGTCTTGTATAGGTCTTACAGATAGCTGAGGAGCTGTGTAATAAGTATTCTTTCTAGCGAGCTGTATCTTCTTTACATCGTTGATAGCCTTACGACCCAAACCGTAGTTGATAATATCTACCCAAGGGCGAATATTAGGTAACGGGCGGCCGGAAGTAATAACTTGCTTATCATTGTCCAGTATCGGAGAAGCATCAGTCCCTTGTAGAAGTTCGTTACCCGTTTCTGGGCTAAGAGCATTCTGGCCTGGTACTACAGTAGACGTTCCTCTAAGAGCGCCTGGATCTCCAGGCCTTAAAAGACTTCTAGGATCTATTCTTCCTGGCACACCTGATGGTACGCTAGTAGGAGGTCCAGCTAGTCCACTATTAGAGCGCCCAGGTCCTACAGGCATTGTTCTTGGCGCTTGTATAGCTACAGGCGCATTTGTCTCCCTTACAGGAGATGCAGTTTGTGTAGCAGGTCCGGCCTGTCTTGAAACATACTGTCTTATTTGCTCATCAGTAACATTGGTTATAGGATGATCTCTTATATACTCTGGATCATCTCTCATTTGAGTTAAGATCTTAAGTTTATCTTGCATAGAAAGCGGTCCTGAAACAGGAGTCATTGATGGTAGTATAGGAAGATTCTTTCTTTCATCTACATCTCTAGCAAACTGTCTCAATGCTTCTGTCCCTTCTCCTGTAGCCCCCGGAGGAGCTGCAGTGGGAACCATATATCCTGTTTGTCCTACCTCCCCGGAAGCACCAGTAGTACCAGAGCCGGCCGGTTTTCTATTCTTATAATATTGATCAAACCAAGCCTGCATAGCAGAATCACCAATTGGAGTATATTTTCCAGTCTTAAGTCCTGCCTGAGCTTTTTTTACTAAGGTTTTACCCATGTTATTTTCCTTTCCCCTTCATGGAAGGTTTTGATTTTGAACGAAGTTTTCCTCCGCACTTTTTGCGAACCGGGAAGTATCTTCCGGCAGCATCTCTGAATGGTAGTAATTGTTGTGTTACTTGAGGGTTTCCTGGATTCATTGGTATTGCACTTGGCCCTGGGGCTAGTTCGTTTACCGCCGGTCTTGATCCTCTCCATGCTGGAAGTTCTAGTCTTACTGGAGCAGATTCTATTGCAGTCTGCCCTTGTGAGGCGCCTTTAGCAGCCTTAGCTCCTTCTGTAGCAGCCTCAGCAGCTTTAAGTGCTTTAGGAGCTTCCTTTACACCTTCTATAGCTTTCTGACCAGCTGTAATAGCTTTAGTACCTGCAGCCCCGCCTTCAATCGCTGCGCCAGTACCAGGAACTAAATAAGTTGTTCCTGCTGGAGTTATTAATCCTTGAAGTATAGCCAATGCATTAGCGACTTTGTCACTCATACTTTGTTCTACTTTAATATAATCTTTACCTCCTTTGTATATCTGACGACCTTTAGTTCCGGTTGTAGGATTAGTAGCATAGGTCGGTTGTCCATTCTCATCAAGCACTGGAGTTCCACCATAGTTTTTAATATTTACATCTCTGTTCCCAAAAATCCCTCTTTGCGAATGTTCATAGGCTTGAGATCCTTCGCTACTATTAAGCGGATCATATGTTCCTGAATCAAAGAATGGGTTGTTTATAAGTTGTAGTTTTTTCCCTGTTACAGAATCTACTATTTCATCTGGAATCTTTGGAGTAACCTGTTCCAAACCAAGAGGAGTATTTACAATACTTTGTCTCCAGTTGTAAACATCGCTCTGGCTTTTTCCAGACCATGGTTTGCCCCATACTCTACCAAGACGAGACGGATGTATTTGTTTTGCTTGTTCCTCTGTAGCATAGACATAAGGAAACCTCGGATCAGGATGTTCAAGATCCAGAACAGATGTATATTCTCTCGGTCCGCTCTGTTGTGTAGCTATGTTACTTTTTTGTAGCCCTGGAAGTTTTATATCTCTACTAGCCATGTCAGGAGAATCCCAACCAACTTTCGGATATTTAATCTGCTGAGGCATATCTTTTGCTGCAGCCTCTACTTCCTCTTTTGTCCTTTGAGCTGGAGTTTCATCCTCTTTTTTCTTTTCAGGAGTTGTGGTTGTAGTATTAGTAGTACCTGCTACTGGGCCACCCGCAGCGGGCGCCGGAGCTGGACCGTCTTTATATAATCCGGCCGTGACTTTTTCAGACATTAGTCTGTCTTGCCTGGCCTCACGAGTAAGATGTCTCTTTAAGAAACCTGAGTCAGCATCAATACCTGGGGTAGGATTAAGTTTACCGCGGTATATTTGCCCTTTATCGTTTACCCATGAGTAGGTCTTTCCATCAGCATTGGCTACGGGTTTAAACCCAAGCTTACTGATTTGGTCGTATTCTTCATCGACCTCTTGTTTTGCTTTTCTATATAATCCGCGTATTGCCATGATTCTATATTTGCCCTACTCTTGTAGGCTGATTAGCACTTAGCTTTTTTTGCTCCGCCTTTAAAGATCGGCCCTTTTTTCATCTTCATTCCCTTTTTAGCCATAGGAGCGCCTTCCGGTCCTGCTGGTCCTGCTGGTGCACCACCTTCTGCGCCACCACCCTGAGCCATCATTTCTACTATAGCATCACAAATAGCTACTGCTAGTTGTGGGTCACGAGTCTGAGCATATTCTGCAAGCATCGCTTCGAGATCAGCGCCACCGCCGCCACCTGCTGGAGGAGCGCCTGCTTCTGGTCCCATAGGAGCTGCTTCAGGAGCTGCCATAGCTCCACCTTCTTGAAATTTTTTAACTGCTGGGCTGTATGCGCCAATCCAATTATTCTGTGTCATTGTTGTAGGTATTAATTTGTTATGATTAGGTTTCGTATAGTTCAGAGAGTACATCATTGTACAATCCGGAAATTTTTTCTTTGTACTGAGGATCTTCGGCATACTTCCATGTATCACCGATCAACCCAGAAGCGAATTCGTTTATATCGAATTTGTCTCCCATGAGTTGTTGATAAGACTTTGGGTACAATCTTTTAAGTGTATCTAAATAATCATTTACATATTCGTCATCGGATTTATATACTCTGAACTCTTGTTTGATAGGATTGCCCTGAGCATCCGTATCATTACGAACTACAGTCGGTCCTTTCCAAGTTTTTCCTTTAATTATGTTCCCGTAGTTAAAATCTGTAACTCCCTTTCCTATCCTTCCTTCCTGTCTAAGTTGCCCTATTATAGCAGCTCTGGCCTCTCTTGTTTTTACTCCGGCCTTATCAAAAGCCGCTAAAACATCTGCATAAGCAGCATATTTAGGAGTTAGATAGGTTGTTTTTGGAGTAGTTGTTGGCTGAGCCGGATTAAACGGAGGTAGAGGCGCAGTACCGTCGGCAGTCGTTGCTGCAACAGTAGGCGCCGTTGTTGTAGATGTAGCTGCAGGCTCTGTTGTTGCCGTAGGCTCTTCCTCATATCCTGCCTCTCCTTTTTTAGGCTTTAACTTCGTATTGTAAGGAGTTATATCTAACGGCTTCAATCTGAATTGTGGTAAAACGTCTATTAATGCCATGTTATTCCTTTACATATTCTTGTTCCTGTGTATCTTGTTTATCTATCATTCGCATCATAGCCATTCCTAATTTCTTATAATCATTGTTAGATTTAGATTCAAATGCCTTTTCTGCGAGCGAACATAAAGCTTCTGTGTGTTTTCTAGAAAAGATTCTTTCATCTCCTTCTATATTTCCCTGCACTTTACCGTTCTCATCAAGAACATGCATAGCACCTTCAGCGGCAGCAACAACGCCGCCCTCTGCTTTTTCTATAGTACCGTCTTCTTTTTTCTCTCCGGTCCACTCTACTTTATCACCTTTCTTTATTCCTATCCCGGATCCTTGCGGTACCTCGACTACAAAATCAGAAACGTCATTTATAACGATGTTTTCATCTCCTATGTCCGCCGGCATAACCTTTTGTACAGCGTCGTTGCGAACGAATATAATGTCGATTGGAAATTTCATCCCAACCATTGTTATATTAATTGGAGTAGCTTGATCGTATTTTAATACTAGCCCAGCATTCTTCGGCATGGACCCGGCTTTAACACCAAGCAGCCCTTTAGTTTTTGCTTCCGGAGTACTTGCTACCTTAACCGTAAATTCTTTATTTCCGATTTTCAGTTTCATTACTTAGCCTCCAATCCGAATTTACCACTAAAATCTTGTGTGTTAGTCATTATTTCCTTGGACAATAATTTACCAAGGTCGACTAAATGTTTGTCGTTGTGTGTTTTCTTATAACTATCTACGAACTGTTCCACATCTTTTGTAGTCTTTAGTCGTAGTATAAGCTCTTCTCGCTCGACTTCGAATATCTTTTTACCTCCTTCGTCAACGATAGGTAACCCCTTATCTTTCTGACCCAGGTTATTGTTTTCTTTGTGTAATGTCCCGGACGGAATAATATTCACTTCTCCAGGCTTGTCTAACTTACCACCAGACTTCATTTTAAACTTTTTACCGTGCCAGGAAACAGCGTTTCTTTTAGCCGATTTAAGTTTCTTCATGGTTTCAAGTTTAGCTCCATGTTTTGCTAGTGCTGCATATTGTGCTGCATTAGCTTTCTGGTGATAACCTTCGTATGCTAGTTGTGTATTATCCTTTATCTCAGCGGCCTCATCTTTAACTTTTTTCTTTCCCTTAAGAAGTCCTGTAACTCCACCAATTGCTCCTCCTATTACTGCTCCTGCGGCGGTTCCCCACCCAGGTATAATAGAACCAATCGAAGCTCCCATCGATGCTCCTTTACCAACTCCTTTAAGAGCGCTAGCACCAACTGACATGTTATTGCCTTTCTTAGTCTGAGTTTCAATGCCCCAAGTATTAAATGGTCCGACAGGTTTTAAAGACTCCAGAGCATTTCCAGCTAAATCAGCTGCTTGTGCGCCTATCCCTGATATCTGTCCTGCACTCATTCCCCCTCCTCCACCTGTAGGTTTAGGATTTGGAGCTTGAGCCATCGCTGGCGGTTTATGAAGAGAGCTTTGCATAAGACTGCCTGCAGTGTTTGTTCCTAATCCAGCTGCATTTAAGTTTATAGCGCTTGGGTTTGGTGCGAAAGATGTAAATGCATTTCCAGCACCAGATGCGACTGTAGATGGAAGCCACGGATTTCCTCCTGCTTGTGCTTTAGGTACTTTCTTCTTAACCAAAGTTCCTCCATACTGAGCAGTCGGAATTGGTTGTTGTGCTGCCTTGTTACGATTTCTATCCGCGGAGATATTGTTTTTATAAAACGAACTAAGAGCTCCGAGACCTTTACCTAGCATTTTACCGGCAAAGTTATTAACCATTCCGGTAATACCTCCACCGCCGCCAATTCCTCCTCCTCCGCTATCAATTATAACATGCAGAGGTTCTTGTTGGTCAGAGCCTGGAAGAAGTCCGGCCGGTCCTTTTCTTAATGTAGTTGCTGCGAGACTTGGCGATGCATTGCCTCCATCGACTCCTTGAGTCCTGGCTACCATGGTATCATCCCTAATAGTCTTTTTAGCCAAGTCGTCTTGTATACCTTCTACTGTACCTGTAGCTATACCACCGGTCTGCAGTTTCTTTTTGGCTTTTGAGTTGTATATTATTTCTTGTACAGTCATCTTTGTTATGAATTATAATAACGACAGGAGGTTATAAAGCCTCCCATCGTAATACAAAGTTTCTAAACCGATTATAGTAAAAATTTTTAAGACAAACTAATTCCGTAATCAGTTATAATTCCATTAATGTAAACTGGGCCCGTTCCCTCGTAGGTGTGTCTGAATCTCATCCACTTACCTCTTAGTTTAGTAGGACTAAATCCACGAGCAGTTCTATTCATGAATTGACAAGAAATAGATCCATAGCTTTCTTCGAATGCAGAATCTGTTAATCTCATCGGTAGATTTGATCCATAACCATAGTACAATTGTTTAGCAACAAAATTAATTGGTATGATCTTATCCACTTTGATATATTGCCCTGGTACATACTCGATTACAACATAGTTATATTTTGTATGAGCATCTGGCCCTTGAATAGAAACAAAGTTTCCGTACCTAAGATTATCTTGAGTCGCTTTAATTTTAGCAATGGTTTGTGTTAATAATAGATACTGAGTTCCAGCAACTGCATTCACAAGAACTGGATCTCCGGCAACATCAATCATAGGATACCTTATGTTTGTGTACGGTTGTAATAACTGCTCTGTAAGTGTATTGTGATCACTAGTGTACTGAACCTTTGTGGGCAGTGAGTTATTACCTATGATAAACTGATTGTTATAGATTTTATATAATCCGGGCTCGTCTGTAACGTGGTAGTCATAGTACATGTCGTAGATGTTATCATAGAATTTATTATATTCTGCGAATACTTCTACTGACGGATCTACATCAGCTTGAGTAATTAGTTGATATTTGTAGATTTTATTATACTTATCTACTATACTTGGTAACGCATATCTGCTATCTCCTGATTGGAATACAAATTTACGAACGTCATCAGTTTCACACACCCACTTCTGAATAGTTTCGTTATATACTATTGTTCTTGTAAGATTGTGCAATACATCATTATCTATATCTCTTACAATAAATGTGAAGTATATCTCGTTTTTTCTAGAATCAAAGTGAGAAAATACATCGATCCATCGATCTACTGTTAGTCCGGATAATATATCTAACAATTCTTTAGATATACTGCCTAGCTTATTTCTTATCTTAAGATCTGAGATTATTTCTAAAGCTTGGCCGTTTGTTCTCCAAATCTTGAGTCGTGTGAAATCTACTCCATAAACAAAGTTATTCGAAGATGTTATTGAGTGTAAATGATCTGACCCGTAATCTGAGTTAGCGACATTCGATCTTGATAGTATTTGCGCTGAATCTACAAAGACACCGCCTGTATCACTAGATACCTGGCTTCTTTCATCTATACCAATCTGTGCTACACCGTCTTTGAAGACGCATATTAACACATTATTAAGCGAGATTATTTTTGTAATAGCCCCAAGATTCGAGTTGTAGTCTCTAAAATTAAGTCCCTTAAAGTTACCAAACCCATTAACAAATGCATTCTCCGAGGCTTCGGCTGATACATATATTCTGTTTGGGTATTGATACCTATAGAATGGAGCATTAAGATTTAGTCTGAAATGTTTAAAAGCCGAGGCACTACTATAGTCATATCCATGATTGTATAATCCCGTTTCGTACTGTCTACTACCTCTTATAGAATTTACTCCCTTGAGTGGTAGAAAGCTTCTATCTTTACCATAAACTTTATACTCGCGCTCGTCAATCCTTTCGTCACTTCGTACATTGAAGTTAAAATTGCACTGTGCGGGCACCGGTATAGCATAGCCATAAGGAAGTAATCCTAATGACCTACGCTGAGTTTTATATGCTTGGACATCATTTGTTTGTGGAGCTTCTATTATACCTAACGGATGCCATACTTGTTTCCAGGATAATCCTAAGAAACAATCACCTCCGTAAAGTTCTAGTTTAGGATTTCCTATAGGATCTCCATTAGTATCGAAATAGTCTTCATATCTAAATCTTTCGGAAATAGCCACATATGGACTATCTTCGTCATATAAATATCTAGACTTCCATGCTTCTGGTTGAAGTATATTTCCGGTAGGAGAGTTATATAAGTTAGCTACATACCCTAGCTGTGCCACAGCATCTTCTGTTGGATCTAACCATCCATTGACTATTGTAGATACAAAAGCGTTTATGTTGGTATCCGCATTAGTAGGAGTCTGGCTTAGACCTGCTAATCTATTTACACCAGAGTCGTAACCATCTAGTCTAAGACCTATATATCTTCCAAAAGCAAGAGCATTTCCAGGTCTGTATGAAAGAGGTTTTCCTAGCGGACTTCCTGGAGCAAATTGTTCTGCTGCTGCAGCTACTATTTTTCCTCTAATATAGGCCCCGGTCAGCCCGGCATTTCCTACAGGTAATCCCCAGTATAAATAAAAGTTTCTATCCGTAGATCCAGAGAATCCTTTAGGAGCGACTCCTACGGCCCCGGTATCTATATAGCTAACTGCTGCAGACTTGTCTCCATCTAGCGGAAACGCTGCCGGAACTCCAAGACTGCTTGTAATTTTAGTATAGGCAACTGTATAATTATCGATTGGAGACCCCTGTCCGGAAGTAACTAGAACGTCCGAGCTCGTGAATGGCTGTACTTGACAGTTTACTCCAAGCGTAGCACCATTCAAAATAGATGCATAATAGGTAGGAGCACACTCAGTATCAGGTGAATAAAGCGCCCACGATTTTAATGCAGAGTAATCTCTAATCGGAGCTTTGATGTAAAAGTCTCCAGATACAGCAGACCCGGCTGTGGATGTCTGTACTTCTCCCCCAATACCTGGGGTAGTAACGTGTGGGTTAGTTAAAACCACTACGTTGGTGCCGGTGTTAACCGAAAACACTGTGTCGGTAAAATATCCTAGGAATTTTACAGAGTTTCCTGCAGATAAACCATCTACAGATGAAAGTGTTACAGTGGTCCCTCCAACAGTAAATACTGTCTTTGTTGTTACCTGTGCACCAGAGGCATCGAGCATCGGAACATAATTCTTAATACCCTTGTCTACCTCTTCCGTACCAAACGGCATCATGCCGGCCGGGGCAGGGACAAATTTAACGTTACCCATAGCAGGTGTAGAAGTAATACCAGTACCACACCAGTTTCCAAACCCGGATATTTCGTATTCAGGGCCAAACTTTGTTTCTATTGGTATAGCTGCAGTGGCAGTTAGAAGTCCTTGAAGTATCGCATCGCGCTTTCTGGCTCTACGTACAAAAAAGAATCCCTTTACTTCGGAAATATTTCTATCGATTTTTCCTATTGCAGTGGTGTCTACAATTAGATTAGTCCCGCTAAATAGTAATTTATTGGTGTCTAAGGTCCATAAATCAAATCTATTGTGCGTCCTATAAACACCCATAGAGTTCTGTCCAAATTTGACAAATCCTCTATAAAGTCCTCCGAATAGATCTGTATTATAATTACCAGGGGAATTTATTCCAGATTCATTATCTATTCCTTGTAGTGTGTAAACCGGGGACAGGCCTTGTTCAGTAATATAAACTACTCCTAGTTCATATGTTTCGCCCTTCCAGTATCCCAATTTATTATAAATAAAGTTTGGGCTACTATAATTTTCTTCATCAGAAGCTGCTGTAGAATTCTCTAGTTCAACGTGGTGTTTTATGTCGAATGTTCCTTCTTCTATTGTTATTGAAGCTGCAGCCTGAGCTAACACTTCTTCGTATACATCAGTAGCATCGGTGTTGGCTACAAGTAATCTATTGTTTACAACATCAAGAGTTTTCGCTCTACTTATCAATGAATAGGTTAGACTTAGTGTCTCAATATTTATTGACGAAGTTGATTCAAACCCAGAATGTAAAATATTACAAACAGCTGTGTCCTCGATAATAAATGGGGCATCGATTTTATATGCAGTAGATATCGCATCCACATCGCCAATAGACTTTGTGTAATAAACAACTACTCCATAAAAGGATTGATCGAGATTAGATAGAGTGAATGATACAGCATTCGAAGTTTCCCCAACAGAGGTTCCTGATGCAGTTATTGTTGTAGATCCGTCATGTACACTAACTAGTCTGGATTCTTCTATAATATCTGTTTCAGCACCGTCTGCTGTTATGTATTTAAAGAAATATCTATAACCACCCCCTGTTAGTTTTCCTCCTTGAACTAGACCATTAAATGTAAGCGTTGGTATGCTTACAGCCTTTGGTATTAGTTCTGTCTGGTGAAAATTAATCTCATTGTATGTGTTAGCATCTTTACGTGCTCTCCTATTAATAAGAGTAGCGACTGTACCGGACTCATCCACAGAAAACCTACTATTGACAACTCTCATTGGATTTCCATCGTCCGTCCATACCATATTTACAGATCCGTCGTATGCCGGTTGTAACTTCAAATCTATGACACTACGCTCGGTTAGATTAAATAAAGTAGTTGTGAATGGTGAGTTATAGTTGCGATCGTCATTAAGATCGGTTCCATTATTATCGTAAAAATTATGAAAAGGCTGATATTTATATATTAATGGAGATTGTAGTGTTCTTTCGTACGAACGCAATACGGGATTAATAACAGTATAAAACTGCATATCCAGATCGAATTGATCGTAGAAAACAACAGAAACTATTCTACTGACGATGTTTACAATATTTAGATAGTTGGTTATCGAGTCGTCAAAATAGTAAGGCAATACTTCTAAAGCCTCACCATTTATGACAGTAATATTAAGAGTTCTAGGTCCTACTACAGCTCCGGTGTACTTTATCTCTAATGTAAGAATGAGATCAGCTAACGGAGGATCGATTGTTATTGGGCATCTTTGTGTTGGCATAGTATCTTATATTATGGATTTGGAGACTGATCTACTTTCATTATTACCTGAACAGTTCCTCCCGCATAGTCGTTGGTTATTGGAAATGTTCCATCTATAAACCATATAGATTGCCGTGAAATGCCTGGGTCCTCTCCATTTATATACATTCTACCTATCAAAGTAGGCATTATAAATGTTACTATTGTATCATCCGGGTGTCCTGGATTAGTATCAGGTATAACTGAAGCTACTAACGGATTAAATGCTACTACTTCCCAAGCGACTCCTACAGTAAGCGATGGTTGGTTACCTGTATTGGAATTTATAATAGATCTATAAGTTAATCCACCATCGACTGTGTAATTTCCTACGGAATATGGAGTTACATTAACCCAAGGATCTTGATGAAAATATCTATTATTACTTCTACAATCCCAATTAACGTCTACTTGTGTTGAATAAAGTATGTAATCTTGTAAAGTATTACTTGTAGCACTAGTTGGATGATAGGTATAATCTAAGTTAGGAGGATCGCCCCATCCAGCATTCCTTTTTACTTGTAACGCAGTACTGGTGTGCCATACATAAGTGAATGTATGTGTATTTGTTATAGGACCATCTGTTGTGGTAACAATAACATAGTTGCTGAATTTAACCTCAGGTATATGAATAAATGGATCTACTACTTTAAGTGTCACAATAGCGCTATCCCCGGATCCTAAAAGGAATGGAGCAGCGTATGGAGCAGCGTTGACATATACATCTACCCCTGCTTCGTAACCACTAGCATTGAGAATAAATGTATCCTCTAGTAGTCCTGTATTTTTTATTGTAAACTGCTGTGTTAGTTGATATCCCGGATCTTCAAATCCTCTTACCTCTTCGTCGGGTACAGTAATCTCAGTTACAGTAAATGCGTAATCAACTGCATCAAGACTTGGATCCCATATTGGAATCTCTATTACTACATGATTAGGAGCAAGCGCTCCAATTTCGTATTTGAATAAATCATAATCAGGACTTGGAAATGTTCCAACTTCTCCCAAGACTTTCTTAGGATCTGGGTCTGGTTTCACACTGACTATGTATGCTATGTTATTTATCTCCTCTACTGCTAGTGGAATAAATCCTTCTTTTAAACCGGCCGGCACGGTACGTCCAGTCAATGCTTCCCACTTTGTAGGACTGATATCTGGTCGTTTATTAAATTCGCCGTTTGTTAAAGCTTTGTATGCTAAGTTATTGTACAACACATACTCTCCGATATAGTAAATCTTAGTTGCGTCGTAGGCCGGGGGAACTATTAGAACCTCTAAATTTCCCTCACGTTTCTGTAGAATTAGTTGATAGCCCTCGCCGACTGCGACTAGGTCTATATTCCGAGCCTCTATAAGCTCGGTATTTTGTGCTGTTAGTGGATGTCTGTCCGAGTTTAACCCGGCGACAAACGTATTACTCGCTCTTTTCTCCATTTTGTTTTTGTTTGGCGGCATTAAATCTAAATCTGCGCAGCCTATTATTATTCAAAAGTTCTTCGTGTGCTTTTGGTGTACATGGTACAAAGAATTTTATTTCTTCGTTGTTTTCGGTCTTTATAGAAACCTCTTCCTTTATTCTGGCGAGTTTCAATATACCCATAAGCCCGTCGTGACAAATCTTATTTATTGACTTTTCTTCTATCTCAGGGAATTCTTTGTAGAGTTCCTCCATTACATCTTCCATTCTAAACATCGTCATCGTTAAAAGTTTTTCGTAGGTATGTCCATTGTATTCGCTTATTTTCAGCGTTTTTAAGGGCCTTTAACTGTAAACTGGGAGGAACATACACCTGAAGGTCTCTTCGTCTGCTACGCGGTCCAAAATCAAGCGCAAACCGTGGTATTTTAAATCCGGCTCTAACTATGTCGTAGTCGTCGTAAAATCCCCTACTTCGGAGTAGTTTTACTTCTTTATCCGGAATTTGTTTTAGTGCTATATTTGCTTGGGTAGTTCCCGGCATTATAAACAAATCTCCGTTTGCTACCCTAGCAAGAACCTTTAAAAGAAATCTATAGAATATCTTGCGTACAAGCGCTGAGTTATCATGAAGTTTGTATTTATCTTGTAACCAAACTCCGACTGCTGATTTCTTCTTTTTTAGATATTTTTTCGTTGTCTCAACACTCTCTGGAAAAATAGCCATTAAAGTTTTTATACCCTTTCTAGAATATCTAGACATCGTAGTTGTGCTACCATCTTCATTTATAACATATTGTGACATGTTATGGCATATTAAATCGACTATTAAATACTTTTCTTCCCCAGGAAGTTTTAACGTCAAGTAATTGGTCAAGACCGTCATCACTGATGATTTCGTCATTTTTCGCTGATGTCATCAGTTTAGCTGACTCTGCGGATAAATATTGAACAAGAACATTAGCACCTGGTTCTTTTCTGAATAAGCCCATCTCGGCCTCTCTTAATGCTAGCGTTACTGCTATTGCCTCAGCTTCTATATCGTTTAAAAGTGGTAACCCATCAGTTCCAACTAGAATAGAACTATATACAAGCA
>Ga0315284_10010425_pt1 | contig 13236 bp, 14 predicted proteins | sample YL17G09_16_MG_FD_203696 | JGI IMG/M metagenome (GOLD analysis project Ga0315284, IMG submission 203696) | Sediment microbial communities from Yellowstone Lake, YNP, Wyoming, USA - YL17G09_16 | ecosystem: Environmental > Aquatic > Freshwater > Lake > Sediment | place: USA: Wyoming | collected...
GATGGAGAGTCCCGTATTTCAGAGACTCTCCGATGTTTTACTTTATGTTACGCTGTTGTAAATGTTGCTCCCGTTGGAAGAATGTTGAAATCAAGAACTATGAATTCTGCAGTCTTTGTCGGTTGCAAATAAATCTGACCATAAAGGATATTTCTATCAATTATATCAGGTGTATTGTTTGTTTCATCCATAACTACCTTGAATGCATACAAACCAGCTTTCTGTTGAACGCTCGAAAGATATGGATTAACTATATTCAAGAACCTATTTCTCGTTGCCGAATTATTTTGTTCAAATACAAGGTATCGAGATGTAGATGCACAGAATTTTTTCAAGTTAATCAATAATCTACGAACATTAACTCTATCAAGTGCTGATGGTTTAATCTGCAATGTCTTCTGACCCCAAACTACAACACCTTGTCCAGGGAAAGTAGCGATTGGATTGATACGTGCAGAATATAAATCATCTCTCTGCGTTTGCGTCAACTTTGTCTTTGCTTCGAGTGCTTCCGTTAAACCACCACGATTTAAACCGGCAGGTGCAAACCATTCATATGCTACTTGGTCGTTAAATGCATAAACGCCAGGAAGTAATACAGATGCAGGCATCCACACCGTTCTATTCGTACTCGATTCTACCACCTTTAACCACGGGTAATAAACCGCCACATAATTTGAATCAAGTTCATTATCCGTAATGTTATTAATAATCGTTAATGGTGTATCGCTATACTGTGAAGCATCCATGATGTAAAATGCATCTCCACGAGTTTCACATATGTTTTTAGCATATGTTGTAACTTGTGTATGTAATCCGTGCATAATTCCTGGAGTTACAAGCAAGTTAATATCTATCTCTTCTGCATTTGATACTGCATCTAATGCTTTCTTGTATTGCAATGAGCCCGTTGTAGTTGCGGTCGAACAGTTATATCCAAATACGTTAGCAGCTGTAATATCACCGCCAACGTTAATAGATTGTGTCGGCGCCATTCCATCGAATCCACCTACAAATGGAACAATGAATTTTCTTTGTGCAAGAGTTCCTGTTACATTTGCCATTGTACCTATATATGGAGCACCAGATAGATCAGACGGAACTGTAATATCATCAAGACTAAATGAAATATTATTTCTTGCAACCGATCCATTTGGAACTGGATTAAGATAATTTAAATTGTCTGAATATTCAAAGTCAAATCCATAGAATTTACGAGCATCATAAGCTCCATCAATTGATTGAGTTATAATCATTGAAGCCGATGGATAAACTGCAGACGATGATACGGGTAGCGTTAGTGACGCAAATCCATATGGAACTGCTTCCGGTGGTAACGCATCAGAATACGGGTCCATTTCAACACGAATATACATACTATTATTTGCATAACTTCCACTACTTATTACTCTATTTGCACCATCCACAACTTGATTTGACGTATATCTATCACCAATCATCTTTGCAATATAATTTGATGCGTTTGGATCAAGTGATAAATTACTAAACGTTTCAATAACTTCAGGTCTTCGATCAAGGTCTTGTGAACCAAATGTTCCATTTACATTACGAACGATAACCGTAAATGAACCATAATAATCCGTTGCTATTGTTCCTACTTTAACATCTTGAATTCCGATCTTTTTTTCGATATTAGAAATGTTTCCATCACCAATCATATGGAATTTAAACAAATCATACTTTCTTCCAGAAATCGTTTGTGATTGAATCCACGGCGTTGTTGCATGTGTGAATCCTGCTGGAATAACATAAGCTGAACTGTTAAGTTGAACTACTCCGGTTGGTGTTGCTGAATATGATGCTGATATGAGATTTTTGTTATAAAGTATTACATATATTGCCTTTGAACCATGCGGGTCCGTTCCAAATACTTTTGTAATGTAATTTGCACTTGTAGGATTCAACGAGCAACTATACGTTCCACCACTTGCCGAAATAACAAATGATGCAGCTGTATTTGCTCCAAGTATTGTTGGAACTGAATTATTTCCATTTGTATTTGCAAAAACTGCCATCGATTGCGATGGTGTTCCGTTTAAATCAAGTGTATATACTGTGGTTGTCCATCCTTCTCCACCAAGAACACGAACAACTGTTACCCCGCCTGCGCTACGCAAGTACGATTCTACCGTTCTCGGAACGTATGTTTTTGTACTTGAAAATCCGCATTTAGCATAAAAATCATTAATGCCATTACAAGTAATCGGTACGAGTGCTGGACCTTTTTGAACTGGTCCAATAACTGCCGCTCCAATAGCTCCGACCCCTTGCTGTAGATAAGATAAGTCACGTTCACGTGTAAATACACCCGGACTTACTATTCTTTCTGCCATTTTATTCTCTCCGTTAAATTATTAAATATTTATTTTTTTGTTTCTCTTAAACATATTATTGTGGTGCTATTGCTGGTATTGATGTTGGTGTTGCCTTTGGTCGAAATTCACCAGTTTCCGGATTGAGAACACCATCTCCATATTTTGTCTGAAGAGTTTTTGCTATCTCCTTTTCTTCTTCTTGTGTTTTTAAAAACCTATCTTTTATTACCGATGTTTCCATATCGAGTTGTGCAAGTTGTGATTCTAATTGTACTCGTTGCATCACCAATTGACCCAATCGCATCGTAATTTCATTATATACTTGCTGAATAGCTCGTATTTTTGCCATTTCTTCGTTTGTAAACTTAATTGCATCTGACATATGTATAACTCCCTATATTATTAATGTATCAATAAATATAATTGAAATTTCTCAAAAATATCATTTTAATCTATAAAAATATCGAATTTACTGCATTTATTACTGCATTTGGTTCAATAAATGCGTCTTTTTCATACACATCGTTTTCCCACCACTCAAATTGTTTTGGACGTAAATATTTTTTGTCTTTTAATAAATTAATTTGTTCTACATATCCAAAAAACTTAGGATTACTTCTTGACCAAATAACTATTCCTGGTTTTTTAATTAAAAATGCATAATGATGAATCCAATTATCAACAGAAATCCAAATCTTGCATGATTGAATTATAGTTTCCGCTTCTATTAATGATTTGTATTCTATGAAATTATCACATTGAATAATTTTCGGTTCATCATTGGGTGCATACAATAATTGCGTAACGTTATGTCCTTTTTCTTTCAACCCACTGACCACTTCTACCCAATACGGATAGTTCTTCGGATTTGGTTTTCCGTTTCGTAATTTTTTTGACCACGCTGATATGAGAATATCCATTGGTTCTTTTTGATTTAAAACATCAATCGTGGTTGATTTTATTAACGTAAATTCTGTCATAAATACATCTTTCTAAATGCTTCTACAATAGATTTATTCCAGTTATTTTTCACCATCCATTCATAGACACTATAATCTACCATATTGTGTCCTAAATCTTTTATGTCTTGAATAGAAATTTGTATTATGTCTGGACAATCATGAAATACATCAGGATAACACGTTGCCAAAATAATTCTGCCATATTTTTTTCTTAACTCAAGCAAAATGTTCTTAAATGCATAATGGTCGCCAATACCATTATCAAGTGCAATTATCTTTGTTTCACGAAACTGAATACCATCTGCTTTCATTAGTGCAGTAAAAATTGCTTCATCTTTTTTCATATTCTGCTCAACTTCATAACTACGGATTCCGCCATCGTCTTGTTTCATGTGCCACGTTACAACATCACCAACAACTACAAGTTTATACCCTTGTTTTTTAATACCATATGTAAACATCGTCTCTTCTCGATGACCAACTGGACTTAAATTTGTATTATACCCGTGACTTGCTAACTTTCTACGATATAAAAAAGTGTTATGTAGATGATCCGTTTCTCGAATACCATCAAATTTATCCCACTGAACATTCGGACTGAAATAAATGTCTTGAATGTCACCCGATGAAATTTTATGCCATACTTTATTATGACCATTTACCATAATAGCACAACTTGCAAGTGCTCCAATTTTTTCATCCTTCTTTGCAACATCCAATAAACGAGCGAGAACGTTTGAATCTGCAACATTATCATCATCCAATCGCCAAATCCAACTGGTGTCGCATTTTTCAATAATCACTTGATCAATATCTGCCATTCCCTTCTTTCTTCCAAAAACAACTGACCATTGAATTCCCTTTTCTTCAATCAATTTGAAAATATTATAATAAAACGCATCTTGTCGCAAGTCTTTTTGCTCACCATCATCGAAAATAACGAGTTTTTCTGGCAGTCGAGTTTGATTCAAAACACTAATTATACATTGCGGAAGTGTCGTATGGTATCTTCCTTTTGTTGGTATTGCAGCAGTAACAGTCCAACTATCCAAATCACCACTCAGTTGTATCTCTGACGTTTGTTCAATCTTAATTTTATCACCTGGTTTTTTTGCTTCCACTCGAAAATTCGGGCCTGGATGAAGCCATTCAGTATGATTAGGAAATATTATGTCTGTATATCCCGCTCGTTCCAATTGTTCTTTTACTGTTTCTTCACACCATCCATAAAGATGCGGAGAACTTTTTCCGGGTTCATTAAATGTATTTATTGTACCATAAATCATTGCTATATTATCATAAAAATCTTTTTTCTTTTCAGGTATTGTTGCTGAATCAACTAACCACTGGCATTGCTTGACAATATGTGGCATCTCCATAACAAGTCGTCCGCCTGAATTAAGTATACGTAACCATTCTTTTAAAGTATCAACTACGGTATATGGATTCAAATGCTCGAATACATGTGATGCTACTATTTCGTCTGCACAATTATCAGGAAATTCGGGCATTGGTTTTTCAATATCATAAAAAAGTTGTGCTCGTTTATCATGAAGGTCTACATTAACATATTCACGTATTAAACTTCCACCAGATCCTAAATTTATTTTTGCATGTTTATTCCATCGTTGTAAATTTATAAGTCCATTACGTGGACAAATTACATCTCGATACTCTGCAATAGTACCATAACTCTTATTGTCTTTATGCCAAATCGGAAAATCAGAAGCGTTCGTTGAACCATTATACACTGTATTTGCAGTCTGCAATACTTCCAATCCATCTTCAACTTGAAGTGCGGTACAATAATTTACATCTTCTCCGCCTGCAGGAACATATATTTCATCAAAATAACCATGCTTTCTAAAAAGTTCGCTTGGTGTCAATAAACAAAATCCAACTATAAATCTATGACCACTCCAACCATCAAACAATGCAAGTGGACCCGTAGCACCCATTTTGGGATTTTCCAAAAACGGTTTCATCATTCTATCAATCCATTCATTCGGTGTTTGCCAATCAAGAAAAACAACATCATCATTCACAAAAAGCATATACTTGCCAACTGCAATTTTCGCACCAGCATTACTTGCTTTCACAAATCCAAGTTGCTCTTTGCTTATAATCGAACGAAATAAATTTAGATTTGTTTTTGTCAATTCTTCTACTTTAATATCCGTTCCATCAGGACTACCATTGGCAACCATGATAATTTCCATTTGATCGAGCATTTCCTTCGTAGTATTTTTTATAATACTGTCCGTACATTCTTTTATTAAAGTATCAAACTTCCAATATGTAGGAATAATTATAGAAACTAATTTATCCATAAAACCTTTCTTTGAGTATTATAACTAACCATATTATAAATATAATGAAGATTTCCGAAACAATCCGTTTCGTAAACTTCCACTTTTATTGCGTTTTTAACTTATTATGCGGATAATTGTCTACTTCTACAAATACGATTGTTTTCTTTACACTTAATGTCTTCTTTAATACTTCGCCTTTTTGTGCAAGTATCTTACTAATATTATCTGGAACTAAATATCCGTAAACTGTCAAAGTTAATGTTGATTTACTTGTTCTATCTGTATCATTTGTTATCTCTACAGGAGTTGCTATATCAGACGCCACTGTTCTAAATCTGAATTTAGATACATCGCCCCAATAAGCTCCACTGCTATAAATAAGTGCTTCAACAAGTTTATTCATCTGCGCTACATACGATGTCCAAAGAACAACATCATATGTTGCGGTGATATAATCCGGCATAACTACATTATAATATTCCCTAATAGGAATTTGATCGGTCAATATATTAAAATTATCATATCGATTCTTTTGACTATATTTCCTTTGGACAGTATAAAATATATTCGGATTATTTGCATCCAACTTATCTACAGAAATATCCGGATTTTGAGCAACGCTATTTCGTTTGAACATAATAAGCGGAGTAATCAATCGACCCTTATTGTCCCGAACAAATCCATCAACTTGAATAGATTTCCAACGTTCAGGAGAACCATACATCACAGGAACTGTAATAAACATTCCGTTTTCTTCCACACGCGGTTTCATTACATTATTAAAATAATAACCTATCGCACTATCAATATCTTCTAATAAAACAGTGAGTACTTGATCATTTTTTTCTTCAACTTTATTTATAACATTATCAATCAGTTCTGCTCGATTGACAGTTTTTCCAGTATTTTGGTCTGTGTTCTGTTCCATTCATTTACCTCTGGTTATTTCCAACTACAGTATTATTGAGTAAAACCAAGTTCTGGCGTGTCATATGGCAAAAACATACGAATTGGTAGTTATGTTCCGTCTGTCCACCCGGAAAGACATTTTCATTAATATTAGTTATCTCGTAAAAACTTGAGTTCCACTCCAAAATATCACCGATTTGCGGAAGTATATTATTTACAGTTCTCAAATACTCTCGTTGGAACGATGCTACGATATTCTGCGATTGATCTGGACCAAATTCATCCGTTGTAATATCTTCGGGAGATGCATTTATCAAACCGTGTAATTGAACTGCTGAATAATACCGCTTTTCTATCGCTTCACCATAAAGATTTGTTGCAGTATCGGTTGCGGCGACCCGGTAATGGTTTATTGGTGTTTCTATTATTTCTCTTACCAGTTCTCGTCCTATATGATTGATAAAATCATTTCCTCGTTGTCTTACGAAGAGTCCGCCTGCGCCCGTCTGTATTTGTTCATAACCCATGTTATATCTCCCACTCTTTTATTATCACAAATCTACAATTGAGTGCTTTCATTATTCTTCGTTGCCGAACCAAATCCTTTCTCCATTGCTTTCTGTGACGATTTTCATAATATTCAATAACTACATTTTTCTTCTTATCATATCCATCAAGAGAATATCCCACGACTCTAATTTCTCCACCATTTTCTGCGTGTTGAAACTTGTATCCATATCTCTTTCCATAGTTATCTATAATCCTACAAGCATTGGAATTAAAATTTGGAGTTACTCGTTTCAATCTTGCTTCTCGTATTTTTTGTTTGGTTTTTTCTGAATGCTGTTTTCCTTTATTCCAAGCAATTTGACCTCTGTGAGATAATGATAATTTCTTTTTTATTTCTTTAGAGGTCTCTTTTCCTTTATTCCATGCTATTTGCACTCCAACCTTTCCTTTGTTCCAGGGAGTTTTGCCAATATTTGATAAATGTATTTTATTTTTTGTTTTTCTATCACACGGGATTCCTTTATTCCACGGGATATTCCCAAGCAAAGAATTTTTTATTTTCTCTTTGGTTTGATTAGACCTACGTTTCCCTAACCAATATTTAGGATTTTTATTTCCACGTTTTGATTTTCCTATATTATCACATATTTGTTTAGTTCGTATATAAACACCACTTGGCATATTATTTTTCTCCCCACTCTACATATTTTTCCCAATATTCCGGCAAACGACCAGTTCCATGAGGCATATCTGTATCTATTGTTGCAGATGGTGCATCTGATTGTGGTGCTGACACCGATGTTGCGTGTGTTGGTAATTTACTAATGCCAGTTCTTTTGAATGTAATGGTTTGGTCAAATTTAGTTGAATACCCCCACACACCACCATCCGTCCCATACATATCAATCAATTTCTTTTTTTCTGTATCATTCATTGGATACTGTTCAATATGCAAATCATATGAACCCGGCCCGTCCTTAAACTCAGGTACTTCCTTCAACGATTTCTTATCCTTTTTCTGCAATCGGAATGTCACAACAGGTCTACCATTGATTGTAGGCATACCATGCTGGTCTTTTCCAATCTCTTTCACTTCAATAGGATGATTTCGGAAACGTCCTACCAATATAGTATCGCCCTTTTTAACAGGGATTGTAATATCCTCTACAAGTTTCCGCATTATGTTCATCAGTTTTATCATCAATTTTATCCAACGTATATTGGAAGAGGCACCCGTCCCAATGTTTTCTGTAAATTTTCACCTTCTTCCGCTTCCTTTTCCAACTGTTTTCTCTTTGTAAGTTCCTCAAGTTGAGCACGTAATTGTTCTATAAGTGCAGTCCTCTCAGTTTCCCCCTGGGTTCTCATATCGCTTCCATCAAGTGTTATTTCTGAATTTGGAATAGGAATAGTTGAGTATTTTGCCCGAACATTACCTAATGTGATTTTTATTAACGCAAGTGTATAATCCCGAATCCATTGTCTACCCAAAGAATTTATTTGCGCATATACCATATTTTCAAATGGCACATTTGATAAATCAGATACTCCATATGTTGCCGATGAACCACTTCCACCAGCATTTACAATAGGATCGTTTCTATCAGACTTAATAATAAAATCAAACCAAATAGTATTTTGACCTGATGGTATTGGAAGTATTCTAATTTTATTATTAATAATTTCAAAACCATATCCCGAACGTCTTACCGTATCGTTAAATTCGATTGCTTGAATACGTAATATATCGGCATAAATTGGAAGCATCATAAAGGACGTTGCCACTGAATAGTTTGTCCATCCAAATTCTTGAAGCATCGAATACGTTCCCATACCGGTTCCAGCAAATGGATCAAAATAACGTGCTATCGCAGAAGGAGTTACGTGCCATACTCTTTTTATTTCAATATTGGAACGGTCAGGAACAGATTGCGATAGTGCAGAAAAACTTGAAGAAACCGCAGTCCATAAATCGTATGTTGATTGATTTGCAATCGTAACGATATTTGCTTTATGAAGTTCAATATTTCCACCTACCAAAACTTCTTGTCCGTATTGAGATGAGAGCGTAATAATATTACCCATTCCAACCACAATATTCTTTTGCGTAAAATTGGATGAAGTTGGCGCGCCTTGCAATCTTAACATATTGTTTTTAGCATTGAATTGATTCACCTGGCTACTGTATTCTGTAATAGCTTCTTCGAAGCAAGCATACAAATTAGTATCTTGAAGTTCTATGTCCATTATTGGATAACCTAAACGCCGGCAAGCCCAAACCGCTACTTTTGGTGCATCGGTTTGAAATGATGCATCTGCATCATAAAACCCAAATGGAGTCGAATTACTGCCCGTTGTAATAGCTGACCCAGAACCTGGCCAGATTGGAATAGTTATACCCGACATAATTATTTCTCCTTACGTTTTTTCATAACTTCTTTAAGCAATGAAACTAAACTCATTTTTTTTGACATCTTACATTCCAATTCCACTTCTCCACTAACAATATCAGATGCAGAAGATGAACTTGAAGTTCCATTTACTTGTCCTACTGATATTTGAGTATACTTATTTATAAATCCATCCTTCATTCCTTTAGATATAAAATCAAGAATACTATCTCGTTGTCTTTCATTTAATCGTATTACTTCAAAATACCAACCACCATTATCAACATATCGAACACGTATCCAATTTTTTTTCATAAGGTCAGTCATTATTTCATTACGTGCTTTTCCTTCTTGTCCAATATGTTCTTTGTATTTTTTATATAGTTTTTCGATGTAAGTTCTATCTAATCCAAACAACTCTGGATTCCGAATAATACTTGCTATATGTGTAATTTCGGTCGGAATAATTTTTCCACTTGGTGAAATCCAGTAAGCAATATATCTCACTATGTTCTCCGTATTAAATACAAGTATTCTAATTTACTATAAATATACGAAAAGAATGATTTTGGTTGTTAGATAGGAAACAAAAATGGGGTAATCCATTACAGACTACCCATTTTATAGGGTTTGTTGCGCTTAATATGCGATATAAGACGTTTTTACTTGCTCTTTGACACTTATCACGTCTAAAACGATAAATACTTTATTCTTTATCTAATTCAGTGTCCTCTCCAATACTCCGTAATATCTCTCCAATTCGAACGCCAAACTCATTTGGTGTAATATCAGAAAGAGTTTCATGAAGAATTTTTCCAACAAAAGCAAATGCAAGTAGTTCATCCTCATTAAACGATTTCAAATCACTCAAAACTATATTTGCCTTTGCAAGTGATATATCAAAATGTTCCGATGCTTCCCGAGCAAGTTCTGATAAAAGATTTTCATCATTATTCATAATTTATCTACTTTCCACAACACTTTTTGTATTTTTTTCCACTTCCACAAGGACAAACATCATTTCTACCAATTTTATCTTTCCCTGTATTATATGACGGTGGAACTGATTTTGCTCTACAATCAAACATTAATTTTCCATTGAGATGATCTAACTCATGCTGAAATACAATGGCATCTAAATCCGATAATGCCAATGATTCAATTCCATTCTCTGTTGTATTAGTTACAACTATATTTGCCGACCGATGCGTTATAACCTTAATTCCCGGAAATGACAAACATCCTTCTTCATAAAACACCTTTTCTGGATGTTCACTTGTGAAAATAGGGTTTATAAATATATCCCATTTCTTTTCTACCACTTCTTCAGTGAATTGTTTATTAATTTCATCTATAACTTTATCACTTGGAACTCTCATAATAAATACTCGTTTCGGTATACCTATCTGTATCGCTGAAAGTCCAAGTGCAGAGTGTTTCACAACCTCTTCCACTAACTGCTTGCCAATTTCCATTCCTTCTTCGAATGTGTTACAAGGCAAACTAATTTGTCGTAATTTCTTTTCGTTTTGAATTATCACTATCGTTTTCTCCGTAACATATTAATATAGTTTTGATAAACGTTTTCTTGTTCTTCTTTCAAGTGTTGCATATCCATACAAAAACGTATTTTTAAAGTTTCTTTGAAACGTTTCAATTCTGCCTTCAATTCATCATCACACTCTTCTACTTTGTGCACAGGAATCCAGTGATTCGCACTCCATATGTTTTTTGAACACGTTTCAATTTCTTTGGATGTCACTATTCTATGCTTCATAATATTACCTCATCAAAATCTTTTTTGATTCTCATAAATTTCATTTACAACAACTTCTTCACTTTGATTATTCAATTCATCACCAAACACATTTGAAATGTGTTTGAGAATCATACCAACTGCTGGTCCTGAAGATAGTCCAAATTTCTGCATTACCCAATCACCATTATATGTGGATTTGGCAGGAAGATTTTTATTAATTTTAACTATTTCTGTTGCTATATCAACTAACTTTTCAGGAAATAACTTAGAAAGATAATAATCTTCATGCGTAATGGTTGCTATCTTGTTTGCCTCTCGAATTTTATCAATTACATATTCAATAACAGGACGCTTCATACTCTTTTTATCAGACTGATTCAATACATCATATTCAAAATAAGACGAATCAATCATATCAGATGAAAGCATAAAAGAAATAATATCATCTACTGTTTTAATTGTTTCAAATCGTGATGCATCAAATCCAAGAATACGAAGTCCATCCATCAAATCATAGGAAATAAAAATATCATGCCAATTATCTCTCTTATCACGAAATCTTTTAAAAAACCCTTCCGACCCATATTTGAAATGCATCTTTTTGGAGAACATTCCAACAATACCTGAAAAATCGTTAAATGAGAAATATTGTAACTTAGTAGGAAAGTTAAATACCGTTGCTTTGATAAAATCAATATGAACCTTCTTTCCAAGCATTTCCGAATCAAATAATACAGAATATACATCGCCGTTTGAATGCGTTCTTACAACTCGATTTCCAAATTTTTCCTTGAGAATCTGCGCAAACCGAACATCCGTATAAGGAATATACACAAAATCTACATCCCCATGTGTTTCTTTTGACGGAAGTTGACGAGTCTGTGAAATTGAAAATACAGACGTTGAATGTTCTACTTCATCCGTCCATTTGACTGCAATCATTAATGCAGAAATGATCTCATTAGAAATAATATGCATTTCTTCTGTAGTTATTCGTTGTGCTTCATCGCCAAATAATGTATGTACTTTATTACGCATTTCCATTTAACGATCTTCCTTTAATTTATTGAACACGGGGAATCGAAGCGAAAAAACACCATTTTCGTCCTCTTCATCCGTGATATTCTGATACTTGATTTCGACAGTCTTACCGATTAAATTTTTTCGGTTTGCCCATAAAAGGTCACGAGTTTCATCATCATACCCACTACCAACTTTGGACTGGATTTTGATCTTTCCAAGTTTACCCTCAATAAGAATAGCACCAAGAGTACCAACAAATTTTCCTTCACCTTCTTCAAAACTGAAAATCTTGAAATCCGCTTCCTTGAACAACTTGTATTTCAAAAGTGACGTTGAACGCTTCCATTCATACCAAATCTGCGGATGTCGCAACATAACGCCCTCATATCCTTCCTTCATAAACTTCTCGCAGATTGCAAGAATAGCTTTGGAATCATTCTTCACTTCCTCATACTCAAGCGCAACAACATACTTGAATTTATATTCATTGATTTTCTCAACCATACGAACCATTTCGCGAGTATCTTCCCAATCACCACCAACTGCAAATACATTGAACCAAATCTTTTCTTTGCGTTTGGGATCAATGTTTTTATTCGACATTACTGCACCTTGAATCGCTTGGAAATTAACTTCCTTTGTAAACAACTCACCATCAACAAACGAGTACGGTAATTGTTTCAATTCTTCAATAATGTGATCGAATCCAAGAATCTCATGACCATTACGAGTAAGAAAATGTCCATTCTTATAATAGCAACGAAGTCCATCAAGTTTTCGTGATGCAAGCCAGTAGTCAACATTCTTGTACTTTTTAGTAGGATCATACGTCTTTGCCAACTGAACCGAAAATGATTCAATAAAATTTTCACCATACGCACGATTCATTAACGTATCAGTAACACCAACCTTCCAATCCTTATTGAGAATGGAAATAAAAACGTCTTGAGCATCATTCGTACATTCTGAAAGAAAACTCATAACCATATCACGTGCATTATTTCCCGTAACTGTACGAGTTGAAAGCGTAACACA
>Ga0315284_10010426_pt1 | contig 13236 bp, 9 predicted proteins | sample YL17G09_16_MG_FD_203696 | JGI IMG/M metagenome (GOLD analysis project Ga0315284, IMG submission 203696) | Sediment microbial communities from Yellowstone Lake, YNP, Wyoming, USA - YL17G09_16 | ecosystem: Environmental > Aquatic > Freshwater > Lake > Sediment | place: USA: Wyoming | collected...
AGTAACTGTCGCCAACCACGGCCCCCAGCATGCCAGCTGCCAGCGTCAAGGCCAGCCGCGCCACCTGTTGCGCCGCGACTGCAGCGGGCGTGGCGCTCGTGGCGATCCGCTCGACGTCACGTGGCGCAAACCACGATTGTCCTTGCGCAATCACCCGCCCCAGCCAACTGTACTGGTGGCCGCGTACAGTGCCTTCCTTGCAGGTCGAGTACACGTTGCCCCGATCCGGCAGAGTCTCGGCGTCCGGGCGTGGCTGCGGGGTGCTATCCACTGGATAGACCGCGTAGCCTGCCACCTGAATGGCATCCGCTGGTTCTGCTGTGGCGAGCAACGCCCGCGCGGCTTCGGGGTCAATCCGTCCCTGTCGCAACGCGTCATAGACCATTGAGAACCGTCTCCGGAAGGCAGGGCTGGCGCTCAACTCGACCGGTGAACGCGGGTCGAGCGTCAACAAGAGCGCGTCAACCAACTCGAACAGCGCGTCGGCCCGGCGTCGAAAGGCGCCCATCATTTTCTGGCGGAATATCTGTAGGAATTGTAAATGTTCTGCAATCATGCTGCCGAATCATCGGCGGATTCTCGATCTTGTCAAGCCCGGCTAAAAGCGGGCTCTAAAGTCCAGTCATAGGCCTCTTCTCGTTAGTCTTCAAGCAAACAGAGCATAATTACCCACACCTTGCACATCTAGAATGCGGGCGGTCGAGGGCATTCATCGTCGGATCGCGCTGCGAATAATGGCCCAGGCGCGCCTTGGCCAGGTTGGGTATCCCTGCAAGAGATATTTGGCAGTCGCCGGCTCAACCTGATGTCGAAGCGTCCACAGCCCGTATAGCGGAACTCAGGCTCGTGGGCACAAGGTTCAGCCATTCTCCGATTTTCGATTATCATTCACGATGAGTGCCTACCTTGTCGGCTGTCACCTGGCTGGTCTTCGTCACGGTTTGTGCCTGTCTGGCACCAACATTGAATTCAAGACCGGCGGGTTCGGATCGTAGACTATCACAATCCAGGTCTACCGCGAAGCCAGCGGTATCTACATCCCGTCCATCCGTCAAGTGGGTGAAACCGAAACTGCCCCCCGAAGGTTCTTGAGTCTGAGATTGAATAGCAACCCGCAACTGATAGGTCTGCCCTTCTGACAACATATAGGTCCCTTTGCCTGAGAGAGGGACGGGGTTGCCTTGGAGACTGGCGATCTCTACTAGCGCGAACCCTTCGAAGTTTCCAAGGAATTCTGGACCAGTATGGGCATACGCTCGATCACGCTTCTGATTTCCCGAAGTTCGGCCAGAATAGTTTGGCAAATGGGAGATGCTTTGTCCTCGTTGACTTCTGCAGGTATTCCTTCTACCACAGCCTCTTCCGGTGCTTTTGCTATCCTGGCCTCGGCTACTTGTCTGCGGACGAATTCCTGTTCGCTTACCCGCGGGCTCTCCCAGACATAGTCGAAATACATTCCAACATCCCTGATGTAATCTAGCCGCACTTTCTCATAATCTGCTGCTGACTCTTTACACTTGCTCTTCTGATCGAAAAGATGATAGCAGGCCAATTGAAGGAGAAAAGGGTGATACCCACCCAGCTCGAAAACAAAGGCCATATCCTTCTCAGTGAAAAGGCTCTCGTGCTCTGTCATTTTCAATAGCCCGCAAACCATCTCCCTGCCTTCTTCTGCCTTTAGAGAATCCAGGTGAGTCTCTGCAAAAAGATGGAGGAAGGATGACTTTAGTGCACTTTTCTTTGTGCCAAGTAGATCCTCAAGGGATCTGTGCGTTGCGGTGATGTAGACAAGTGTGGGCACAAGGTCGTGGAGATGCGAGAAGAAATCTTGATCAAGATGCGGATTTTGGACAATAGACTCGAACTCGTCCAAGAGAAGCATTAGCCTGCCCCCCTTCTCTTGGATTGCCACCATTGCCTCGCGCAGCCTATCGAGACAAGGTACATGCATCGCCCACAAGCGTTCAGACATGCTCAGTCTGCATATTTCAATGAAAGGCATATTCAGCACAGAGAGTGAAACCTTATTCAAGCGACCAATGACTTCAGATCGTTCGGCCCTACACGATTCGATATCCCCATATAGCCGAGATCGTTCTATATTTTCGATTAGTCGTTGCTGGTAAACAAGGAATTCAGAATAACGAGGATGGTCCTGCTTCACTCGATTTCGTAATTGGTATAGTCCAGTTTCGTAATGGGAATAGATATCAGACTGGTGAACATTTGCGTCTGATTTTCCCTCGGATACACTTGTCCCCAAAGCCACATCAACTGCCTGAACGCTTACCATCGCCCCGACCTCTGCCATCTCTTGCTCCACAAGTGTTCTCTTGACCATAGACCACAACCATTGGCAGAGTTGTGTTTCATCCACATCACCCAATCCTCTGCAATCAGCATAGATGGAGGTATATTCTTTCGTCAGGCCGTATTCTCGTTGCACGATTGAATTGTGGAGATGAAGCAGCAATGAGGTCTTGCCGATAAGTCTTGGACCGACAATCGAGACACACTGGCTGTTGCGCAGCATCTGCAGCACCCAAAGGATTTCCTCGTTCCGGCCATGAAAGTAACGACGATCCCGTATTGGCCCTCGATGGAAAAAGGGGTTTTCTGGCGTTGGTCGGACTTCACTCAATGATGAATTCACTGCTTACCCCGCTCTTGTGCAACTGTGCTCGGCATTCCATAGCACCGAGATTAGTGGTGGATACACTGTGCTACAGGCTGGGACTTCGTCCAGACGGATCTAGAAACCTAGAGTTTGAGCTGCGAGAATGGGTGAGAACCATGCCCTCTCATCCCGACCGAGCAGGCTTGCTACAGTCCGTCGCGCCTCGAGTAAGGCTCTGTCCAAACCTTTCGCCTCACCCAGCCAGGCAGAGTAAAAACTGCGAGCCAGCAGTTGTGCCCCGTAGTCGCTTACCGGCCAACGAAAGCCCAGGACCGCGGGCACGCTTCCCATCACAAACCCGTCCATCACGCCCACGAAGTCGTCATCGAGAAGAGCAGTTGGACCATCAGTATGTGCTCCCCAGCAACTGCCCAGATATACGAAGCGCAACGAAGTATTCTGGACAAGGCTGCTTAGTTGCGAGGCAGCGAGTTCTCTGACTTTACTGTTTCCCTTCGCCCCCTCCCAGAAATAGAGCCCGCTTTTTTCTGGTGAGACTGGACTGTATGACGCGTGGCCGGCATAGTGGAAGAGTAAATGGTTCCCTCCTTCTAGCTCGTCTTGCACTCGCTGGTAGGTAGCTTCATCCGTCGGGAGCGAGCATACGTCGAAGCCGCATTGTCGAAGCAGATCGCTTGTCTCTCTTACTTCCTCTTCCACACCAGGTATTCTCCGATCCAGACTCTCCCATGTATTGGAGGCGACCACAAGAGCTCTAGGGCGCTTTCCCCGTGAACCGATCTTGTTAAGGAAGGTGGTTGACAAGGGCTCTTTGTTGAAGACACCTCCACTAACCACACGATACATAGGGTACTTCAGACAGAAATACTCCTCATCCTCACTATAAAGGGCTTCAAAGGGTAAACGCAGAAAATGCCTTGGCGCATGGAGAGCCAAAGACAGCGTACCCTGCTCGACATGGCCCGCCGCTTGTTGATATCCCTTGCCAATCTCTGGGCGATTGAGAACGAGTTCCTCGAAGAGTTCGTGTCCAATATCCTTTATGTGAAAACGCCAGTTTTGTGAGTTGAATGCGGCAATTGTACGGTAATCCAAGCGGTCTACCAGATCTTGCCCCAATATCCTTGCACTTTCCGCCTCGTATGAGAGAGAACCGACCACCCGCACACTCACCCCCCCGTACTTGCTAAGGGTTATGCTTAGCCGACACATCTTGGGCTCAGAAGGCTCTGTGATGGTTTCGGACGGCGGTGGTGCAAGCACTGGCACATTCTTGGGTTCTACGCCAACCTGCTTCCGTACGAATTCAGCGAAGGCTGAAGAGAAAAGAGCATTGCCATAGAGCACACATTTCCTTTCCAGATGCTGTTTCTGTTCCGCACTGAGATCACTGACCTTGCCTTCACACACCAGCCGCATTGATTCCTGTTCGTCCTCGTTTGAATGATCCCAGATGTAGTGAAAATATCTCTCCACATCTTCGACGTATCGCTGTCGCACGGCTTCATAATCCTCTGCCGTCAGCCCACCGCGCTCCGTTTTTTGTTCGAAGAGATGATAACAGGCCATCTGCAAGAGAAATGGATGGTAACCGGCAACCGCGAATGCAAAACTGAGGTCCTCTTCCGAAAAGTAGTCTTCCTGCCCGATCATCTTTGTGAGACTCAGGACCATCTCCCTGGCTTCACCGGGCTCCAGCAGGCTTAGAGGAATGGCCTGAAAATTGTTAAAGAACGGGGACTCTAATACCGAATCGTCATAGTCCGTCAGTTCCAGTAACGGCATCTTAGAAGCAGTGGCATACGTCACCTGGAACCCCTCGCTGAGATTTCTCAGCGAAGAGAACAACGCCCGATCCATCTTCTTGTTTGTTGCCAGTAATTCGAACTCGTCGAAAAGAAACGTCAGCCTGTGCCCCCGATTCTGGACCATTTCCACTGCGTCCCGCAGGTCGCTGAAGCTGGATATACTCTGGGCCCAGCCTTCTCCTTCGCCCCGCTCCCCAAATGTCTTCTTGGCCTCCTTCCATAGCCACTGGTAGAACTGCAGCCTGTCCAGATCCTCCAGGCCCTGACAGTCCACGTAGACGAAGAGATGTTCATCTCCAATGCCATATTTCTTCCGCACCTCCGGATCGCAGAGGTGAAACAGGAACGAGGTCTTGCCTATGCGTCGTGGGCCGACAACGGAGATGCACTGATTCTCGCGCAGCATCTGTAACGCCTGGCGAGTTTCCTTGGTGCGTCCGAAAAAATAGCGGTGGTCCCGTATCGGTGCCCGCTGGAAAAAGGGGTTCTTGGCCTGTGGGACTTCATTCTTTATCAAGTTCATTGCACTCTACCTCCACAACTTTGCTCAATGGCTTGTAGCGGCGCAACCAGTGCGCATATAATTGGGTCGTGAAGTCGTAAGACACCCGATATCCAGGAATCTCACAAACAATGTCTTGAGCAACCAGTTCATCCATCGCCTCGATAATCTGACCAGAGAGCAAGTCTATCTGGCGGCTTGCCAGTTCATCAACGATTTCAGATCCGGTCACCTGGTCCGACCTGCTCAGCAGGTTGGACAGAGCAGCCAGAGTTAACCTTGCCGGCCGCCCCGAGGTCTGCCAGATATAGTCCAGGTGCGCATGACTTTTTTCCAGCAGTTCCTCCTCTGCGTTATGTACATCTTGAATGGTAACGAAATTGCGCTGCGCTTTATTGCACTGGTTCACCAGGGTATGGCACAGCAACTGGGTGAAGTAGGGGTGACAGGCCGTCAGGCGCACCATCTCATCAACCGCCAGGTCGTCATATCTCATCCCATGGAGTCGGACCGGTTCCTTGATCAAACGGATGGCCCCGTCACGATCTAGTCGCCCAACCTTCTCGTACACGGCAATGTTGAAGAGCACGGACCCGTAATCTCCAATCTCCTGCTCTAGTTCGTGCGTACCGGCGATGATGAAGGCCAGTTGCTCTTCGTGCTGGATCAGGTGGCGCAGATAAGGAAAAACGTCAGGAGGCAAGTTCCCTTCCCTGACCATACGTCCCAGGTGCCCAAACTCATCCAAAGCCAACAGCACGATACGTTCCCCGATTTCATCCCGCACCATGGGGAGAAAACGCCGCTGGAAAACGTGCTGTGGGCTCTCCCCTAACTCTGCCAACGTCAGGCGCGGCACATGGATCCCGAACCTGTTCAATCCAACAGCGATATCCGTCGCGAGGCTCAAGAAAAAGTTCCCTATACCCGGGTCAATCCCTATGCCCTGGCAGTCCACGAAAATCGGCAGGTAGCGTTCATCATCCAATCGGGCCGGGAGATGTCTGAGGATGGAGGTCTTCCCTGTACGCCGCCCGCCGACGAGGGCGAGGACCCTCTTACCCGCCACGCCCGCGATGTTCTGTCTAATGAATTCAAAGATGTCCTCCCGGCTCACGAAGGTGGAGTTGCCAGGCTCAAGAGGAGGCCCGGGAGTGTAGGGGTTAGGGATCTCGGTATAGGGGGGCGGAGCCTCACTGAGATATAGGAGATCGGCGTACTGTGTGACCTTACTGTCTCGTTCCGGATCGTTGTAGGCAATGTGGAATTGGAGCCGCACAGGCCCATCCCCTCTAGGTCGCAAGGTGAACACCGGCGCTGCTTCCTTGCCCGCGATGAGTGTGCCCACGTTCACCTGGCCCTCGAGCACGTCATAGTCCCGTGACGGCTCTAACTGGGCCACGATCCCAGAGGCAATGCCCGGCCCTCTGTTTTGTAGAACTATGCCCGCTGTGATCTTCTCCAGTTGTATGGCCTGGCGACTGCGCAGGCTCACTTCCAACCGGGCCGGGCCGCGTTCCAGGCTTCTCAGAGCATCAGTGATCGCCCTCCGCCACACAGCGATGATCTCCAGGAAGATGATGCCCATCGAATCCTGAAGTTTCTCCCGTGCAGTCTCGTCATGCTTGACCAGCACGCCCATCGCTCGGCTCAAGGAGGCAATCTGTGCAATGGGATTTCTTTCCTGACCATAGTCTTTCAGCAGGGCCACAATGTCTCTTAGTTTCCTGAGCACCTTGACCGCTTCTATAGCCTCGCCGACCGCGACAAGGATGGGTGCAATCTGTGCATCCAGGGCTGCGATGCGCGCAACGGTCCTGGCATTCAGAGCCTTGAGTAAGAACTCGTAGAATCCCTGGAAGTCAGGGCCAACCATTCCGCCGGCGGACAAGGCCACCGGCAAAGAATCACTGACCGTCTTCAAGAGTCCACGGACAGGACCGGTTAAAGGTGGCGCCACCGGTGCTACCGTCTCCTCCCGCACCCGGTTATAGATTCCAGGTAGCGCCTCCTGGGTTATGGGGATTCTCTCATCGGTCTTTCCCTCAGCCAAGTTCTGTAGTACGGTGCGCAAGTCTTCGTGAAGAGAACGATCGCGGAGCTCCCTGAGAATTCTGGATACGTCTATGTTCTGAATGATGAGCTCCTGCATGCTAAGTTGCAGGGCCTCCGGGTTTGCGATATACTTTTTCACATTCTGGATAAGGCTGCGGGCCGTCTCTTCGGCACGCTGTATGTTCCAGAACCAGTCGCCGGTCGCCTCGCTCAGTATTTCGCCCTTGTCCCGATCACGAACGGTAAATAATCTGCCGGACTGGGCCAGGACAATCCAACCGCCTGACGGCCGATATTCCTCTTTCTCCCCTGATTCCTCTTTCTCCCCTGGGGGTTCCTCGGGGATACGGAGGGCCATCAACATTGTCTTGCGGGGGAGGTACAGGTCCAGTGAGGCAGTGGGGGGCAGACCCGCGTAGAAAAACCGAGGTGGGAATTTCTCTCCGGCAAGTCCGCCCAGAACGCCTTCGCCAACCTTGACTTCCAGAGGCCACATCGCCTCTTCATGATTTGTGCCGGTGACCTCATCTGTCGTCTTGGTCGCCTCACCATGGGCCGGCTCCACGAAGGCTACTGATCCCTCTTGAGATCTGATCCCGTGCCCCTTCAGTTCCAATCTGCCGTTATCCAGGCCGTATACGGCGCCCCAGCGATAGTCCACTTCCTCTCCTACGATTTCCAGTAACTGCCTCGCCGTCTCGACTATGTTGGCAGTAGTAGAGCCCATACGCTGATTCACCTTGTTTCGTAATGTCAGTCGCTCATGGTCCTCTACTGTATTCACGAAACTATGGAGCACCCAATAGACAAACAGTAACAGGATAGCAAGACCGACGGCCATGGCCATGACAATGGCGCTCTCTTCCTGTTCGACGCGCAGCCACAAATAGAACGTGAATACCGGGAAGGTCACAGTTAATAGGGTCATGCGCAGATCAGCGCGTACGAACGCTCCTTCGTCACGGGCCAGGAGAAGCCGGGTTACGTCGTGAGGCCAGACGAGAAGCATAGAGACCAGAGAGTACGTGACGGCGTAGACCAGCGTGGCCGGGATGTGAATCTCTTCTACCAGCCAAGGAGGCATATAACCGCATGCAAACCCATACGTTATCAGCGCCCCTGCACCGGCTATCGCATGGTGACCTGTATAGAACAGGGCGCGCCGGAGTGTTCCAGGCCAGGATGGGCGCGGCCTGGAGACAAGTCTGCAGTACAACGTCTCGCTGGCAAACGAACCAGCAGTGGCAATCAGCAGTGCTGCAAAAGGGGCATCCGGATAATCAATCAATAGGCTGAAGAGAATAATCGGGAAGCCCAAAGAAATGGTGGATAGCCCCGGAAAACGCAGGCGAAGGAGGTCAAGAATCACATACTCGGTCAAGAGAACCAGAGCGATGGGCTTGACCCCAAACTGACCGTTGAACGTGGAGAAAGCGTAGTATATGACGAGCGATCCAGCGCTGGTGATCAGTGCCCAGTGCACCACACTCAGCACGTTGATCACGCCCAAGGTCTGCAATCTTCTACGAGCGATCTGTATGATGGCCATTTTCTCCAAACCGTTCTCTGATTTCTCCACAGTGCTCTGCTTGCAGTTGTCCCTGGCGCTCCTGCTATACCTTAGTGGCTGTCCTCTCGACCCAGTGGCTCGAGGATGAAGCGGTAGAAGGTGTTAAAGAAGGGCGAAGCCTCTGGAACTGTCTGCTCCAATGTGTGGAGTGGCAATTGAGAGGCTATCAGATATACTACCTGGTGGCTGGTGAACAGCGCACGCAACGCCGAGAAGAAGCGATATTCCGAGCGGAATCTCTCGGCCAGGAAATCGAAATCATCCAAAACCAGAACCAGTTTCAGGTCGTTGTCTTGAGCAGCCTGACATAGGGTCCGCAATTTTAAGTACGGTGGTTCCGAACCGGCCTCACGAACCGCCTTCTCCAGTGCGATTCCGATGGCCTCACCCACCGATTCCGTACTCTTGGTCTGGCGGATTATCTCTTCTGAGATAGCCAGATAACACTGGCTTTGATCGTGGCCGGCCAGCGAGCGACTATCCAGGTGGATAAACACCTGTTCCTCGGCAAGCCCATACTGCGCGCGGACTTGTGGACTGGCCACGTGAAGCAGAAAGGAGGTTTTGCCGATCCTGGCCGGTCCCTCGATAGAGATGTTCTGTCTCAGGTGTACAAGATTCAGAATCTCTCGGATCTCCTTCCTGCGGCCGAAGAACTGCGTTGGTGTTCTGACGGAGCCCATGTCGAAAGGGCACTGTGATTCAGTTGTATTCATATTCCTATTTCCCCCAACCTTCAGGGTGTCGGCGTTTCCCGGGGGGTAGGAGGTGGAGGCGGTGATGGTCGAGTGGGGGGAGGAGAGCCAGGTTCGGGTACTGATGTGGCGGTTGGAGCAGGCAACGTTGGAGTCAGAGTCATTGTGGGGGTGGGGGACGGTGGCATTCGAGTCGGGGTCACAGTGGGAATGGGAGGTGTTGGTGTCGGAATGGAGGTCGCGGTGGCTGTGGGAGCAGAAGTGGGAGGTACCGGCGTCGAGGCTGCTTGCGTCTGTGCGACTGCGGACGTGGCTTCTAGGGCCGCGTTCGTGCTGCTCAGCTGCGCCTTCTCATGCTCAAGGGTCGCTTTCGCGCTATTCGACTGCCCATCCTCATATTCATGTATGGCGATCGTTGCAGTTAATTGGCTGACCACTGTGGCTAATTCGTCCCTGTATTTCGTCAACTGGCTATTGCGCAGCGCGGATATCAACAGAATGCCAAACATTATGTCAAACAGGTAGAATAATAGGAGAATGCGCCTGGGAGCGTCCAAGGCTAGCCGTTTTCGCAAGCGTTCAAACGACCTCGTGGCTGGCTTGCGGACATCGAGTCCATGCATGTCTGGTACTCCCTTGCCAGGTTATGGAGATGGGGGGCTTTGATTCCTGTGACCGCGTCCCTTCCATTGTACTCGATTTGTGCCGCAGAGTCAATAGCCGAACCGGGGGTCTTCTTGAAAAAGAGGCAATTCGGTGGCAAGATAGAGGTATTTCTGATCGGCGCTGGGAGATGCGCCTGCAGCGCCGGATGTGGCCCCGCCCGTCCGGCACTATGAGAGGGGGTGGCCTGCCGCCGCCCCCTCCTCAATCTACAGGAACTCCGTCACACCCACCTGCGTATAGATCTCCCGCTCCTCCAGTTCCCTGAAGAAAGGCAGCGGGTCTATCACGACCTCGGGGGGATGCACGCCCGGCAGGATACGGCCCTCCGCCAGCCAGATCGCCGCGCGGGCCGGCGCCACTCCCGTAGGCAGCGCCCCCTTGCACGTCAGTGTCCCCACCCGGTAGACAACTTCCTTGCTAGGGTCTCTTCTTGTCAAACGCCACTCCGATTACATGGGTTCGCCGCGGGAACATCATTCGTCGTGGAAGTGGCTGTGGCGGCAGAGATATTCCGGCTGGCCAGGGGCAAACTCGATTCTTTTAGTGGCTTGACATCTGCCGCTGCCTGCGTATCATGGTCATTGAGGGCAGGATGAGAATCTCGCGCGTCAAAGGAGCGCAGGTCTTATGCCAGACAAAGGAGTTAGCAGTATCTCCAAGTCACGCACCGTAGAGGAAATGGCCGAATTTTGGGACACGCACAGCTTGGCCGACTATGAAGGGGAAACCTGTGAGGTCGAAATGATTTTCGACCCCACGGCGCGGCGCACGTTCGTGAGCATCGAGCCAGAGCTGCTGCAAGACCTGCACCGCATTGCGCTGGAGCGTCGTGTGAGCACCCAGACCCTGGTGAACCTGTGGTTGCGCCAGCGGGTTGACCAGCTCAAGTCTCAAGTACCAGCCTGATGCTAACCGCTTCTCGGCGGCCCGACCTGCGCATCCTGTTCCCATCCGTCAATCCAGCGCATCCTGTTATGCTGCGCCTCCTATCCGTTAATCCTGCGCATCCTGTTCCTCCCCCCCGTCACAACCCGAGCATGTCGGCCACCCAGCCGAGCGCCAGTTCCTCCAGTTTTGCGCGGGTCGGGCGGCCGCTCTCGTCCCAGCCGGCCATGCGGTAATAGATCGCTTTTGCCGCCTCCACTTCCTCGGCGGTCACCGCCACCCCGTCGCTCGCTCCACCCTGCAAGGGAGTGAGCAACTTGGGCGGCACCGTGTCGGCCTCCGCGCCTACCCCTTCACGCGCGTTGAAGGCCCGCAACAGGTTCAGCCGCCGCTCCCCCACCTTCATCAGCTCCCACAGGCTGACGTCCCAGCCCGTGGCCGCTCGCACCGCCTCCACCAACTGGTTGGGGCCATACAGTTGCCAGGCCGGCCCCCACACGAACTGGCACACGGGGACGGTGTCCAGGCAACTATAGAAGTACTGCGTGTACAGCGCATAGCGCACCTTCTCCGCGTTCAGCACGTCGTCCGGCTGCGGGTCGAGCAGGCCCAGTGCTGCCATGCGGTCCGGGTGCCCACTGTACGAGGGATCGTGCTCGTGCGACATGTGGTCGGCGCCGAAGGGGTTGACGGCGTAGATGAGCGCCAGGCTGCGCTTGACCTGGGGCATGTGGGCGGGGAATTCGTGGTTCTTGACCGCCACCACCAGTTCTTGCCCCACGCCCAGCGCCTGGGCCGCGCGCGCGGAACCCTCCCCCAGCACGCGCCCCAAGCCCTCCCGCTTCCCGATGCGCTCCACCATCTGCACCAGCGCCTCCGCATTGCCAAAGCGCAGTTCGATCCCGTCCGTGTCCTGCGCGGTGATCAGCCCCCGCTCGAAGCAGTCCATGGCCCAGGCGACCGTCGCGCCACACGAGATCGTATCCATCCCGTACATGTTGCACAGTTGGTTGGCGCGGGCGACCGCCGCCAGGTCTGAGACGCCACAGTAAGAGCCCAGCGTGGCCAGCGTCTCGTACTCCGGGCCACCGTAGCGCGGGTCCACCGGGAACGGCCCCTCGGTCACCTCCACCACCCGCTTGCAGCGCACCAGGCAGCCAAAGCAGGTGTCCCGCTCCTTGAGAATGGTGTCCTGCATCGCGTGGCCGCTGATCGCCTGCGCCCCCTCGAACGTGCCGCTGGACCAGTTGCGGGTGGGCAAGCCCCCGTCCTTGGACTGGGAATTGACGATCTCGGCCGTGCCCAACATTCCCAGCCCATAGACGTCCGACTTTTCGAAATGGTCCACCCCCCACCTGGCGAGTTCCTTGAGCGCCTGCGGGTCGGCCACCTCGGGGCGGCCGTGCCCGCGCACCGCCACCGCCTTGAGATTTTTGGCGGCCATCACCGTGCCCATGCCGGTGCGCCCGTTGGCCCGGTTGGCATAGTTGATCAGCGCGCCAAAGCGCACCCCCTGCTCACCCGCCGGGCCACACTGGAGGACCTGGATGCGCCTGTCTCCCAGTTCCTCCTGCACGGCGTCCTCCACCTCGGCGGTGAACCGCCCCCACAGGTGTCCGGCGTCCCGCAGTTCCGCTTCGCCGTCGTGCACCCACAGGTAGACCGGCCGCTCTGCCCGGCCGTGGACCACGATCCCATCGAACCCGGCGGCCTTGAGTTCGGCCGGCCAAAAGCCCCCCGCCTGCGAGTCGCCGATGAGGTTGGTGACGGGCGACCTGGCCGTGGCGCACACGCGCGATTGGCCCGAGATAGGCGCGCCGGTGACGACGCCCACCATCAGGCTGAGCGTGTTCTCCGGCCCCAGCGGGTCAACTCCAGGCGGGGTATGCTTGAGCAGATAATACGCCCCCATCCCACTCCCGCCCATATACTTGCGGTAGAAGGCCTCCGACGGCTCCTCCACCTCCACCTTCCCCCCCGTCAGATCCACGTGCAAGACCTTGCCGCAATACCCATACGCCATACGTCACCTCCTCACGCATTACGACTTCCGTATTCCGTGTTGCGTGTTCCGTCTTCCGTCCCCCCACGCACCACGCACCACGGAACACGTTTCACGTTTCACGTTTCACGTTTCACGCACTCCGCTTCGTCACATTCACTGCCTCTTCAAAGGCTGTCAACGTCTCCGCCACGTCCTGCTCGCTGTGGCTGTAGCACAGGAACCAGGGCTCCCGCCCGTCGCAGTCGGGCATGACGCCGCGCTCGATCATGGCCATCACCAGCCGCTCATACAGGCGCTCGTCCCCCTCGGCGAAGGCTCTGAAATCGGTAGGCTCTGCGTCCGTCCCCAGGATGAAACTGAACATGGGCGGCAGGCCCGTGACGTAGTGGGGGATGCCGGCCCGGCCGAGGAT
>Ga0315284_10010429_pt1 | contig 13235 bp, 17 predicted proteins | sample YL17G09_16_MG_FD_203696 | JGI IMG/M metagenome (GOLD analysis project Ga0315284, IMG submission 203696) | Sediment microbial communities from Yellowstone Lake, YNP, Wyoming, USA - YL17G09_16 | ecosystem: Environmental > Aquatic > Freshwater > Lake > Sediment | place: USA: Wyoming | collected...
TTTCTATTTCAACCTCCATGAGACCTATGAACTTATATCTATCAACATTCTTGTCGTAGATAAAAGAAACAGTCCCATTATCATTCTCGCGAATTGTTACACTCCATGTCATATAATATCGCCTGATCATCAATGTCACGGGATGATTTATTTAAATATTGAGGGAATCTTCTAAACGGAATGGGAAGAAAAAAAAAAAGAAGTGGTTGGCATGCACCAACCAATTATGTTTGGTTTTAAGTTGCTTTGATAAGCCACGTTATAGTTAGAATATCACCGTTTTGTACTGGAATACCTGTGAATACCTGTCGACATAACATATCTCCAGTGCTTGCTGTTGCGTTGTTAAATATACCAGATTCGCTAACAGTAGTTGTACCTGAGAATGTCCACATCGTCACGTATTGTGCTGTATCATTTGCTGATGTCTGCGTAGTAATTGTTCGGGCGCCGATATATTTTCCGCCACCTAACGCTGTAAGTTCCGTACCAAGTGTTGCATCTAAAGTCGTAGCTGCCACTGCACCTGTTCCAATAGCAACCCATTGAAATGCCGTTGGAGGAGTTACGCTCGCTAAGAGTCGAACAGTGTCTTCTCGCCCTTTATGGACAATAACGTTTGGGCCTTCACGCTCTTCTTTAACAAAGCCATATTTGTCTTTAAGAATTGCATGCACATATCCAGACAATCCTGTTACTTCATTACTCATAATATTGCCTCCTTATGCGTGCACCGCTGTAATGACACGGCAGCCGTTTGTCACTGCCACTTTAGGTTGTAAGAACTGAGCGATTGCGTATCCCTTATAGAACCGGGGATTGTCGTTGCCGTATCTAACTGCCAATGTTGGGCCTTCACCGAGAATAACTGACGGTGCAGACGGATCAATGATGTATGCTACGGTGTTTGTGATGTTTTCATCAATGAGTAGTTGTAGACCGGCAAGTGCAGGAAGAACAGCTGTTTTAATAACCCCACCACGCTCTAAGAGCGATGTGATATGGGTGTTTGTTATTAATTCAGAGTATGTTCTGAAATGCATTGCGGCCATGCTTGCTTGATAACCAGCGTCGAAGATCGGTTGACATGCAACTAACATATCGTATACGGGATCATTTGAGCTAACACCACTAACTTTAGTATTCCACGCTCCTTGCGTTACTAGGCTAGTACCGTTTGCTTCAATTTCAGTTGCAATCTGTGCGTTTTCCATCCGTGCGAGTTCTTTAGCTGCTGACGCCATTTCTAAGTCGAGAATGTTCACGTCGGTCTTGAGATCAGCTTCCGCTGAAATTGCAAGATGCACGACGTTTTTCCACAACTCAAATGACGCTTTGGTGTATGCTTGTGATTTGATGTCAGCTTCCACTAGCTCAGGCACCTTTGCAGTTCCAGTGTAATCAACGGCAGTTCGAATATCTGCTACGAGTTTGGGCATTTGGATAACTTTGCACAACTCTCGGAGTTTATATTGAACGCGCGCTAATCCCATGACCTCTGCAATTACAACCTGGGCTTTTAGATCTGTAACATCGTTATACATTATGATTGCCATGACTTACCACGCTCCTAATCTGATCTTGACTTTTTCTGCGGCGGCAGTTGTTGAGTCGACGATGAAACCAATGAGCCGGTCACTAGATGCAGATGTTACATAAACTGCAGTAACAATTCCTGCGCCATTGCTGCCGTATACTGGTTGGTTATTATACATAACCGCGACAGTTGTAGCTTTCGCTTCTACGACTCCCTGCCAACAGACGGGAATTGCAGCTGCAATCGGAGACGCAGTCGTTCCTGCGGCCAACGCAACACCGTAAGGCGGAATATCAGCAGCGGTTCCAGCGGTTAGTATTACACCATTCGCTGAAGTACATGGAATCACTATACTTCCCTTTAAGATCGTACCCATGGGAACTTCCCAGGAGATATAAAAGGGGGCCTGTGTTTTAAATAATTGTCCCATTGCCATCTTATAACAACCTCTTTGAGTTTTGTTCTATTGCTTGTTTTCGGTAATACTCGTCGGCAGGTTCTGAATGTCCAAAGAGTGACAGTCGCATCTGTTGTGCTTCCTGTTCTTTCTTTTGCTCATCTGTGAGCTGAACAGGTGCTGGTGCGGGGGGTGCCAACGGGGCAGGCGCCTCAACATCAGTTAATGCGACAGGGATCTGTGAAAGCTCATCAGCCAATATCCGAAGGGTTTCCTCGGTTAGCTTTGATAACTTTGAGATCTCGTCATCACGTTTTCCTTTGGTCAACATTTTCTTGCCGATTTTCATGTCGGCAACCTGTCCGGCAAGTTGTCGGATTTTTTCCGATTCTGCTTGTTTAACCTTATCCTGTAAGGTCTTATTCTGCTCCTGCAATTCCTTAATTTGAGCTTCTAATGCTGAAGTGTCTACTTTAGGCACATCAACAGGATAAGCTCCACCTAGGGCTTGCGCTGGAGTAACTTGCTCAGGCATTTGTTCACCTATATAAAAGCATCAACCCCCGTAGTATTTAAATATTTATGGCATAAAACGGGATGGAAAACCTGCCGACCGAGTCATAAGATCAAGGACGGCCGATATGGACGTGAACGTCCTCAGTGAGGCTGCGCTGAAACTTTCGAACGCGCTTCTGGTCGGCCCAGTTAATTTTAATCGTCTCGACGCAAGGCTTACATAAGAAGATAAGGTTATATTCCTGCGGATATTTACCTACAAAATATATATCAACTGCTCCATAGCCGCATTGTTGACATAAAAGCGAACTTATATCGTACTTTCGGTATAAGCCATCGTGTTTTGGCAGTAATTTAAGTGATTTTACGCGGGAAACTACTGTTTGCTGGAGATTAGTAGAAACACGCACCTTATATACATCTATATAATTGCAAACGTCATTATAAGAGATAGCTGAGCGCGTTCCAAACTTTAAGAAGAGCTCTTTGAGGCCTAATTCGGTGCGGCATTTGCCAGTAAGGAAATATTCCTTAAGAGCGGCAGTCCACTCATCATTAAGTTCGAGGATTCCTGCTAATGCTACGCAACTATTAGTACCAGATATGCGCAGTTTGGTACGCGCCAGAGAGGCAGGGATACCTAATTGAAAGAGTTCGTTCTTAATTTTCTCAAGCTCTTCAACAGGTCCATCATATTGCCAGTACGGAATTGCGCGCACGCCGTACTTAATATCGTCGCGAAGGCTAAATGTAACTCCCGAGAAGCCGGATTTAAGCAACATCACAATTTCTTCCGAAAAAACATACCTTGCAGGCCGGGTTGGCACAAACCGTTAGTCGGTTATACTTTTTCACTCCGGTGATAACACGCCGGACGGGATCCCCAAATACAATCGCATCAATAGAAAGGCCTTTAAGCTCGCCTGATTTGATTTTTTCTGCAATTTCATAATCATTCACCAGGAATTTAACATTTATATCTGCGCCGTCAAGGGTTTTTTCTAAAATTTTGCCGGCAACTTTGCTATTTTGGTGTTCCACATCGATAATCATGTCGTCGAAGTCTTGGACCGGCGAACTCTTAATTACTTCGGGCGACCAATACATTCCATTCCAGACACCGAATGATAGTGCTTTCCCTTCGACAACCAATCCATCGGGTGTTTCCTTGAACGCTCCTATATCACCTGAAAGTTGTATATCTAATGAGAATTGATCGGTTAATTTGGTAGTTTCTTTAAGAATGTTCCAAATATTGGGAGTTGCACTTGAAAAGGACCAGCGGCCCTCTAATTTTGTACCAAAAAATTCAATACGAGCTGTCCAGTCACCATTTAGTTGGGGGGCGTTTTCGTACACTGCCACTTTTCCACTATCAACTCGCTCAATAGAACACTTCATGGTTTTGGAGGGATTGCCCGGTTGGCCGGGTTCGATCTGCTCAACTGCTTGGCCCTTCTGCCAGAAATCTTCAGTATAAGGTTTTCGCTGAACCGCTTTAATTTCAGTTTCTTTAAGGGGGTTCTTTCCAAAAACAATATGGGTTTGCGGGCAGGTATCTATAAATAAATCGTAATGTTCGTACTGCTCGCCGTTTCCCCACCAGTGATGGAGAAGTGTAAAATTTGCCATTTGGCTTTCATCAGTCACTTGGGTAAAATCAGTTGGTCCAGCTAAGGTATCCGCAGCAAATTCACTATCACTTAATCCAATTAGTAGTTTGCCAGTGGAGTTTTCTTTTAATTTATATAATTTAGATCCTGTTCCCATATGGATAGCTTGTAGGATCGTATATTTTTGAGCATCTTCTTTCTTTTTCTTATCTTCCGCATCATCTGGTTTAGATTTTTCAATAACGGGCTCTTCAACTATTCCAAGACTTCGGGCAAGAATCATAACTGCCGGCATCCAATCTGCATCTGGGCCTGGTTCAACGTATTGCTCTATTTTAATAATAGATTTACTGTCGCGAATAATTTTTCCGATTTTAATATCAATAAGTGAGGTATCAGCGAGAGTATCTTTAGTAGTATATTCCATTTTGATCCAACCACTTTCGCAATCAGGACATCTAAATCCTAATTCGTACGTGTGACCATCAGCATTCTGAATAATAGTTCTAAGAACTTTAGCTTTTGCATTTACATAATTACTTGGCATTTTTCTTCACATCCTTAGGGGTTTTTTTTGTTGTACTAACTTTGGGTGTAATCTTCTTTGTGGGGGGCTGCTCTTCAACAGGAGGCAGTTGGCCGGCGGGCTGTGGCGGCTTTTCAATTACATCAGGGGTAGCTCGGTCGAGCTCCCATCCTAGGCGTCTAAAGAATTCATCGCCCGATATAATTCCGGAATCGTATGCCCTAGTTAATGCAACTATTAAGTCTGAGGCAGGATCTAATATTGGTCGCCATTCGTGTCTAATACGGATTTTGTCGGCATATCCTAATGATTTCACCATTGGGTCGTACCATTGCTTTTCAAGTTGGCGCTTTAAGTACTGCTGCTCCATAGAAATGGATGATTCATAGAACGATTTAATACTAAACTCTAATGTTGCCCGTGCTTCTGTCTTTTCTCTGGACAGTAGAGCTTTTGGAATTCCATAGTTACCAATAATATCTTCATCCTGCAGTTGGATAGCTCGGATGAGATTGTTAAGATCTGGGCTCGATTGGATAACAGTTGAATCAACTGCTCTGTTTGTAACAACTACACCACCTGGTTTAAGATCAGTTTTAAGATCATTTATAAGACCTACTCTTTCAGCGGGGGTCATTCCACGAGTATCTGCCTGGTAAATAATAATGGGTGCCCATAAACTTCTAGATGCGTACAGTAAGTCACGTTGAAGATTTTTCTTAATTTTGATTTCGCGTTCAATAGAACATATTGATGAAAGCCCCTGCATATCAGTGGCATTAATCTCTAATGTGTCTAAATTAAAAAATAAAAGCATTTCTTTGGGAATAAAATTAGCTTTAGCTGGCCAATATTCAACTCCTTGAAATTGTCCTATCTTATCAACGCGGGGTGTCATATAGCCGGACTGGAGTGGTTGAAGATCAACAATTTTTCCGGACTTACTTCCGGGAACAATCTGCCATCCACACATTCCATAGAGGTATCTTTTAATCTGGGTGACGAAAATCACGTGATCCATATTCACAACGCGGTTCACTTCGTCGATTTTCTTTTTAACCTCTAAATATTCTGGCTTTTCGGGATCGTCATCTTCATCTAAGCATCTAATAGTAGTTTCAAATCCTGCCCGCGCAGTAAAGCCTGCAATAAGATTAATGCACTTACGTAGAACGCTAGTGCTTGCGTAATAATTCCAATATTTAGCAGTATTCGTGTAATAAAACCCACCCGATTCCAGTTGGCTCTCTAATGAGAAGGTGCTAGCTGATAATTGAGTTTTCATTATTTCGATCTGCGGCTTATTATCAGCCGTTTTCGTGACTTTCATGAGCATCCGTTCAGGCTCAGTTGAGAGTTCCTTTTCAGCATCAAAATTGTTACTAACAATACTCATTGCTTTATCTGGTTCCTCTGTGGGAGGAACAGGTGTCTTCTTAGTAAATGGGAATCTCATTAAATTCAACCTCATCTTCTAATGGATATATAGGTGGTAATATATATGTACTGTCGCTCGTGTCCATATTGCCGTAGGGTCTTATTACTTCGGGTCGCATATTTTCTTCCTCCATACATTCAAATACAGCATTAGCTAAAGCGTCCGCCATATCTTTGGACCCATTCCGCGGGTGATCTATCCGAGTTCCATGAACAATTTCTAACTGCTCAAGTTCATCTTTTAATTTCTCGTTCAGGGGTATTTTAACTTTGCCTGTATATATAGCTTCCTTCAAACAGTCGTATTCTGTCTTCTTTACAGTATGTTGCTTTACATAAATACCCGCATTACTGAGTGCCTGGATAGTTTCTGGGTATTGCCAGGTATCAATCATAAAACTTCTTACCGAAACGCGATTTGTTATCTCGAATATAAAGTCTTTTACCTTTGCGGCATTAATTTCTGGCTCATCTTCGGTCTGTGTAAACCGAGTAGTAAAATCCACAATAATGTTACGGCCGTCCGAATGCACCATTGCAAGACCAAATGCATCATTCTTGACGGCCGGGTCACCTGCCATATAGTAGTTTACTCCCTTATCTGGTATTAAATCGTGCACTATGTGGCCATCTTCGATAATTGAGAGTAATCTATCATCAAATGCGCGAGCTAATGCCAGCCTATCACGGAAAAAAGCCTCTATTGCAGCCGGAGGACGCGCACCATAGTCACGCCACGCCGTTTCTGGGTTTAATTTGAATTCTGCATCTAGTAATTTCCGCGGAATACGCGGATTCATCTCCCAAGTCGGGAGCTGATATGTTAAAAATGTGGGCAATTTCTGTCCTTGGCGGTATAAACGCATCTGAAAATCGTCTTCATAGATAGGAGATGACAAACTAAATACCTTTCCTTCATCTCCAAACGTTTTAACTGCACGAGAAACTGTAAAATACACCGCATCGCCTGAAAATTTTCCTGTATTGTCCTTAAATCGCGCTGTTTCGTCGAGAACCACTGCTTTGGCCGTACGTCCTGCTAGAGAAGCTGAGTTAGAATGGTCACATCTTAAGTGAATGTGGTAGTCGGGAAATGTAAATTCAAGATTTTTTTGCTGCATTCCGTGGTTAATAAACCAATCTGTTGAGTTCAGGAGCCCTGCCGTCTGCGCATATATGGTATCGTAAGCCTGATCACGTGAGTTTGCCACATGTAAAATGAAAATAGGCTGCCCTTTAGGTAAATCATAATACTTTTGAGGGTCCCCTAGCATGATTAATTTGAATAATTCATATGAAGTTGCCATCGCTCCCAGTTGGGTTTTGCCCGAACGCATCCCGCATACCAATACTAAGTGGGTATATTTATGAGTTGGGCTATAGAATTTGCTTAATATCTCCGCTTGCTTGGGATAAGGTTCAATCTTGAGGATGTGTTTCGCGAAGAACACTGGGTCGTTGTACGCTTTTAACTCTAAACTGAGCTGCGAGAGCAATGGGTTTTGGCTCATTTTCCTCCTTTTCTATCTCTTCAGACATTATTTGCTGACATATAGGGCACAATTTATCAAATTTTGCCATAATAATTGATCGAAAGTCATTATATTGCTCAATAGTTATATGTTGTTCTTTATGTGTTGCACCCTCTAAGTCAGCCAATCCTGCAATAGTTTGTCGCAGTTCTTTTGCTAACTCGGTAAGTTGTTTGGTCATAATTGGCCCAAAATTTTTAGTTCCACATACTTGATCGAGTGATTCGCGTAGTTTATTAACTGAGTCTAATAACACATTACGCTTATCGTCTAAATTAATAAGTGTTGACTGCACCATATGATGACTCATATGCTCCCATACATCATCAACACGGCATTCCACAACGGCTGCTAAATCGCGCTTAGTTAATTTACCCCTTAAACATTGCTCTTCAAGCGACCGCCTCTCAGGGTGTTTACATATAGGGCAGTCCGCTGGCAACAGTTCCATAGAAATAAAAACTCCATTCAGGTTGGATATATATTTATCGGGTGCAGCTCGTCGACCGAGTCATAAGATAAACTAGGACCTACCTATTTCCATTACAATGGCCATTATTAGGCTCACTACGGCAATTAGAATTCCAACATACCCTATCATTCGTGCGCCACCAACATCCTGCTGCGATGCCTTGCCGGCAGCCTTTGCTGTTTCCTCACGGAGGAACCGGACATCCGCATCATATTTAGTGATAAGGGCATCATGTTCTGCACGTGTAATAAAATTGGCTGCCTGATCTTTTAGCTGCATTCTAAATTCGTTCATACTATCCAACCGTGTATTTAAATTCTCGCGTGCTAAGCGGTTTGCAACATCTGCCGCGTCGAACTTGGTATCGATATAACATTTTAAATCATCGAGTCTTACGGTAAAAAATTCGCATATAGTAATTTCGTTATCGGTAGGGGATCGGGTTTTTTTGGGCATATTTTTTCCGTTGAGAATTTGTTTCTGTGAATCACCCTTAAATAGGTTGTTGTATTTAAGATATGCCTCCCTAGTGGGGGTATCTAGTTTAACCATATAATCTAATATTGCAGAAGATGCTCTATTTAAGGCAGTTGGACCACCCTTAATAGATAAATATTTAAATAGATTGGTATCCTTGGCGCTTAAATTCGTTACTTAACCCTATAAAATAACTCGCCCAGTTGTGTATTAGCTGGGCATTATACATTGCCGATATACGCTCGTCTGCCAAACGAACACCCTTTGCCGGCTCGCCTGTGCGTGCGTCAACCCACTGGTTAACTTGCGTCAATATATTTGGCGTTTGGTTATCAGCCTGCGAAATGCCCTGCTTATATAACTCAACCAGAGTATATGGGGTGCCTATTCCAAAGGCGTGAATACCGAGCTTCGGGTTGATTTCCTTTATCCGCCTACAGCAATATGCATAGCGGGCAATGGTCGTCTCACGCCGTTCGCCTGCTCTTGAGCCCACTGACATAATGGTTTGGTCATCGGAGAATATCCCCATGTCTTGATAGGCTTTAATACAAACCTCATACTCGTCGTCGGTGTTGCCTTGCAGAACGTAACATTTTTTAGCTTTTGTTTTAAGATCTATCATCTGAAGGGCATTGCGAAGAGTTATTTTTTGCGCATCAGCTACTGTAAATTTACACTTCTCAAGAAGGTGGTGTTTAGTGAGAACATCCAGCATTACTACTACATTGGCCTCTACGGCATTGGCCAGGTCTATTATTTCAGGCTGGCGATTAAACCAGTCAGTATCCCCAATGCCCATTGCTATAATGCCGCTAGAATCAATCATTAGAGAATCCATTAAGTTGCGTTTATTGACCATATCTAATACCATGGGTAGTTTTCCCGATCGATGAAGGATATGATAAGCACTTACGAGTATGTTCCGTTGAGGAAGTTGCGCCCAGTCGATCCTGGCAGCAGCCCCAAATGTGAAGTATAATGTAAAGTCTTTGGGAATGTATATGTCCATGTGCGTATTAATGCCCTTCTCTTCAGTAGGGTCGTCAAATAATGATTTTAGATCCGGAATAGATTGAATAACTGCCGATTGCCGGTTAAGACGCGAGGCAATCTCCGGGAGTTGCGACTTAGCTACAACCCCTTCAATGAGATCGTGAGCCACTTTGATTCGTTGGGTTTCATCTTTAATTCGCCGAAGGCCGAGAACATCCGCTAGTGTCAGCTGCTCTGCAGCCACGGCATCAAGAATATACGCGGGCTCTTTTAGCACGGACACCGTGTTATAGACGGTGGACACCGATGTTTCAAAATCATGAGCCACCACCTCGGGCGTGAAGTGATATTTGGTAAGAAGACGATCCCAGGAAGTAGCTAGCTCGAGCAGGGTCAGGTCTTCGCGCTTCTCATTATACAAGATGGCCAGCTCAAAGGCCTTGGCCTCGTCAATGTCAGTAAAAACCGCACACGGGATGAGGTCCCAGGGCGGCTCCATCTTATGCCTCTGGCCGACAATGAGGAAAGCAGTCCAGGATCGATGGCCCGATATAATTTCAGCATAGTCGGGCTTAGGGTACCAAATAATAATAGAGCCCTTAAAGCCCTTGGATTCAAAAGTGTCCGCTAGGCCATTAATTTTGCCCTGGTCCATAGAGGCCCGGGGCTGGTTGGGCATCGGGTGCAGGCTACGAGGGTCCAGTAGAATTATTGGCGCATCCGTCGACATCGTGTTCACCGAGCATATGCTTTTTGTAGTGGGAAACGAGTTGCGAGACGCGCTCTAAAAACCGCAGGTCATCATTGGATACACTAAACCCCTTGCCAAGGCGCTCAATTGGCGCCCCATAAAATTCGGTATAGATGTCAAGCACCTCGGGTAGGAGGTCAGGGTAAAGCGCCGCCAGGGTTTCCGCGCAAGATTTTTCTTCTGCCATGTATTATCTGTATAGCAAAGGTGGTATATAAACCTTATGGTAGGGTTTTTAGGGGGCTTGTATTTTATACCCCCCTACCTACTATATATAATAAGTATGGTAAAAGGAATTATGACAATATTAAAGAAAGATATATAAAGTATTCTGTAAGTATGACAGGTATGATAAGGGTTAGCATATTAGGTTTTTGGTGGTGTTCTGTGGTTACGCACTCACCCTACGGTAAGTTGCTACCCCCTCTTTACTTATTAAGCATATGCCTTAACAAATTAAGTTTATATCTAAACTTTTATCTTTAGATAAGTTTATAGGGTGATAGGCGTTTGTTTATGTATAGCCTAAGTTGTTAGACTAGGCTAGACACATAGGACAGTAGGTTCACCTATGAACTAACGAAAAATCTACACCAAACCCGCAGTGGGGTATCCTTGGTTCGCCAAGACGAGAGTAATACTCTAAGTGAGAAGTTTTAATGTGAAGGCTTTTCTTCTTATGAATTCAAGACTTAGAAATGAATTCGCAGGAAAAGGTAGTAGGGTTAATATACACTTAGAGTTTACAACAGTGAAAAACAAATGGAGGACATAAAAATGTCTACAAAAGAACAAATGGAGAAGGAGATTGCAGATTGGAATAAAGCCAATCCACGCAATCATACGCTATTGAACGAGGAAACAATCCTCAACGACAGGAAAGTAGTTGAATTGAGGTTCATAAGGTCAAGGACTAAAGAGTTCCTTATGGGCATATCAACACTTGCTCGATTGGAAACAGTAAAAGACTTCCTACGATACGATATGACAGGAAAACCACGAGTGCCTAACATATACGGAATGACTTGCACAGGGGCTGACGCTAAAGTCCACAAGGATTGCAGAGATATTGTGCTTAAAAATGTCGAATTAGACGGCATAGTATCAAATGTGCATTGTAAAGAGATTAACAAGAATGCGATTGTTTACATAGACTTAAACTTCGCACAAAAGTTAATCACCGAGCAGAAGGACAAAAAGACACAAGACGAAATGAAACAACGGTTACAATCAGCGATAAACTTAAAGACAAGAGCATCATACGAGAAGAAGTAATCTTCTCTCTCTTTCTTTTTTCTTTCTTTATATCTAAACTACAAAAGGGTTAAACAATAGGGTTAAGCATATAACCGTATTTGTTAAGCCTTGTAGATATTTAGATATGGAGATTAAAATGCGACACCATACAAGAAAGCGACAGGAAAGACGAATACTTCAAAACAATCGTATAGAGAATGGATTACCTGTTACTGTTATACACGCTATAATGGACAGCGTAACAGATGAAGAATACATAGCGTATTTGTCTAAACACTATCGTTAGGGGTTAAATCCCCCAATCATTCTTTAATATGGGTGAAAGACACGAATAGTAAACAGTTAGATAGAAAGTTAAGAGAAGAACATATGGATATGGAGTATTATTTAGAATACTACTAATATCCTTATTTTTTTTAATGATACAAATGTAACATAAAATGTCTCAAGAGATGAGAATGGTAAATACTACCAACCCAACCATTGTCTACCCCCTACTGAAACTTACTAAACCAAACTACCGCGGCGGCCACGACTACCACGACCACCCTTAATTTCAACCCCTACCGGAACCTGCAAGCCTTAAACCCCTACCGGAATTTGCAAGCCTTATGCGAGATCTATCTCTCGCTCCTCTCCATTCGGGCCTTGAACATACGCGGTCATTCTATCAGTACATGGCTCGCCTACTTCCGTCTCTACGACTAATCTGATCCAGGCGCCTTCCGGAAACTTTACTGCCTCTGCCAAGGCCATAATCTGCTCATTCGTCAGAACAATCCTTACGACGCTTTATAGTTCGATTGCGGCCATTAAATTACTCTCCTAGAAAGGCAGCCGCCTCATCCATCGTTAGCCTAATTTTAATCCAGTCGCGAGCTGGATCAGTGGCCATCGATTCTTTATATGCGTCGACGTATGCCTTATATCGGCCATACTCTGCTTTAACTAGCGCCTTAACTAATGCTTCTGCTGTTTTTTTATCCATATTTTTTACCTCTTTAATATATAATAGATTTGCCTCTTTATAAATTTTCTGATCCTATTGAGCCGAGGGAAAGAGGAGATCAGCCCTTACCAGGCCGACCAAAGAACCCTCGGACCACCCGCGTCGCGGGCATAGATCGCTTAAGCCTAACAGCCCAGCCCAATACAGGCGGGCGGACCTTCCTCACTGAGAAACTCCTCGGCCTCTTCCAGCGTAATGCCGGCGGACTTCTCAACTGCCATCTTCAGGTGGGCCTCGATGTGCGCCAGGTCCGTAATCTCGCCCTTATGCACGGCCCAATACAGGGCCACCACCATGTTATGTAGGATTAAATACTCTTCTTGTGCCATAAGTTTTCCTCTTTAGATCTTCTATTAATATACGATAGGTTTGCAACTTTATATAATTTTGGAGCCAACCACCCGGCGGCGACGACAGAGACCAGGGCCACCAGCCAAACCCTACTGAAAACCCGCAGGCCCAACGGCAAAAGCCTTATATAGCAGGATGGCGCGCCAACTTTTTGCAAACCCACCGGGCCTTTAAATACCCGCGCGGTCCTCGCCGCCAGCTGCTTTTATAAAGCTTTCCGCAGGGCTTTAAATACCCCGGCAGGGGCCCACACGCGTGACCTTGTCGCCTATACCCCCCGGCAAAACCAAAATTTAGACTGGGGCCATTTTCTGGGCCAACCCCACCCCCTATTTTCCTTCTAGGCCACGCCCTTGCTACCCAG
>Ga0315284_10010430_pt1 | contig 13235 bp, 12 predicted proteins | sample YL17G09_16_MG_FD_203696 | JGI IMG/M metagenome (GOLD analysis project Ga0315284, IMG submission 203696) | Sediment microbial communities from Yellowstone Lake, YNP, Wyoming, USA - YL17G09_16 | ecosystem: Environmental > Aquatic > Freshwater > Lake > Sediment | place: USA: Wyoming | collected...
ACAAAATAACATTTTTTTATTTATATCTTTTCTATATAGTTTATCACTAGTATGATAAAGGATAGTATCTTTTGGAATAATCATACTACTTTTATACATAATTATACTTATATAATTTTTTTTAGGCTTAAAAGAATCATACATTCTTTTGATAATGAACAATGAGTTTCCCATATGTAGAATTTGAATTAAATATTCTCCAGCGTTGGAAAGAAAATAGAATTTTTGAGAAACAATTGGAACGGAATAAAAATAATAAACGTTTTACCTATTTTGATGGACCACCATTTGCAACAGGACTTCCTCATTATGGACATATTGTTGCATCTATTTTGAAAGATATTATTCCCCGTTATAAATCGATGATGGGATTTTATGTGCCCAGAAGGTGGTGTTGGGATGTTCATGGATTGCCAATTGAATTCGAAATTGAGAAGAAATTGGGGATTAAAACCAAAGAAGACATTATGAAATTAGGAATTTATAAATACAACGAAGAATGCCGATCAATTGTGATGACATATTCGGACCAATGGAAGAAGACAATTGAGCGCATTGGGCGATGGGTTGATATGGATAAAAATGTGAAAACAATGGATTTATTTTATATGAATAGTGTTTGGTGGATATTCAACAATATGTGGTCAAATGGATTGGTATATGAGGGCGTAAAAGTTATGCCATATTCAACTGGATGTGCAACACCTTTATCTAATTTTGAGAGTAAGTCGAATTATCGAAAAATTAGTGACCCAAGTATTGTTGTGAAATTTGCGGTTGTTGGTGTTGGTGTGGGTGGGTTCTTCCTTATATGGACAACAACTCCGTGGACACTTCCATCTAATTTGGCGCTATGTGTTCATCCAGACTTGAACTACGTGAAAGTAGAAAAAGCCGGTGAATATTATTATTTATTAGAGAGCCAATTGGAAAAATATGGATTTGATCGAGCAAATATTGTAGAAAAAATGGCGGGAAGTGCTTTAATTGGGATAGCATATGTGCCACTGTATTCTTTTTTTGAAGAGAAATATGGAGGAAGTGAAGGGCTTGGATTTCGAGTTGTTGGTGACTGCTATATCAAAGAAGATAATGGCACTGGAATTGTTCACCAGGCACCCGCATTTGGCGAAGATGATTACCGTGTTTGTTTAGACAAAGGAATTATTAATAAATTAGAGGAACCACCATGCCCTTTTGATGCAAATGGTCATTTTACGGCGGAGATTGATTTTGTAAAAGGGCTATTTTTCAAAGAGGCTGACAAAGTTATCATTAAAAATTTGAAAGAAAGAGGATTCCTGTGGGACTTGAAGTATGAAACACATGATTATCCATTTTGTTGGCGCTCCAATCAGCCCTTGATGTATCGCATTGTGCCGTGCACTTTTATCAATGTTGAGAAAATTAAGGAAAAAATCATTCGAAATAACCGCGAAGAAACAAATTGGGTTCCAGACCATATTAAAATGGGGCGATTTGGGAATTGGCTGGAAGAAGCCAAAGATTGGTGCGTCTCTAGAAATCGTTATTGGGGAACTCCGATTCCCATTTGGAAATCTGAAGATGGAGATATAATTTGCGTTGATAGTTATAAAACATTGGAGGCATTATCAGGTGTACCAGTGGGCTCCATCAAAGACATCCACCGCCATCATATTGATCAAATAGTTATTCATCAGAATGGAAAAGAATATCGGCGAATTGAAGAGGTTTTTGATTGCTGGTTCGAATCCGGGAGCCTCCCATTTGCTTCGCAGAATTATCCGTATTCATCTATTCAATCCTTCAATTATCCCGCCGATTTTATTGCAGAAGGTATTGACCAAACTAGAGGCTGGTTTTATACACTATTGGTGATTGGGACTGCAATATTCGACAAATCCCCTTTTAAAAATGTGATTGTGAATGGATTAGTATTGGCGGAAGATGGTGAGAAGATGAGTAAATCAAAGAAGAATTATCCGGACCCAAATGAAATATTGGACAAATATGGGGCGGATGCATTGCGGCTCTATTTGATTGGCACTCCAATTGTGAAAGGTGAAGCGATTAAATTTAAAGAATCTGGGGTCGCTGAAATAATTAAAACGATTCATCAATTTGCGTTTAATACGCTGACATTTGTTCAACAAATGACTCTACTTTATGAGCAAAAATATGAGAAGCGGTTTCGTTATTATAATTTTCAAACGAACATTATGATGAATCATCTTATGGATATTATGATGTTAAACTATCTACAGGAGTTCATCACAATAATTCACAAAGAAATGGATGAATATTATTTGGGAAATATTGTGGGTAGAATTGAAAAATTTATTGGACAGTTGAGCCGAACATATTTAAATATGAATAAGAGTCGGCTTAAATGCCAACTGACAGAGAAAGATGCACTGGATTCCCTCAATACTACGCATTATTGTTTGAAGAATTTTGCCTTGATGATTGCTCCATTTGCCCCATTTATGGCGGACTATATTTATTTGGGATTGGAGCCATCAAAAACTGCGAGTGTTCATTTGCAGAAATTACCGGTGAATATTTGGAATAATTATGATAAGAAATTGGTAGGGCAGGATGGGATAAATTTGATCGAGAAAATTATTGATGCAAGGGGGGAAATAAGATCGACTGTTTTGAAGTCGGCGAAAAAACCGGTTTTGAAGCAGACAATTTATTTGGAGAATCTCGAATTAGTGGGATTTTTGAAGAATATTCAGGAGACATTGGAGAAAGAATGCAATATTGAGGAATTAGTAATTAGCAAGGATTACGGATTATTCGTGAAGAAGGGTGTTCAAATAAATCAAGCGAATATTGGAAAGAAATTCAAGAAAGATGCAAAGGCGGTTATACAACGTGTTAAAGAATTAGGGGATAATATCGATAAAATATTAGATATTGTTGGTGAAGATGATATTACCATAGTGGATGTGTTAGATAATGCTAAAATAGATGGGAACTTATATTCACAATTTTATCCCGGTGATGGGCTCCTTATTGTAAGTGATTTGACATGGAATGAAGAATTGGAGAAGAAATACCAGATTAGATTGGTTTGTCGGTCAATTATGAATGCTCGGAAAGAAATGGGATTGGTGCCGACAGATGCAGCAATATTAGGATACAAGAATATATTAGGAGAAGATGGAAGGAGTGGGGGAGGGTGCTGGAGATTACTTGAAGAAAATTTGGAGGGATTTAAGCAACAGATTGATATGGGGATAGTCGATAAATGGGAGGGAATGATAGAATATACTAAAAAATTTGAGTTTGATTATGAAGATGCAAATATGCATTATAAATTTTGTATTTTTAGATGAGAAAAAGATTGTTATTTGCGCTTCCAATGGAAAGGAAGATGGCTTTTCAAAGATCAAATGATGAATTGAAACTTGGTGGAAATAATTCACCGTCGAACAATTCTAGCAATCGTGCTGAAGAAGACATCTCCACCAATGGTGGTAATTCTGCTTCAAAAGACAATGATAGCGGATCTTGCGCTTGGGGTAGCGCGTGGGCTTGCTCTTGGGGGTGTTCTTGGGGTTGCTCTTGGGGTTGCGCTTGGGGTTGCGCTTGGACATGAAGTGCAGGAAAATGAACTATCTTTCCTGCAAAGACAACACCATAAGATACTTCTTCGCCAAACCAACTCTCAAAATCATTTCCAGGATAAGACGGTTCCATTCCCATGAACTCCACCCATGTTTTTCCTGTCAGAGCTTCATACTCTTCCTTGACTCTGGCAAGAAGAACTGGGTCGAATGGAATTTCGCGAAAGAAAGTCTCCCACGTCCGTCCTTCCACATTCTTACTGAGGAAATGCAGCATGAACTTGAAGGCATCATGGGGGACTGAGTCTCCTTTGAGTAACCCGACTCTCTTGCGAAAATCGAGGTACATCTCACAGAACACAGCTGCCAATCTCAGACAACTTTCATCTTCGGGATTCAAACCAGCTCTGCGCAAAAAACAGATAAGTTGCTCAATGGACATAGCCTGAAGTTGTAAATACTCCGGTTCTGGTTGTCCTGGGAATTTGTAGAATCGATTGGAACCAGGATAGGAACCTGCTTTGGAACCCGTATGGGAACCTGCTTTGGAACCCGGATAGGAACCTGCTTTGGAACCCGGATGGGAACCTGCTTTGGAACCCGGATGGGAACCTGGGTGGGAACCTGGGTAGGAAACTGGGTAGGAACCTGGGTAGGAAACTGGGTAGGAAACTGGGTAGAAAACTGGGTGGGAACCTGGGTGGGAACCCGGATGGGAACCTAGGTGGGAACCTGGGTAAAAACCTCCTCGAGGGAAATTTAATACAAAGGGTAGTCGCTGACGCTGAGGCTGAGGCTGAGGCTGCGGCTGCTGAGACATTCTTTCGAAAAAGTGTCTAATTACTAATAAATATCTCAATTTCACCATCAATTTTTATATAAATGTTGGGAATTTTTAACCAATATTTTTATATAAATTATAACCAACATTTTTATATAAATGTTGGGTTTTTTTATTTTGCTTTGCAAAATAAAAAATATAACCGACATTTGTTTAAAATTTTAAACAAATGTTGGTCCATGAAACCATGAAACTAATGAATTCCTTTTGCCTTTTGTGATCTGTGTGACCCTGTGTGTCAAATATGAAGGAAAAAATATAACTGTTCCTTTATCTTTTGGTGCCTCCAATATACTGCGATTAATCATAAATTCGAGTGTTCCACCCTCATATTCGGCGGGGTCCGTTAATTGAACAGTCATAGATAATTTTCGGGTGCTGCTATTATGCCCTCCAAAATCCATATGCCAATCATAATGTCCTTGCTCATCTACATTATATTCAGAATATTGCAGACTTTCCTCTAATGTTGTAATATGAAATCCCCACATTTCTTTGTTCGCAGTTTTCATTAATCCTATTAATTTAGCATAAATATTCTGGGTTGTCTCATTATTTTCCAGCCATTTAATTTTACTTCGGCGGTATGATTTATCAATTTCGCCGCTGACATTTCCGTCGATGGGATCAATTGTTGCGGCGATTTTATGTATTTCTTCTATTTCATCATCTTTCAGAACGCCTCTGAAAAAATAATAATTCACCATATTTTCATTTTTTTCTAATAAACTCATTTTTATTATAATAGTGTTGTCATTGTTTTAAGTGACTTTTTGTGGAAGGACAACTGGACAAACAGGCAAAAATTATTTTTCCGCAGGACAACTGGACAAACAGGCAAAAAATTATTTTTCCTGTTTGTCTAAAAAAAACTCTTGAATCAATTGTTCAAAAAAAGTTCTTTCGAACAACTTTTCTTCGCCGGTCTCTTCATTTTTGACACAAATTTGAAATTTCGCCATGGATCTCAATACAATAGACTCATAAAATTTTTGACCAATAAGATCAAAAATGTAGTCGATGCCCAATGGGGTTGGTCTGTCGCGTGTCATTGCCGTGATTGCATGGGCGGCAGCTTTTAGAACTATCTGCACAATTTCCTTTATTATCTTCATCTCTTCTTCAGATGGAGACAGTTTTTCCAACTCTGGAATTGGATCGGCATGTTTGGCAGCAATCTCACTCTTGAGATGAATGAGAAAATCCTCCAAACCATTCTCCATAACATATTCGTGGAGTTTTGAATGGTTTGTCAAAAAGCATGTGTAGGTGCAGATGTAAAAGAATACACCAAGTATACCATTGAATCTTTCCTGCTTTGAGAGTTGAGAGGGGTGGGAGGGTTGAACTTCTGACATTCTTTTGTGACGTCAAATATGTAATAATTTATATATTTTTAACTATCAATTTTTTATAAATTTATGTAAATTTTTATGGTTGTGGGGAAGCTCTTCTGATGATCCCATCATAAATCGTATCCACTTTACTGGATTGATGGTGATTTTTGTTGGAAATAAATATCAGAATCATCCTCCTCAATAAACCATCTTGATTTGCCCAAACCCAAAAAGTTTGAGGCGTTAGCTCTCTCCAAATTTCTGACCCAATGTATGAAGAATCCAAACCAAAATCAGCATCGCTCTCTATCCTCATTCCAATGTTTGCAAAAGCACACGATTGTACCAATCTCAGTATTTCAACTGATTCAATATTGCCAAGTTGTGGATTTCTCTTCAATAATATATCACCCATTGCAAGAAGCACACAACATTTATTGAGGGCAATTGGTGGACATCCACCAATTGCCCAAGGATAATTTGCTTCCACCGGTCTCAAGAAACAATTTGAAATATGCTGGAGAACAAAAATTGTTTGCATTGTGGGTGTATGATGAGTTAGTGCTCTGGTACCAACTTGGTAATTCCCAAGAATTTTTGAGAGAATGAAACGGCAATGTGCCAAAAGGAGAAATTTTTGACGGATGCGTCTCCGCATTCCATGATGTTCATGGGGATTCGTCAATTTTTTGTAAAGATTCACTCCAGACTCTTGACCAATCTCCAGATTGGGTAATTCAAATGAGAGACCTGGAAAAAGAATTGAAATCACGAACTTCAAAAAGATTTTGTGCATTTTGCTTCGAATCACATTGTTAAAAATATAAATTATTAACCATCATTTTTTTATAATTTTTTTTTGGTATTTTACCAATTATGTATGATGAGCTAGTCATATGGCATTGGTGCATCAAATGGCTTTGCTGGTGGCGCTCCTTGCGGAATACGTTGATCAACAAAATGCATTGCACATTCAGTAAGTTCAAGAACAATCGCTCTTGCATCACGCTGTAATTTTTCTTTGTTGTGAAGTTCCTTCTCTGACAAAAACCAGGAAATTGCTCTACGCAACAAAGTACCATTATAGCGGGTCGCAATCGACATTATTGTTTGTGGCGTTGCTGATCTCAGTACATCTATAGCTGACCTGTTTTCTGACACACATGATCTTGCTTGCAAGTCAAACTTACCAGTATCAGCATCATCCCTCAATAGGTTGTTCAATGCAGCCCATAGAATGAGTAATGACATTTCAATATCATTACTCATTCTATGGGCTGCATTTCGACTCAAAAAATCAAAGACTAAGCATCTCAGATTCAAAAACGCTGTGTATGTCATATACTCTGAATAAGGCTGTTGATCCCAGCTTCTATCTAATGATTCAAAAGGTGGTAGAGTAGCTAACCACTGCATCGGTTGGCTATTTAATGTAAACAACATCTCTAAACCTCGCCCTCGTTGAGCTAAATATTGAGACGGTGCTCTGATCTCTGGATTCAACATCATATTCAAGCAATGATTGATTGTTACCGCAAACATTCTTCTTACTGGATGACCAATCTTACGAAAATTCTGATAATTTGCCCCAAAAAAACGTTGAAGCAAAATCCGAGAGTGCGTGAGCATGAGAACCTGGTTTCGAAGCCGGGGAGATATCCTTGGATGATTTACTACACCAAAAGAACCATACGGTGTTTGTCTGATGATCATCAAAGGGCGACGGCAAGTAAAAAAAAGCTGGTTATGTTGAGGTGATGATGGTGAAATCATCAAATCACCGATGAGATGCATTCCGGCTTCCATCAGTAATTCTTGATCTGGGCGTCGTGCCAATATTTCCAATTCTGGTAAATCGGGAAAAACAAGCTTCAATAGCATGAAATGCAAGAAACATTCCAATAACAAGAACATTCTGCCATTATTATTATTATATAGCATTTTTACCCATCAATTTTTTTTAGCTTCATATGAAATTCAGTAAATTCTTGCAATGTAATTCATTTTTAAATACCAATTTTAACATCTCTTCAATATTTCTTCGATTGCATTATCATATACACTTGCTCATTTTTATATCTACACAAGCAGTAATAAATTTTTCAACATCTTTATCTTTATGATAAACCGGTTGTAATTCTTCGCTAAACAAGTAAAACAAGAACATTGGAGTGTTAAAATTATTGTCACATTTGTTAGGCTTTTTTATAATATTGTCTTCATCGACGCTTTTTTTCAGAAAACCATTTAAACACCATCATCAGGGAAATTCCTTCGCGTATTATTGCAAAAAATAGTATCAACTCTGGTGAAGCTGAACTTAAGAGTTGTTGCTCAGACCAGTCCGATTGTTCAAGCCAAGGTTTTGATCGAACAATTAATCTATGTCTTTTGCATCTTACATTGTAAGTTGCAGTCCAAATGACTAAGAATGTGAGTTCATTCAAATCGATTTCAAAATGATGATCCACAGAAAAAAAGACACTGACTAAGTTTTGCAATTCCATAAGCACATTAGATGCAATAAAAGGAAATGATCCTTGAATATCCAGCTGTTGTGCTTCGATTTGATCCATTAAATCTTGTATTTGATGTTTGGATCCCCATTGTATAGGAGTAATACTGGATGACTTTAAAAGTCTAACAAAAGCTTGCACAATCTGAACATTAAACTTGGATCTTCGCAGTTCAGAATATTCCAATCGTACGCGTCTGTGATATTCACTCATCGCATTTTCGACCATCTCCCAAACAAGCTCTTTTGATCTTCTTTTACGCGCCTCAATTGCACAAATTTTATTTTGTCCAATATGTAAGCGTATGTATCTTCGCACGATTGTGGAAAATTCATAGCTGGAAAAAATCGCCAAAATTTCATCATCTGTGAGTGAATTGATAATATCTTCAACTGATCGAGCCGGATTTTCATGTAAACCAAACCTTTTGCGATCATCAAGATCAAGTATGATTTTTGCGTATAATGCCCAAACAACGAATATATCTCCTCCCCATATTTCATTCGTGGGATCAATCAGTCTAGAAAACGGATAAGCCAACTGTTTTATACGTCGATAAAAAGAATATGAGGAATCTGGATATGTAAACGAAAACCCAAAGCCCCCGTTATACCAAGTTACTGAAGTTGGGATTTGATGTACAATAACTCTCATCGCACATCTCTGAAGTATCTTGCACGAGTCATGTATAAGCTTCAAATTCACAAAACTAACAAGTGGTGTTAACATTTGATTGATTATACGATTGAGAACTTCTGTAGTCATCCTCCGATTTCTTTTCGAAATACTACTATTTCTACCAAAATCTCCAATTAGACGTCGAAGAAGATGTCGATACATCAATGTTGTCAGAAATTGATTTCTGACGACATGATCCATTCTGGCTATTCCAGTCGGATCCAGTAGATCACCAAGTAAATTCCTTCCGGACAAAACATTTTGCGCTGCTTCAATGTATTGAGAAAACACACAAGCTTTCAATTCTGGAAGATCCGGAAAAAGGTGTCCAAACATGATGTAAAATAAAATAGATTGTAAAATCATATTGAATCGTAGCGCAATATGATAAGAATATTTATTTTTGCCATCAATTTTTTCTAAATAATCATTTTTATGTAATGCTTCAAATAAGTATTATACGCCATATCCAGTGATTTATTCTTCCTATCAGCGAACAAATAATACTCCCTGTATCTTTTAAGCAATATTTCAATTAATTCCGCTCTAAATACAGTCAATTTACCATACCATTTACGAGCTTCTAAGTCTTCATCATATAGACCATTGTCAATTTGCATTATTATATCAACAATATCATCTGTCGTCATATTAACGCACCTTTTATTAAAATAATCTCTAGAATTGTTTGAATCGGTTGACATTATATTTTTATATAATTATTTTTTTTTTAAGCTATCTCTTAATTGTTTTTTCACATCTTTATAATATTTAACCCATAATTTCTTAGCTTCCCATTCTTCATCTGCATCTGTTTTAGTCTTAATTTCCTCAACTATATGCCATGGCTTTTTTTGCCCAATATAATGCACAATTTTTACTCTTTTCTCATCGTAGTTTTTATTGTCTTTCTGTATATTCGTATCTACATAATATCCAAAATGCTTCTTATATCCTTTCAAATGAATGTCGAAAATATTATAAATATGGGGCAAATGCAGCTCTTTTTTTTCAGACCAATCATTGTAATATTGGTGCAAAAATGCTTGATCTCCTTTGCCTTGTTCTTTCTCAATTAATCCAACTTGGGACTTCATATGCTCAAAAAGTGTAGCGCTAGGCTCTAAAACAATTAAACCAGAATTCATTTCTTTCCAATCTTTCTTATCTGGGAGCCAGCCACCACTATTAGTTGATGACATGTTTTTCTTTTCAAACAGTTCATCAATATTATGAAGAACAATCATATCTGCATCTAAATATACGATTTTCTCGAACTGGGTTAAACTCCACATATTTAATTTGGAGTAATTGTAATAACGTCTATCAGATGGATCATCTAAAATTGGATTCTTTATAGGAGTAATTTTTATTAATTTCATTTTGCTTGATTCCAATAATTCCATTGTTTCTTTCGATAAATTTGGAGTAATTAATAAATGAAATGGATGTTTTGGTTGAGTATCCATTAAAGATTTCCATAGTGCTAAAGCGCCGAATACATAACTGTCTGTTGTTAGAATACTGACATAAGAATATTTCATTATTTCTATTTTTAAAATTTATTTTAAAATTTTCCGGTGCTAGGAATGCTTTAGATGATTCGTTTTTTTATTCTTATAATTTAATTTCTAAAAGTATGAACAAACGTTCTGAAATGGAAAAAATAAAAAATATGCTTCGATTAGACAATCCCGATGTATATGAATTAGATAATCCAAGAGAAGTTGTTGATTTTGCTTATTTCGGAGATGAAGCATCCTATTTACAGAAAAAAAATGTTCCCCCTCTTACATTCTATATCTATGGTAATTATCCTCATTTTGAAAAAGCAACTGCATATTTCATGCTGAGAAAAGCTGGAGCAAATTTTGTAAATAAATTTGACAAAAATGCTGATATTGGATGGTTCTGGGATTCCCAAATAAAGCTTGATAAGAAGACCGACAAAATGTTTGATTTTACAAAAGAGCTGAGATTTCTAAACTATTTCTTAGTGAATACATCAAAAGAATTCGTTGCAAAATCAATAGAAGAATATTTTGGTTATACATTCAAAATTAATCCAAAGACATTCAATGGTTATTGTATTGCGAAACACAACGGAAATGGGACGAAATCATGTTTTTTTTTAAAATGCCCCATAAATGCAGATGAAGTTTTTCATGATCACTGTTACCAAAAAATCATAAACTATTCAAGTAAATCGGACTCAAGCACTCTTTATGAAATAAGAGTTCCAATTTTTAAAAATATTATCCCATTTACATTCTTTAAAACACGTAATAAAGGACTTCGTTTTACTTCTAAAAATAGATCAATGGGAATAGTTCCAGCAACTGCTCATCTTAGTGAGCAAGAATGCCAAGATATAATTATGTATTGCCAGAAAATTGGACTAGAATATGGAGAGATAGATATATTAAGGTCTGATGAAGATGGTAAAATTTATATTATTGATGTAAATAATACGCCATGGTGGCCTCCAAATAAATTAGGTGATATCGACCGAAATATTGCGCTAAATATGATGTGGAATGCACTAATTCAAGGATTTTTTCCAGAAAAAATGGATACATATTATATTCCAGACAATCATTTAGATGATTTTGTTAATCACAAGAAACCTGAGAAAAATAATAGGAATAGAAAAATAATAAATCAAAGCGAATTTCGATTTGTTGCGAAAGACTATGAATTTCCTTATCAAAAAATGAAAGATGAATTATTTGCAAATTATAAGAAGAAAACATCCCAAGCTCAGAAAAATGAAGGAAAAAAGAAATGGGGAAAGCCCCAAGAAGGAAAGAATCAAGAAGGAAAGCCCCAAGAAGGAAAGCCCCAAGAAGGAAAGCCCCAAGAAGGAAAGCCCCAAGAAGGAAAACATCAAAATGGAAAACATCAAAATGGAAAGCCCCAAGAAGGAAAGCCTCAAGAAGGAAAGCCTCAAGAAGGAAAGCCCCAAGAAGGAAAGCCCCAAGAAGGAAAGCCCCAAGAAGGAAAGCCCCAAAATGGAAAGCCCCAAAATAGAAAACATCAAAATGGAAAGCCTCAAGAAGTAAAGCTTCAAGAAGTAAAGCTTCAAGAAGTAAAGCTTCAAGAAGGAAATCCCCAAAATGGAAAGCCCCAAAATGGAAAGCCCCAAGAAGGAAAATCACAAGAAGGAAAGCAAAAAAATGGAAAACCACAAAATGAAAACAACAAGAAGGAAAGCAACAACAAATCACGCCACAAGGAAAACCACAAGGAGCTCTACAACTAACATCACCACAAGGAGCACCTCAAGGAGCACCTCAAGGAGCACCTCAAGGAGCACCACAAGGAGCACCACAAGGAGCACCACAAGGAGCACCACAAGAAAAGTTCCAAGATAAAAAACATAAAAAATTTCATAATAAATCTAAATAAATTTATGCATTATCTTTTCTGCGTATTCTAATTGTTCTCTACTATTCACATTATATATTTCTTCTTCATCATCTATTTCTACAATTTTAACACTCCCCACTTTCGGTGGCAAATCTGTCAAATAATACTCACTCTGTGCATTATTATTTTCCAATGTATGTAAATGTTGATTTAATGATTCAAAAGTAAAGCAATATAATCCAGCATTAATATACTGAATCTTTCTTTGTTCATCAGTTGCATCCTTTTCTTCAATAATACTTGAAAATTGATTGTCTGCTATTCTAAGAATTCTTCCATAACCATGTGGATTATTTACAAAACAAGCCAGCAATGAGCAGTCTTTTATTTCAAACATTTTTGACATTGTTTCAATCTGAATAAATGGTGCGTCTCCATTACATACTAAAATTTCACCACTTCTAAAATCTTCTTTTATTTTTTCAAAAGCGACCTGTAATGCATGCCCAGTTCCTAATTGTGGATCTTGATGAACCCAAATGATTTTGTCATTAGGGGAAACACTTTTCTTTAGAAGTTCACCTTTTTGCCCAAAAATGACATAAATTTTTTCAATATTGATATTAACCATTTTATTAATAACATGCTGTAACATGGAATAATCTCCAATTTTGTGTGCTGGTTTGGGCAAATGAGAATTCATGCGTTTTCCTAATCCCCCGGCTAAAATAACTCCAATTCGTCCAATAAGTTTAATGCGTTTAGCACAATTCATATTATAAAAAATATAAAAAAATATAAAATATACCCTATAGTATTATAGTATGGAATCATATATTGATAGAAATTCAGATACAAGTTATTATCAACCACCCTCAAATGTATCAGCATGGCAAGGAATTTGCCCAACAGATGACCCTAAAAAATTTTTATTAAC
>Ga0315284_10010431_pt1 | contig 13233 bp, 18 predicted proteins | sample YL17G09_16_MG_FD_203696 | JGI IMG/M metagenome (GOLD analysis project Ga0315284, IMG submission 203696) | Sediment microbial communities from Yellowstone Lake, YNP, Wyoming, USA - YL17G09_16 | ecosystem: Environmental > Aquatic > Freshwater > Lake > Sediment | place: USA: Wyoming | collected...
ACGAGATAAACGGATTTACTGTTGTTAGTGTTGTGGTACAACATAAGCAGATAGCAAGATTTGAGGAGTATTCCTATCCAACAGCCATAATCGTACAAGGCAAGGGAGACATCTGGAAGGCGTTTGGCTATTTGGATAATCAAACGAAGGTTGTATATTCTGGGTTTGGGAACCCTTATAAGGTTAATACTGGCAATTTCGATTATAAAAGACTCAAGGGCGGGTGGAAGATAACATCAAAAGGGCAAGCTGTTAGGATACTTGACTTGGAAAATCCTTTTACCAAGAAGATTTCAAAGCCTCAGGCTAACGATATTGAAGTTTGGAAGGCGTGGTATGAAGAGAATGGTATAAGTTCTGGTAATGCAAAAGGGATGGCATATCATAATGTTCTTGGAATTAAAAGCCCGGCTGATATTGTGATAACCGTTCCCCACGCTAAATACCATCTGGAGTTAGGAACTCATCTTACCGATTGGGCGGCTGAGCCGTTGGCGAGAGCAATATACAATGGACTTGAACGAAGGAGTTATGCCAGAAATCCGTTTAGGTTTACTAATTTGGGAGAGCCAATAATGGTAGCAGTCGTTGGAGTAATTGCACGACTCCTAGCGGATAGTTATATGCGTAGTAGGGCGAATAGAGATAATCCTTCACTGTTGGTTGGAGATATCGACCGGACAATCGTGGACTTAAATAGACCACATGCTGATTCTACTAAATTCCATGATAAGATAAGAAAGACAGTCAAGCCAACGGATATTGTACTAGATGTTCATTCTTTTCCTCCAGATGGGACCAAGAGAGCATTAGACAACTGGGACCAATTTGATGTAGTGCTACTTAAGGTTCCTGGAGTTACGGATATTCATTTATTAGAAAAATTGGCAGATAGTCTTAGGAAATCTGGTTTCAGGGTGAAGATTAGTTCATCGGCTAAATGGAACTGGGTTCAAGTAGTTGCTAAGAAGCTTGGCGCAAGGCCAGTTCTTATCGAGTGTAATGAACGTCATATTCTTAGCGGGAAGCTTAATAATATTGCTGATGCTATTATTAACGGGACAATGAGTTCGCTGCGGGGGTAAGTAAATGGTTGTTATTAGATTGGTAGTCAAGACCGCAAAAATGGACCGAGACCAATTTAAACTGTTCTTGGATGAGGTCCGTCCATCGATGAAGGATATAGGGTTTAAGTTTGATAATCTGGAGAAGAGGTGGTATAAATATATATCTCCTGAGGATAGTGAGAGTGTCAAAACTAAGGTAAAGTTGTTTTTTACTACTTGGAAGTTGCCTCAGCCGGAGCTTTTTGAGCGTACCATGACCCAAGAAAAGAAGAAACCAAAGGAGACTGAGGAAGAACTTCCTTCTACCATTGCGGAAAGCCAAAAGGTACAGGAAGATATTAATGAGGCTTTGACAGGTCTTGCTAAAAAGGCGGAGAAGCTCACGGAAGAAGCAACAGCACAAGAAGAGCTTTCTAAGGTGTTAGCTCCTTTTGCTGGAATTATCAAAAAAGTCGTAGATGATAGCGAAAAGGATAAGACAGTTCAAGAGAAGATAATTCCTAAACCGGAGCCGCCAAAAAGATTTTTTGTTAAGGCTCGTTCAGGTAACTTTCAAATGATAGATGATAGGGAGTGCATCATAGGCAATTTTGAATTACTGCTCGAAGAAGAAAAGGCAAGGCAAACCTTGAAGGAAGGAAATATACTGGTGTCTATAGAGCTTAAAGATGGCTGGGATAGAAGTTATACCCTTTATGGAGAGTTTGTATTTAAGGCTGAGGATACTTCTTTTGCTCCGCAATGGAAGAAGATTCTTGACCGTCTGAAGTCACAATATAAGTGGTCTTGGCTTAAGCCCAGGCTACAAAAAATTAAGGATGAGGAATTGGGGAAATTCTCCGAGGCTACGAGAGCTGCTGGGAAGTGGTACTTTAACGGTTCCATTTGGGAAGGCTCTTCCAGTTGTTTCTCTATAAGGAGAAAATATAAGAAATATAAAGGTATGATATATGACTGTGGAGAATTCTTAGATTTTAAAATTTTAGGCAAAAATCTTTATATAAAATATGTGTCGGAATTTCCTAGCTCTGTCCGTAGTAGTTGGGAAAAGTTAGGGGAAGTAAAAAAGACTGAGGTTAAGAAGGTAGGAGATAAATCGTCGGTCGAGGAGGTAGAAGAGGAAGTTAAAAGGATAAGAGGAGAGCGAGAACTGGAGTCTCCGGTATGGTGGAAAGCAACCGTTCTTTCGAGTTACTGGTTGAAGGATAAGATAGAATATAGTTCCTATGAGGACTATGCTAAGGGATATCTTAAGGTGCTGACGGAGAAGCTTGATAAGTGGAGAGAACTGGAAGTTAAAATTCCAAAATTCAAAGGAACTATAATGCCTCATCAAATAGAAGCTTTTAAATTTGCTATCTCCAGAGGTAATTGCCTTCTTGCGATGGATGTAAGGACTGGCAAGACATTGGTATCCTTGCTTTACTCCAAGGCAATGTTAGATGCTGATGAAATAGATAAGACGGTGATATTCACAAATGTAACTCTGAAGTTCATTTGGCAAAAGGAAATAAAACGGTGGTTCGGAAAGAAATTCTACAGGGATAATGTTATATTCATAGAAGGTATGCCTCAAAAGAGGCGGCGTCTCTGGAGAGGCAATAAGAGAATATTTATAGCTAATTATGAGCAGGCCGCTGATTCCGGTTTAGCATTGATGGCTAAGAAGAATAGACTTATGTTGATTGCAGATGAATGTACTTATATAAAGAACATTTCAGCTAAAAGGACTAAGGCATTATTGGATATACCTGCGGTTTATAAGGTCGGCCTTTCTGGAGAGCCTTTCGAACGAAGCTTCAAAGAGATTCATACTATGGAACGCTGGCTCGGTACTAAGATATTTGATACATTTGAAGACTTTAAGAGAACTTATCTGAGGCATAAAAGCAAATATTATTTGGAACAAGACCTGAGTAATTTGCATAAGTATTTAGACCAGACTATTATGTACAGGAAAACCATGACGGAGATATCTCCAGATATTCCAAAACCGAACGTTGTTGAAAGGCCGGTCGAATTAACTGGCGGTGCTCTTCAGGATTATAATTCTATAATGAACGTGATAGAAAAGTTAGAAGCTGAGTATGAAGAGGTTATGAAGCAAATGAAAGAGGCCACGATGTATTCTCCTGACTATGAGGAGAAAATGAAGGAATTAGGTAGAAAGAAGTCTGAGATATCCAGGAGTATGTTGGCCTACTTTAAGATAGCTCACAGGTTTTGTGACCATCCGAGGTTGTTGAGCAAGGCTAATAGTAAAAGCGAATGGTCGAAAACAGCATTTAAATACTTTAACAATAAAAACTTCTCGCCAAAACTTGAAGAAACTTTGAAAATCCTGAAAGAATTGAGCGACCCAAAGGAGAAGGTAGTTATATTTACTGAGTATGCTCCTATGGCGGATATGCTTGCAGATGCTATAGAAGCGAAATTACACAGGCCAACTATGGTTTTAAGTGGGAAGCATCCTGCAAGTTCTGAGAGAGGCAAATATCTGCACAAGTTCGAGAAGTCTAAGAGGTATAATGTGCTTGTTATGACAGATGTTGGTAAATTTGGCCTTAATCTCCCTTATTGTAATGTCGGAATAATCTACGATTTGCCTTGGAACAGTACTTACCTAAAGCAAAGGATTGGAAGATTGCTTGGTATGCACAAGACCGCTGAAACGAATATTTACATTCCCTATGTGAGTAATTTGAAACTGATAGAAGATAGGGTGCGTGACAAGCTAAACTTGAAATCCTACTTTATATCTCAGGTAATAGATGGTGTGGTGGTAGAGAAGTACAGTAAGTGGATTAGAGGCAAGGGGGACTAAACATGACCATCGCTCAGACTTTAAAGTACGAGGTTGCTACGCTCAAAGGATACTTACAGTTAATGAAGCAAATGAAGAGAAAAGGAGAGAAGGATATCAATCCAGAAAGACAAATAAACGAGGTCGAGAAGTTGTTGGTGCCACTTAAGAAGGAGCTCAGTGTTGTTTCACGATTGGAGGACTTGTTTGACCAAAAGAAGGACCTGAGGATACTTGCGAGAAAGGTTGGATATGGCTCAATATTCGAGCTACAAGCCGATATACTGACTATAAAGAAGCAATTCAAGCCCAAACAAATCAAGAAGGAATATCCTCTGGTTTATCGGTTCTTGAAAAAATACCGTGAAAATGCGATATTTTCAGGCGGTCCTCAACCACCGACTCTCGGGAGGTATCCGGCTACATCTGATGCTCCGAAGGCTCGAGCAATAGCGGGATGGAAGACATTTCAACAATTGCCTGTTAATGAGATTATAGACGTTGACTACCCACCTATACCACGACCTGATGAAATGAAAGTTATGGATATATTAAATCATTTGGTTTATTTTACATCTAAGTGGTCACGAAAGCATGGACCTGCTGCTAATTTAGGCGACCCAAAAACCTTAATAACTGCAAATTGCGATGTGAGTTATATACATAGATGGAGACAGAATCAATTACATGTCCTCAAGCATCCGACAATGGAAGTGTATTATCTGAATGGATGTTGTAAGGTTATGGACGTGGGAATTGATGACTCTGATAATGAGAATCCTGCTCCACCAAACGATTTTGATTATACGGTCCCAGAGTATGTATTCGAGATAGGCCGACTGGTGGAGCTAAAAATCGGAGACGAAATAAAGCATTTCGACTCTGATACCATTCGTGTTTGTTCTGACGGGGAAGGTCTTAGGCAACGACTCTTCCTACTACCGGGTAAAAAATCGTAGTTCTGCGTGTATTTTATATTTTTCTTTTTTCCTGTATTTTAACGGCAACGCTTAAATACTCTCTATGTGTTACATTATGTGGTAACTCCAAGACGGAGGCAAAACAATGATACAATTTCGGCAGGGCGATATATTATACAAGAAGGTGGAGAAGCTTCCAGCGAAGAGGGAGAAGAAGGCCGACGGTATTGTGGCTCTGGGTGAGGTCACTGGGCACTCGCACAAGATAGTCGGTGGGACCGTGTGGGACGCCGACGGGGGCCTGTTCGTTGAGGCCACCGATGGCACCGAGGCTCTGCATGAGGAGCACGGAGTCGGCGCTGGCCCCGAGAATGATATATGGAACGGCAAGTTCCTGCCGGGAATCTACGAGGTTGTCCGGCAGAGGGAGTTCGTCGCACCCAAGGTGGTTCCGAGGACCGTCAGGGACTAGATTTTTTCTTTTTTATTTCATTTTTATTTTCAGGTCTTTTTATGATGTCTATCGAGCAGTTGCTCAAATTGGCAAACCGAAGGCGACATTATAAGTTGGTTCAGGAGGGCATCGCCTATATTTTGGTACATTCCATTCAAACTGAGGGCACAAGGATTTTCGATAACCTCGGTAGGATGATGCTGTACGATGACCCTTTCTTTTCATTGACGCTTTATTCTACCGGATATATCCAAAGACAGATGAAGAAGGACAATTCGATAGAGCAAGTTCCTGCACACGAATGCAAGTTCGAGAGATTGGCGAGCCATATCGTCGATAGAATAGCCAGACATATCGGAGATTGCTTGTATTTGTTTGTTCCTAAAGAGAGACTGACGCCGACAATGATATTGCGGTGTCAAAACTCCGCCGTTCAATCTCGTCTGATAGAGATTTTTGGCGAAAAGGAGTTCTTTAGTGCCATTAAATCTCATATCCTGCATCAAGATGGAACAAGCGAGTTGTTGTGTGTTCAGCTGACCGGAGTCGAGGAATTGCCGGTCCCTCCTTCGACAGGTGGGAGCTTCCGTGTTCGAAGGCATATGAGACACAGGCTTGTAATGGTCAAAGTCATTGACCCTTCGACAAAAAAGACATACCTGTTGAGAGTCCCGCCCACTACAAGGACTTGTAAGGAAGCAGTGGCGTGGACTTTTGGTATGAAGAAGGATGAATATAATCCTGTGAAGGAGAATTAAATAGGATTAAAGGAGTGATAAAAATGAAGGTGATTCAGGTAGGGGCATGTAACGATTGCCCTGCATATAGCAGGGTTGGAAAGCCGATACAGTCAGACGTGAAAACAATAGCTGACGAACTACGTGGAAACCATCCTAAACATCCAGATAAGTGCTTAATTGGTCACTTCCCATTGCCAGCGCTTAGAACAATCAGAACACCAATACCTGACACATGCCCACTTAAAGGAACAGTAATCATAGTCGATGAAGTGTGAAATGGAGTGAAGCAATGGTAGAAATACATACCGTCTGCAAAAAGTGTGGAGTCGTTGAACCCCGCAAAAAGCTGATGACGAGATGGAAGTGTCATTTGTGCGGGGCGAGAAATACTGTTCATATCATTCGGATGGTTGATAAGGGTACGCCATACGGATGAAGTTCTTAATGGTCGGGGCTGGACTGCCGTAGAAGCCTTTTGTCCTTCCGCTCTTCTGCCATAGAGAGGAATCGCCCAATCGTCCGCTAGTCGTTTCTTCCCAGCAGGCCGTTCTACTTCGGGTTCAATCCCCGAGCCGACCAAATATTAAAAATTCAGGAGATGTGTAATATGGATGTTAAATTGGAAATGATAGATGAAGGCAGAATGGACACGTCAAAAATGGTAATAATTCGATTTGAATCCTCTTTTGATAGACAGCAGGTCTTGAATGCAATAATGAGGAACGGTTATAATATGATACCTGCTGAGCTTCTATTTAAAGGCTCTGAAAAGAGTTGATTTTATGAAGTGCGGAAATTGTATATCCGGTCAGCATGAGAAGTGTACCAAATGGGTTAGGCCATTTGTGAAGTGTGACTGCAAACATGAAGTCGTTCCATCTTCTTATGAGCCAAAGGGCGATACTGTTTACTATCCTTGAGGATGAGGGAAGGAGGTATTAGTATGTCGGAAGAAAAAGAAAAGAAGAGACTGTGGAAAATTATAGAAAAAGCGGCGGAAAGAGCATCAAAGCTGGATGAATCATTTATGGACATTGAAGACATTCTGCTTCAATGCGAAGACGACCCGCCAAGAAAGATGAAGGCTGGTATAGCAGCCAGTATAAGAAAAATAGATGCTATAATCAGAGAGGCCAACAAACTCAAGAAGATGTTAGCCTGATTTTTTCTTTTTTTAATTATTTTGGAGGTGTGTAAGATGGATATATGTGAGCAATGTGGCAAGAAAAGGGCAGAAACTGTGACAATGTTTAGTAATACCACCAAAAAGGTTATTGATACTGGGATATATTGTCATTTTTGTGAAACATTTACTTCTGATGAATAGGTGATTGCTTTTGAAATGTGATGTCTGTCATCCAACGGTCAAGGCTCAATGGTGCTCTAAGTGTATTCCTGTTCCTTCAAAGTATAAACATTTGTGGAATTTTCCAGCTTTTAACCCCATTCAAGCTGAGGCTTATAAGATTTTGAAAGAGGACAGCCGAGCTAATATAGTTGTACTATCAAAAACTAATACTGGAAAGACAACGGTATTAGAGATGGCGATTCAAAGACGAATAGAAAAGAATCGAAAAGGGAAAATACTTATTCTGGAGCCGTTGAAGGCGTTGGCGAGGGAAAAAGTTGAGGCTCTGCGCAAGAAATTTCCTTTGCTTAATGTTGTTGAACTGACATCGGATAATAGTTTAGGTCATGGGCAAGAGAGGAACAGACGATTGCTTGAGACCGATATAGTTGTATGTTCATACGAAATGCTCGATGTTCTTACGAGACAGCCGTTTTTATATTCATATTTAGACCACATTCGTATGTTAGCTGTAGATGAAGTTCATGAGCTCGGTGACTTTTCCAGAGGAGCCGATTTGGACGGTTCTATTACTAGATTTTTAATATACAAAAAAGATACTGGGAAACATATACAGTTTATTGGCCTTTCGGCTACATTTTCAAACTATGATACTTTGAAAGTGTATCTTGAGCAGTTTGTACCAAAAGTTCATGTTCTGACAAGCGAGTTCTCCCCAATCGTAGCAATGGTTGATAAGCAGATAACGCCATATCCTCCGTTTCAAAGACTTCCAGCCCTTTTAAAAGAAATCCCAAATTTGTTGAGAAATAAAGGTGAACTGATGGTAATGTTCTTGTCTAAAGCGGATACTTATAAATTGGTAGATAGATTAAACCAGCAGTATGGGAATGGGTTTGCTCGTTGCCATCATGCCGACCTTAGCTTGACAGAGAGGGCACAAGTTGAGAGTGATTTTAGGAATAGAAAATTTAGAGTCCTTGTCTGTACGCCGACGGTTTTGGCCGGGGTGAACCTTCCTGCACAAAGTATTCTATTGGACATATCATACTTTAATCAGAACACATTTAGTAAGGATGTTTTGCCGGTTCAAAAGATTACTCAAGCCGCAGGCCGTGTGGGAAGGTTGCCGTACTATAAGACCGGATTTGTTAAGTACATCTGTGATTGGCAAGTCTTTAGGATGGCGCAAGCCGAGGTAAGCAAGCAGAATGTATGTAATGGAACGATTTTGAATAAACTGGATGACGTTTTAAATGTTGAACTGAACATGCGAACTCAAATGAAAAGCGATTTGCAGAAGTGGTATGCTCGAACTTTTAGTAGTCGAGCATGGTGCGAAAATAAGGTTACTACTGATGCGAATAGTGATGGTGACGAGAATCATCGACTCCTTCAATTGTTTGATGCAACCTTGGTTTGGCTGGAAGCTCATGGCTATATCGGAATTGTAGGCGAACAACTTTCAGGGACCGAAAAGGGCGATATGGCCGTTAAAGCTAAAGTTAGACCTATGTTTCTGGAGCATGCTTTGGATGTATTTGAAAAGTTCAAACCAGAAGGAGAATTTACCGACGAAAATGTGATTGCTCTCACTCGATTATTATTCTATGACCCTCATTCTGACGTTGTCATGAACGATAAGAAATTGGCCGCAATCAAAGAGCAAATGGAATATGTTTGGCTGAGGACGAGAAGGAATAGCCGAAAGCTCGATTGGTCCAAGCAAAATGACTACAGTTGGATTAGCAATATCGCCATGATTCTTAGGCAACTAAGCTATCCTTTAATGTTTATTCTGAAGGATGAAAAGAAGCGACAATACCTTAAGTATCTGGTACGTTCTTTTGAAAAAGGTGTCGTGCCAATCAATATGATTAAGTTGTCAATGCTCCTGAGTAAGAACGGTATCCATCGTGTAGGCAACAAACGGCTGATTGTTTTACAAATGAACGGATATACCTATAAAGGCCTGAAAAAAGGTAAATTCCCTTCAAGGATTATGCTGCCTATCGAAACGGAAGATTTTACCCCATTAGGACAGGTTACCGCTAATAAGGTCGAGGATTGGGAAGAAGGAGCGAGAGTGTATTCAATCATACCGTCAGCTATGGTAAGTCGAATAGTCAAAACCTTCAGACGGAGAAGGTAAGGAATCGTATAAAGGACCGTGAATCATGTATAAAGGTAGGGTGAAACGCTTGTCAAAAACTAAGTCTATTCAGACGGAAAAAGCACCTGCTAAAAATAAGGGCAAAACCATGCGGGAATCGAGGGAATGGAAGGCATACATGAATAGGATGAAACAGGCAATTCTTAGGGAGGTCAATCGCAGTGGTGGGATTAAGGTTACGGAATTGGCGATTGTAACCGCCGGATTGGTTGATGCTGATGGAACCGATTTTGTTAATCTTGTAGAAAAATTGGTCAAAGAAGGAGAACTGGTCGAAGTAGAGTACATTCGACCTGACGCTCCCGATAGGATTAAGAGCTTTCTGTTGCCAAAAGGAACACTAATTCATAGGCCCGACGGTATGTGGGAGTAGCCAAGCCTGGTATGGCGTTACCATTGGCGGTAAGGGGCGATATGGGATTGACACTCCTGCCCTTCGGAAGTTCAAATCTTCCCTCCCACGCTAAATATTGACTGAGGCGGTAAATGTGACGAGCCGGTGGATGAAGAGAAGTGAAGCAGATAAGAAGAAAATATATCACGACCAAGAGATAAAGGGAGCCATTCCGACAGCGAAGATAGATAATCCGTTTAGCCCCGTAACTTACGTTCCAAAGCACTTAAGAGCTGAAGCGCAAAAAAGGTTTATAAACGAGCACTTTAAAAATGTTCCAGTAGAGAAAGCTATCGATAAATTGGCCCCTCGTCCCCGTCTGGGTATGATGACCCTCGATGATTGGAATGCCGAAGCAAATATTTGTAAGCAGAATGCTTGGAAAATCCTTCATGCGTTAGAGGAAGAGGAAGCCTCGAAAATACCTCCACAGGTGAGAGAAGTGTGCCAGAAAATAGCTAACCTGTGGTTTAGGAGAGGTATAATTTGTGGTGCTTTTGGAGCATTTGGGCTTGGACATTCAGGTAATGATAAGTTTGATAAAATGATAAATGAAGGACTAGGAGGAGCATTCAAAGCTATTCATATAAATGACCTTCAGATGCACAATTGCAATAGGCCAACGGAATGTCCTGATTGTATTATACTTATAGATTTTCTTAAAGCCAACTTTCCTCTGGAGGAAGCTATTAAATTCATAGCGGGCCGAGCGTGGCCTATAGGTTGGCGACAGATGGCGGAGTTTAATGGTATGAAAATGATTGCGGATGAAGAAGAACGAGGAGCAGTAAGTTCAACTTGAGGTGATTTAATGGGATTAGATAAATATAGAATAAGTTGGAAAACAGACCTTGGTGCCGAGGACTCGATGATTATACATGCCTATGGGACTGTTGCGGCATTACAACAAGTGTGCCCATGTGGTATCACGAAAGGCTTGCCGCTGCTCGGTGACAAGCTTACGGTGACGGTAGAAAAGATAAAGTAGGTGATTGCCTTGGAAGAGAAACTGTCTAAGGAAGAAATTGAAAAACTATGGAAGTGGATAGACCGTCCATTACCTCCTGAGTTTTTTAAGTCTCAGGGAAAAATGACTTATGACGAGATGCAAAAGAGAATATACGAAATTCCTAAGCCTTACAGACGACTTGCGGAAGCCATATACTATTTGGCACTGGCTCATAAGGAATTGGGGAGAACTGGCAAATTCCCAGGTGCTTGTAGAGAATTTCGTATCATGCTTTTTTCCTTTGTTCAGAAAAGTAAAAATAAGTATGCGTTGCCTTATTATTGGTTTGTAGATGGGGTAATGGTGGAGCCAGAGTGGATAGTTCGTCTAACAAACGGTCTTGTTCAATGGGTTTGTGATAGCAGTAAACTTGAATGTGGCCTACATGGGACTTGCCGATTTAGTGCATAAAATTTTATTAAAGATGAGGTGACAGGTATGTCGGAAGTAAAGTACAAGCTTGGATGTCATAGAACGCCTGACCATCGGATTGCCGTCTCAAGACGGATAACACGAATGACTGCTATGGTAGCTCAATTGCTCCCGCCGTTCCTTAGTTATCGTTCTAAGATGCCGCCAGTTACCGACCAAGGTAGCGAAGGTACTTGCGTTGCTTTTGCCTGTATAGATGGAGAACACGAATATCAAGAGATGGTAGAGTGGCAAGCGTGGAAGAATCTCTCCGTCAGGCATGCCTATCAAGAGGCGAAGAAAATAGATAATGTTCCAGGAGAAGGAACATACATAGAATGCCTGATGCAAGTCTTGAAGGATAAGGGTGTAGCTCCTGAATATTGTTGGCCCTATATCGCCGGTGTTGTACAACCGCCTGTTTGTAAGGACTTAGACGCACAAGCGGCCCCATTCAAGATATTGGACTATTGGCTGATAACATCCGGTAATGTTGACCTTCAAGCAATAAAGGAATCTCTGGTCGCAAACGGACCATGTGTTGCGGCTGTAGAGGTATATAGCTCGTTTTTTGGCGCACCGAATGGTGTAATACCAATGCCAAAGTCATCTGATAAGTATCAGGGCGCACATGCAATATGTATCGTTGGTTATGATGATATCCAGAAGCATCTTATTTTTAAGAACTCTTGGGGAGATGACTGGGGTGATAAAGGCTATGGCTATTTCTCCTATGATTATGTCGAACAGTATATGTTTGAGGCTTGGTCTTGCCATGACAAACTAGGAGACAAGCCTACACCACCGGAGCCGAGCTTCTGGGAAAAGGTAGCGGCCTTCTTCGCCGGAATTTGGTGCTGGTTGACGGGGAAGGGAGTAGTTGCTTCTCCTGAGGTGAAATAATGGCATGGAAGGTTATAGTATCATCCGAGGATTGCCCACACAGGACGAACCTTAGTTTATCTTTAAATCCTATAGAGCTAAAACCAGAACATAGATGTAGATTGACCGACAATCTATGTTGTGAACCATGCCCAGCAGGTATGAGTCAAAGGGAATTTGTTTCTATAGAAAAGTGGAAACCTGGAGGGTGAAAGATGTACTACACTTATAAAGCAATCAGGAAAGATAAACCTAAGAGCTATTTATACTTCTGGAGTAACAGCAAGACCAAGAAGGGAGCGAGAAGGGACTTAAGAGTAAGGCTGCGAAAGCTAAAGAAAGACCATAGGAAGTATAGAATAATTCATGTAAGGAGCCCTTCTGATGAATGAACATGATAGAGCGTTGCTTGAGCTATATGAGGAAATGCAGAAGAGAAGGGTAGCTATGGAGGAATTGAGACTCCAGAGAATGAAAAGGGACTTCGAGAAAGGCTTTGCAATGCTCAATAAGACAGTAAGGATAATACAAGGACTTGAGTCACCAACATTTGACGACCTGAAGTGATTTTATGCGTAAGGTAGCTATTATAGGCAGTCGGGAGAGAAGTTTCAAGAGTCCCCGAGTCGCAAGAATAATGATAACAGAAAAGATTGAAAAACTTTTGCGACGAAAAACGGTCGAGATAGTATCGGGTGCAAGTCCGGCAGGCGGTGTCGATATATGGGCGAGGGAATATGCCGCTGGAGTGTACCCTATCAAGGAATTTCCGCCCAAGCCTCCTTTTCCTCAGGGATACCATATAAGAAATCAACAAATCGTGGATTACGCCGATGAAATTTGGGCGTTCTGGGCCGGTAATCTTATAAGAAGTGGAACATTATCAGTCGTTAGAAAAGCCTTAAAAGCGGGTAAACCTGTTAGGCTATACAAGGTAGTTACCGCCGGAACTTTTACGGATATAGGAGTTAAAAGGATTCGTCTGGAGGGAAACAAATGGTTAAAATTATAGCCCCAAGTTGGAAGATAGAGCCTGTTGATGGAATAGCGATGCTAAAGAGGATAGAGGAG
>Ga0315284_10010433_pt1 | contig 13232 bp, 7 predicted proteins | sample YL17G09_16_MG_FD_203696 | JGI IMG/M metagenome (GOLD analysis project Ga0315284, IMG submission 203696) | Sediment microbial communities from Yellowstone Lake, YNP, Wyoming, USA - YL17G09_16 | ecosystem: Environmental > Aquatic > Freshwater > Lake > Sediment | place: USA: Wyoming | collected...
TGGCCGAGAACCGCCTCGTCGGCATGAAATCCCGCGGCGTCTACGAGACCCCCGGCGGCACCATCCTCTACGAAGCCCACAAGGCCCTCGAACAGATCTGCATCGAACGCGACACCTTCCACTACAAACAGCTCGTCGCCCAACGCTACGCCGAGCTGGTCTACTACGGCCAGTGGTTCCACCCCCTCCGCGAAGCCCTCCAGGCCTTCGTCGATCACACCAACGCCGCCGTTACCGGCACCGCCAGAGTCCGTTTGTACAAAGGCCGCGCCATGCTCATCGGCGCCACCAGCCCCTACACGCTTTACGACCCGCAACTGGCAAGTTTCAGCATGGAAGGCTTCGACGTCACCGCCGGCCGCGGCTTCATCGACCTCTTCGGCTTACCCATGAAGGTGGCATCACAGGCGCGCCGGTGGTAAGCTCTCTCACATAATGGGCCAGAACACATCAGAGAACCCCAAGGCATCGGCGCAGCTCGTCGGCAACATGGGCCTCTACGCCGTTTGCTGGCAACTCGCAAAACGAGGTTGGAATGTGATGCCTACCTCGCGGAACGCCAAGGGCATCGACATCTTGGGCTACGACCAGACCGGCAAGCGCACAATCACCGTACAGGTCAAAGCTCTAAGCAAGAGGAGCCCCGTGCCTATGGGCGCAGGTGCCAGGAATCTCATCGCTGACTTCATCATCATCGCACGGCACGTGGCAACGGAAACCCCCGAGTTCTTCATCGCTCGCACGACTGACATTCTCCCTCGCATCCACGTCGGCCACAAAGACCGCAAGACCAGCCATTGGCTGCAGCCGAAGGACTACGAGGACTTCCGGGACCAATGGGCAACAATCGGAGATGGGTAACCAAGTAGGGTGTGCTTCAGTACACCACCCCACTGGCAACCGACAACTAACAACTGGCAACTACCTCTGATACACCGGCAACACCCGCATCGGCGCCGACAGCGTCAGACACGCCATCGCCGTCGAGTAGAATCGCCCGGCCTTGCTGTCCGCGCCCGGCTCATCGCGCGTGGCCTTCCAGCTCCCGTCATCCTGCCGCTGAGCCGGCAGCAACTGATCGCACGTGCGCTTCCACACGATGGGCCAGGCGCTCCCCCCCGCCTGAAACGCCGCCTGCGTCGCGTAGTACACGCGGTAAGAGTAGTACGGCGCATCGGCGGCGATGGGCCTGCGCGAAAGAAGCTTCACCCCCGCCGCCACTTCCTCCCGATCCAGGGCATCCAGGAGATACAGATTCAGCACCGCCACGCCAGTCATCGACGCCGTCGCCTCGCCGCCCGGCGTGTACGCAAACCCCTCCTGCTCCGGCCGGAAACACCGCAGCACATACCCCGCCGACCGATCCACCCGCTGCTTCGGCACGATCAGCCCCGCGTTCTGGCAGGCCCGCAGCGCCAGCACGCACCAGCCGGAAACGGACAGATCGCTGTCCGCTGAGCTCGGCTCATAGCGCCACCCGCCCGCCGCATCCGCCTCCTTCTTCACATCCTGCGCCGCGCAGATCACCTTCAGCGCCTTCTCCAACGCAGCCCGCACCTGCTCGCGCTGCCGCAGTTCCGTTTCCGTTCCATAGACCTCGGCCAGCGCCACCGTCACGATCGCATGGCTATACATCCTCCCCCCGTCTTTCCCGTAGTACCCGTCTTCCGGCTGTTGCCTGACCAGATAATCCACCGCGCTGCGGACCGTCAGCCCGTATCGCCCGACGTCCGGGGTGTGCCCCGCGGACAGAAACGCCAGGATTGCCAGCCCGCTCATCGCATTGGCCGGCCCGACAGCGTCGAACGATAAATCCCGCTTCTGCTGCTTCTGAAGGAACGTCAGCCCTCTGCCGATGGCCGCGTCCAACCCCGCCGGCAACACCTCCCTCCCCTGGCCCGCCCCGAGGGCCGGTCGGCACAGCGCCGCCAGAACCAGCAACCATCCGAACAGCATCCAGCGCGCTCTCGCGCCGCTCCGCCTGCGCCCGGACTTCCGTGACCGCATGTTGGAAACCATCGCTCACCTCGCGCTCTATTCCCGCCGGGCATCACTTCTTCCCCGCCTGCTCCTGCGACTTCGACAGGTAGTTGAAGTAGATCCGGAGAGCTTCGCGGTAACCCGGCGGCTCGGTCTCGTGCAGCGGCGCATGGAGGCTCTCCGGTCGTTGGCTGTCCGGCAGCCCCCATTGGCGCATCCCGGGCAGAATGCTCTCCAGCAGGCCGCCGGCCGACGTGCTTGGCGTTGGCCCGGGGGCCACGATGGCGCCGAAACCCGGCACCAGCGCCATCCGTTGCGCCGCCGATTCGCGCACCGCGCTCTGCCAGGCGCTGCCCAGCGCCAGGCTGACCGTCTGCTGCTGCCCTCGCGCCTTGGGAAGATCCGGGGGGCGCTGCGATAGCGCCGCCGCCGCCGATTCCGCATACCATCGCGCCACCACCAGCGGATCGCTCTCGATGATCCGTCCCTGGGCTTCGCGCAGCGCCACCTGGCTGGCCTCAATGACCGCGCGCACCCGCGCCGCCGATCGCTCCAGAGCCGTCGCGTCGCTGCCATACATCGTCTGGCCGAAGCTCCGCAGAGCCGCGGCAAGCTGCTCCGAAATGACGTCCGCAGCATGCGTCGTCTCGCCGGCCAGCGCCCGCAATCGGCTGGTCATCTCGTCGGCGACCGCCGCGGACATGGCGCCGCCCACAGCCCTCAGTTGGTCCTCCGCCTCAGCCAATCCTCGCATCGCCTGCTCCACCGCTCGTTGCGCGGCCGCCTGTTGTTCCACTGCCGCCCCCCCCGCCGCCGCCCGCGCCTCCTCGACTTGTCCCCCCGCCCGTCGATACCGCTCCGCTGCCAGCTGCGCCGAAGCCAGTTGCTGCGGCATATGCGCCAGCTCCGCTTGGATCTGCTGCAGGGCCGAGGTGGCCTGTTGCCGCCAATCGGCCCCGGCCGCCAGGCTCACTCGCGCCTCGTCAGCTTTGCCGATTCCCTGGATTCCTTCGGCAACCTTCCGCTGCTCCTGCGATAGACGCTGGGCCTGCTGTTCGGTGGCGCTCTCCATCGCCGCCGTTTGCTGGTTGATGATCTGCTGGTCCTGCGAGACACGATCGATCTGACGCACGGATTCCATCGTCCGCCGCACGATCTGCACCGCCGCGGCGTCCGTGTCCCCGGAGGCAAGACGCTGATCGATCCGCTCGGCAGGGTCATACTCCCGCCTGGCCGTCCGCGCGCTGGCCTCCATGGCCAGATCCGCCGCCGCTCCGCCCGCCGTCGCAAGATCGCTCTGCTCGACCCATCCGGCGAGCTTCGTCCGCGCCGCAGCGGCTTCCTGGGCAATCGCGCCTTGCCCGACTCGCCCCGGTTGACCGCTTCGCCGTCCCGCCTGTTCTCGCTGCAACGCACCGATTGCGCCGGGCAATTCAGCCAGCATCTGCCGCATCCCATCGCTCGTCGCCTTATCTTCCCGAATAACCATCCGCCCCAACTGCTCGGCCCCCCGCCCCGCCAACTGCAGATCGCGCGCGCCTATGGGATCGGCATCCGGACGCAGTATCTCGACGGAGGCCGCCGAAGCCAACCGCTCCGGCAGCGGCGACGCCGCTTCGCCTTTCGAAATCGCCGCCGTCCACCGCGCCGCCTCACCCCGAAAATCGATCGGCCGGCAGGACTCGACCAACGCGTTGGCCCCCTGCACCTTCCGCTGCAGTTTCGATTCCAGATCCCTACCCGACGCCTTGAGCCCCAGCTCCTCCACAGCCCAGTCAACTTCTTGCCGCGCCCTCCGGACGGTCTCCTTCTGCAGTTCCGCCGCCATCGCGTCCGCTGGCTGCGATGCGGGTGGGGCGCGAAGATTGCCCTGGTCCGCCAGTATCGCCGACGCTTGCTCCCCTTCGCTCAGCAGCCCGATCTGACCGGCCAGCTTTCCAGAGGCTTCCGTCACCGCCCGGACCTGATCAATCATCACGAGTTCCGTCGCCTCGCCCGCTTCCGCCGCCGACAGCCGCTCGCATGCGCTGGCCAAGACGCGCGCACCATCCACGCAGTTGCCCAGCGCAGTCGTCTGGCCAGGCGAACCGCTCTTGGCACAGATGCGCAAAAGCGATTGGTGCAGCAAGAGGCTTGCCTCCACAGCGCCAGCGAGGCTTCCCCCAGCCCTGGTGCGTGCCGTCAGGTACTCCGTCTGCATTCCGTCCGTCCGCCTCGCCGCCTCCAGCGCGTCCGTCGTGCTCTCCAGCCGCGCGCTTGCCGCACCTGCCAGACCCGCCGCCTGCTTCAGCTCCGCGATCCGCGCCTGCGTGTTGATGTCGATGGACCTCGGCGACACAAGGATCCGGCGCGCACCGGTGTGCACCTTGTGCCCGGCCCCGTCCTGAGCGCTGAGCATCACCGTCACCACGTCCCCCACGTCCACGTTAAGCGTTGCCAGGTCCAGCAGGCACTGCCCCTCGATCCGCCGCGGGTCGCCGCGACGCTGCATCGGAATGCTCGCGGGGGCCGACGAGTTGACACGCACCGCCACCGACAGCGACGTGATCCCGAAGTCGTCCATCGCCTCGTAACGCAGACCAACCATCGCCCTGGCATGCAGACGCAGGTCATCCGCCGGCTCGATGAGCCGCACCAGCGGCTCGCGATCACCCTGCGCACGGATCGTGATCGCTCTGTCCAGCTTACGCGACAGGCCGCCGCTGCTCATCATCTCCAGGTCCGCGCTGCCGCTCGCCTGGACGACGAACTCGCCCTGCCAGATCGTGGGCTGGCCGGACCTGCTCATCTCGATTCTCGCCCCTAACAGCGAGAGGCTCGCCGATCGCAGCTCCTCCGTCGACACCACTGACAGGCTCACCTTCGTCCCCGCCAACGCCTCCACCACGCCCTCCGTGCTGGTCACCGTCAGGGGGTTTCGCTCTGTGTACGAAGGGTAATCGTAGCGGATGCGGTACTCCGCCACCGCAGGCGGCCGCAGCACCGTGACCTTGCACACCTCCGTCGTGGCATCGCCCGCCCGCACGTAGTAGTACAAGTCGCGGTCCAGCCCTGGAACGCTCAATACATACTGCCCCTCCGAGACCGGCAACATCGGCACGCGCGACCACGAGCCGCCGTTCTGGCTTGTGAAGATGTCCACGGCCGATCCTCGCAGCCGCTCGACGCTCGCATGGATCGTGACATCGCCGCGGCCGACCAAGGTGACGCTGCGCGGCTCAAGCGTGATGCGCGTCGTGGTCACGGGGTCAGTCCCCGACGCCGGCCAGGCAAACCGCTTCATCAGCGTCGGAAGCCCGAGAAGCGGGACAAAGCTCAACCCTGCCAAGACCACCGCCAGCATGCCCGCCGAGTTCCACGCCGGCGCTAACTGAGCTAGGCTGAACCATCGCCCATGCCGGCCGTCGCCCGCGTGGGCGCAAGTCTCCTGCACAAGCTGCGCAAGCATCGCCGGCGAGCCACGATGCTCCGGCCTGCCCGTCAACTGCGACACGACGGTCCGCAGCCGCTCGGCAAACGCCTTGTCGCGCTGTTCGACCTCGGCGGCGGCAGCGAGCCAGTCGAACTGCCTCCGCAGCAGCCGCGCCAGCGGCCGCGCCAGAATCGCCGAAATCCCCCCGATATCCATCGCCACCATGGTCCATCGCGCCCACGCGGGCAGTTGCAGCATCCGGTCCAGCAGGCACGCCCCCAGCATCCACGCCAACCCAAACCCCGCCGCCGCACCCCCTGACTTCGCCAGCGCAAACCACCGGCGCTGCCGAACGTAATCCCGGACATACGATTCAATCGCCTTGGGCATGTCCACGCTCATCGGCACCATCCCGCCTATGCCAGACCCACTTGCTTGCGAATCGCCCACTCAGCCGCCAGACAGCTCAATACGAACAGAAACAGATAATAGCTGCTCCACAAGTGCAGTTCGCTGACCTGCCCCTGACGGTAGCTCGTCTCCTTCAGCAGGCCCGGCAGCATCCCCACCTGCTCCAGATTCAGGCACTTCCCCCCCGAAGTCTCCGCAAGCCGCTGGAGAAACTGGCGGTCTTCGCTGATGTTGCCAAGCTCCACGTCCCTGTTACGCTCCACCTTGATCGGCAACGCCAGATCCCCCGACACCGCATTGCCCCACGGCGAGGCCACGTGCAGCTCGTATTCCCCCACGGGCAAGTCGTTGATCACAGCCGCGTAGCGCCCGTCGTCGGCGTTTCCCGCCGTATCGAGATCCCCCGTCCGAACCACCCGCCCGAGCTGAACCACCGTGTACTCCACTGCCGCCGGCAGGGGCCAGTCGCTCAGCCGCGACATCGCCTTCGCCCGCACATGAACAGGCTCGCCCGGCTCGCCCACCACCTTGTCGACGTCCAGGTAAAACGGCCCGCTCGCCAGCGCGTACGGCTCCTCCGCCGCATGGCGAACCAGTTGCAGCCAGAACCGTCCCTGGTCCCTTTCGCCCACCTTCTGCCGCCAGCGCCAGCTCTCGCTCATCGCCAGGAAGAACACCCGCCCCGTCCCCACGCGGCTCTCGGTCAGCAGTGGCTCGTGCGACTCCCGCTCCATCAGCAGCACGCGAGCATTCGCCTTCAGCTCCGGTATTGCCAGGTATCGGTAGAACCCCCCCAGATCATCCCACCGCCGCTTCCCAAGCTCCGGATCATCCTCCAGCCACGTCGCGCCCACGCTCTCCGACCCGACAGCCAATGCCACATGGTAGCGCGCGCTGCCTCCAGGCCAGATCCGCCACGACGGCCTTACCGGCGCCGGGTACGGCAGCAGGTCCGACATCACGTGCCCCGAGTATTCCTCCTGCAGATGCCCGATCCCGGGTATGACCATCACGCTGCCGCAATGCCGGCTCACCAGCTCGCGAATCGCGTCCCACTGCTCGATGCTCAGGCACTCCTTCGATAGGTCGTTCAGGATCACCACGTCCTGCTGCAGAATGTCCTGCCGCGTCATCGCCAACGCCGATACCCCCGACACCAGCAGAGCATCGCGCAATTGCACGAACGGCGAGCCCAGCAACGCATTACGCATGTACCGCGAATCCCACGTGGGCGACCCCGACAACGCCAGAACCCTTACCCGTTGCGCTACCACCTTCACCCATCTCTCAACCTGGTTGTTCGCCAGCGTCGCCTCTCCAGCCTGGGCAGGAATGCTGATGACCATCCGCTGCAGCCCCGCCTTGTCCAGCCGCACCCTCAGCTCCGCCTCCACTCGACCGTCCTTCATCCTCACCGGCGCCGCACACTCCTCGGCCCCGTCCGGTGAGAGCTTCGCCTGTCCAGTGATCTCCCCCGCTTCGACGCTGGTGGCTCGTATCGTCACGCGCGCCGTCAGCACCTCACCGGCGTACACCAACCGCGGCATCTCCACGTGCTCGATCGCAAGGTCACGGACCCGCCCGCCCGCTGCATCCACCGTGAAGATCGGCACCCCCGACGGCAGCAGGCCCGATGCAAGCAGACCCTGATCACCGGTCTGACGCCCGTCGGAAAACAGCACCACCGCCTGAACCGGCTGCCGGGCCATCCGCGACATCGCTCGCCGCACCCCCCCGCTCAGGTCGCTGGTGATGCCATCCGCCTCGACCGGCGCGTCTTTCGCCGTCTCCTCACCACTCCGCAACGGGATCGGCCTGATCCCATCTCCGACGGCAAACCCCACCAGCCGAATCCGCTTGTCCAGCAACGACACCAGCGACCTTCCGCTGCCCGCCATCACCTCCCAGCTCAGCCCCAGACGCGATAGCCGCGAGAGATCATCACACACCCACCGCACCTGCTGGCTCGACTGATAAAGCTCCTCATCAATCCCCGCCTGTGATTCCTCCGCCGGCGCTCTCGCACGGTCGATCGAGGCCCGCAGATCGCGAATCCACTCCTCGCGCCGTTCCGGCCGAGGGGTCCGCGCCAGCCGCGACAGAGGGTCAATCACCGCCTGGCTTGATCCGATTGCCCGCGCCGTCTGCTCCGCGTGCTTGGCCGCCGCCAGAAAACCCGTAATCCCCTTCTCCAGTCTCCCCTGCGCCTCCTGCGTCCCCCGGCCGGAAAGCCTCGCGTAGTCCACCTCCCGCCTCGCCCGCGCAACGTCCTCCGCCAGCGAGTCCAGCTTCTCCAGATCCTCCGTCACCCCCGCCACCGCCCTCGATCGGATGCCCTCCGGCAATCGCCCCAATCCATCGCCGATCGCCAGCAGTTGCCCCAGCACCCGCCGCCTCTCCGACGCCTTCTCACCCAGCACGCGGTCCGTCACTCCCATGCTCAGCGACCGATCCACCAACAGCACGATCGCTCCCTGTTCCTCGACGGTCTTCGTGCGGCTCAGGACCGGCCGAACAATCGATACCGCCACCGCCAGCAACGCCGCGCCTCGCAGCGAGGGGAGCAGCCAATGCCACGGCCTTCTGATCGCCCGTACTTGCGGAGCATACAGCAGCACCGTCGCCACGCCGATCGCCGCCAACGCCACGAGGCTGATTGGCCACAGTCCTGATGCCCGCAGGCTCAACGCGCCGAGCATCAGCTCACCTCCTGCGACCACCGCCGCGCAAGCCACATCTCGCCCAAACCCACCAGAATCACCGCCCCCAACGCGTACAGCCACAACTCCCGCCCCTCTCGCTCCTTCGCCAGCATCCCCGTGATCGGACCCCCCGCGGGGTCCACCACGCCGAATCCCATCGCCTTCCGCAACTGCGCCACTTGCCCATCGTTCAACGGCGACAGATCCGACTCCTCCGGCGACGACTGCACCACGAAATGCACCACCTTCCTCCCCTTGCCCTTCACGTTCGCCACAACCCGGTAGATCCCCGGCTGCTCCGTATCCAGATAGGTCACCTCGCTTCGACCCGGCGGAACCGTCAGTTCAACCGCACGCTCATCATCCCGCGTCAGCGTCACTCGCCGGTCGTCCAGCCCTTCATCGAAGGTCGCCACCAACGCCTCGCCGCGCAGCAGATCCCGCCGGGCAACCTGCCCGGCGCCGACGTACCGCACCGCCGACTGCACGAACGGCAGAAAAAACGGCTGCAACGGCAGTGTGTTCCAGTCCGCATCCAGCGGCGTCGTCACCAGCAACACCCGCCCACGCCCACGCGCGCCTTCCACCAGAAACGGCTCGCCCGAACCGTACGTCCCCAGCACCCGTGCATCGGCCTGCCTCACCGTCGCGGGAAAATATCGACCCACCACCGCGCCCGGCAATGGATCACTGCCACGCCGAAATCGAAATACCGGGTGTGTCAGTTCCAGGCCCAGCAGGCTCGTCGCCCGCGACCCGTCGGCCGGAGTCGCCGCCTCCAGCCTCCCAGGCATCAACCCCTGGCCGTTGCGATAGAGCACCGTGTTATAGTTCTCCACCCGCGACAGCCCCCCCGGACAGATGATCAGCCCGCCCCCCTCGTACACTTTCTGCTCCAACGCCCTGGCCTGGTCCGCCGTCACCTGCGGCACGTTCGCCAGGATGACCACACGGAACCTCGCCAGATCGATCCCCTCCCATTCCTCTACCGCCTTCACCGTCACCACCGCTCCGTCGCCCCCTCGCTTCAATGCCATCTGATACGGCGTCAAAGACAGACGCAGGTAAAACGACTCCCGCCGCATCTCCTCCACGTGTTCATCCCCGCTGATAATCAGCACGTTGACTGGCTCGATCACCTCCACAACGCGGTCGAACCGGTTGTCCGCCTCGATCCCCCCGGCCTTGATCCTCGCCGTCAGCACGTGCGACCCCACCTGGTCAAACACCACCGGCACACGCACGGTCGTCGTGCTCCCTCCGTTCACGCTCACCGGCATCGTCTTCAGAACCCTCCCCGTCTCGTTGATGCTTCGCGGCGGATCGGACGCCGCCGTCACCGACAACGTCATCTCCGTCCCCGCGGAGGCCGTGCCGCCGTAGTTCCGCACCCGCACCTCTGCCTCCGTCGTCTCACCTTTCACCACCACCGCGTCGCCGATATCCACGACCTCGACGGCCAGGTTGTCCTTGTCTTCCCCGCCCACCGGTATCCAGTAGAATCGCGTCGGCACCCGCGCGCTCGACAGCCAATTCCGCGACTGAGCACCCATCCCTTGCTCCAGACGCCGCCAGTTCGCCGCCTGGCGGTCGCATATGAGGTAGAGCTCCCGGTTGACCCGCGCCGCCTGATCCAGAATCGCACGCGCAACCGTCAGCCCACGCTCCACGTCGGCCATGCCTCTCGACACCTGCAGTTCCGCCACGTCCCTGGCGACCACCTGGAGATTGCTGGTGGGCTGCCGATACGGCGCCTCCACCCGCTCTCCCAGCAGAACCAGCGAAACTTCATCGCCCGTACGCAGGCTCGCCAGGATCTGCAGCACCGCCTCGCGGGCCTTGTCCAGGCGGCTGCGGCCCGCTTCCTCGTACCCCATGCTGAACGACCGATCCAGCACGATCACCGCCGTCGTCCGGCCTTCCTGTCCCACTCCAGACCACTGCCCACGCACGATCGGCCGCGCCAACGCCACCGCCAACAGGCCCACCAGCAGCATCCGCACCCCCAGCAGCACCCATTGCCGCAGCCGCGCGCTCTGGTCGCGCCGCCAGTCCCGGCTGCTCAGAAACATCATCCCCCCCCAATCCACCGTCTGATGCCTCGCACGCGCCAGCAGATGCAGCACCAGCGGCACCGCCGCCCCGCCGAGTCCGGCCAGCATGACCATGTTCAGAAACATCGATGGCGTCTGCTCCTATGTGTCCCACCAGGCCCGGACACTGCCGACGACCCCAACCAATTGTATTCTACTCCTTCCGTGCGAATGAAAACCATGGCGGCGGGAGCGGACAGGACCGAGGGGAAACGGTCGTATGGATTTGCTGGATAGGTTCTTTCGGTGACATGGGCAGGGACCTTTCTCACACGAGTTGAACGCCCCGGGGAGGCGAGCGGCTTTGCCCACCTCCCCGCGACGGGGAGCATTCGTCCGGAGGACACCCGTCGTTCACGCGGTAGCAGCCGATAGGGCACGTTCGCGCGCCAGCCGGCGCGCATCCTCGTAAACGGCGACGGTCTCACGAGCCATACGCTCGCGCGAGAACGCCCTGGCAGCGCGGCGACGGCCGGCTCCTCCCATATGGGCAGCCAGTTCCTTGTCCGTCAGCAGGCGGATGATGCTCTGCGCCAACGCCTCGGGATCCCGCTTCTCGATGATGAAGCCGGTTTGGCCGTCGATCACCGATTCGACCATCCCGCCGCTGCGCGTGACCACCACGGGCTTTCCGCAGGCCATGCCTTCCACGGGGACCAGACCAAAGGGTTCTTCGCCGATCGTAGGATAGATCACGACCTTGCAGTGGTTGTAGAGCCAGGGCAACTCCGTGTAGGGGAACGACTGGGTCACGACGTTGTCCTGCAAGCCGCGATCGCGGATCGTCTGAAGGATCTCCTGTTTGTACCCTTTCAGCTCGCCGATCCAATCCACGATGTCTTCCGTGTCGGTGATGATCAGCATCGCGTCGGGGAACTCCTTGCGGATGATCTCCATCGCATAGAGGCTGTAGATCACACCTTTCCACGGCAGCATCCGGGCCGGGTGGATGATGACGGGCCGATCATGCAGATGCAGCCTGTCAGCCCATTTGGGGTTGCGGTTGGCCGGGGAGAAAAGCGTCACATCAATGCCCGGGTAGATGATCCGCAGGTTGTCCAGATGAGGTGCCTGCTCGCGGATGCCATCGGTGACGTGGTCGCAGAAGGTGATGATGTAGTCCCACCTGCCCTGCTCGAGGAGATCCTCGCAGATGAACTCGCTCCAGACCTCGTGGACCGTCAGGATGTTCGGCATCCCGGTTTCCCAGAGCTCGGTGAGCGTCAGGGCATGTCCCGGCAGGAAGTGGTGGAAGTTGTGACCGTGGACAACATCGATGTTGTATCGGTCGACGAAGTCCGTGTACATGCGTTGCAGTCCAGCCATGATCTCCGGGTCGATGTCCTCCGCCTTGTAGCCGCGCTCGCCCTTGCGCTCGCGGACCCACTCGGGATTCATCAGATCCGTTCGATGCACGTGGATACCCTGGATCTCGGAGTAGTGGGGCTGGCCTGCCATGGAGCCCACCAGAGCATGCACGGTATGGCCTTGGCGGACCAACTCGGCGCTCAGATCCAGCAGATGCGACTCAACGCCCCCGGTCGTGGGATAGAACGCGTAGTGATTCATGCAGATATTCATCTATTTGCTCCCTTCGACAAGACGAACAGAGAGCCCGGCGATGCTTCGCACAGCGGGCACGCCGGTCGCGGCTGCGCTACGCCGCGAGGGCGGCGCAAGCCAGAACACACAGACCCGCACTACAGACAGTACGGTCTTCACCTATCACGCAGAGGAACGTGAGGATTAAGTGCCGTTGCTGGACCCGTTGCGCCAAGCAGGGTCCCTGCGGAAGGCGCGTCGGCGCCGGAAAGGCCAACGGCAGCGGAAGCCGACTGGCGCGAGGGCAAGGCACGCTTTGGCCGAGTATCCCTCAGGAAAACGGCCAAGAAGCGGCAGGTGGGAGAAGCGAGAGCAAACGATCCGGTCGATGTACATCCCGAGCAGTCGAAGTCGACTTCGAGTGGACCAGCATCGGACCCAATCGTCGGGGGCCGACAGACCAGAGACGTGGAACATGGTTAGCTCCCTTCGGCCCGCCAGTCCCCCCCCGCGAGGACAGCAAACAGCGGACACCATGCCAAAAGGATGGCGGCCCGACCATCCCTGAAACCTACGGGCACCCGCGCGCCCGCACCCTTCGATGAAATAACTAGAATTATGCTATCACATGGGAGGACCTCGGGCAAGCAGGAACGCCCGGAAAACGTTGTCAAATCCAGCCTTTCCGCGACAGCAAGCATAGGTGAGCAGTCGCCTCGCCACGGGAAGAGCGATGCCCGCCGATGTGCGCCGGCAGGCAGGCTGCGAGCGTCGGCATCGAACACCGCTGCTCGCTGCTGCCCGAATCCCCGTGCGGGTGCGGTACGGGATCGGGCGGCTGTGCTGCCTGCGTGACTCGGCGGGCTTCGGTTGCTATCCTGCATGCCGCCGGCGCCGAAACGGTGTCAGGAACCGTTCCGGCATATTGCTAGGCGGGCGCGAGGGAGGAAAAAAGGGGCGGGGAGGATAAGGGGGACACTGTACATTACGCGGCCGGAGAATTGGCGAGCCCCCGCCGACCGGCCTCGCACCGTACCCTCATCGCACATCCCTTCCCTCATCCGCCTCGCCCATCCCGGGCGCCGAAACGGT
>Ga0315284_10010434_pt1 | contig 13231 bp, 6 predicted proteins | sample YL17G09_16_MG_FD_203696 | JGI IMG/M metagenome (GOLD analysis project Ga0315284, IMG submission 203696) | Sediment microbial communities from Yellowstone Lake, YNP, Wyoming, USA - YL17G09_16 | ecosystem: Environmental > Aquatic > Freshwater > Lake > Sediment | place: USA: Wyoming | collected...
TCCTCCGGCAAATTCTCCACTTCCTCCGGGGTAAGCTCCTTGGTCATATCCTTGACCATCTTGTTGATCCTCTCCTTGCCATCCATCATTGGATTGGTCATAATATCCCTCACTTTGCTGATATTGCTCATCAATATATCTCTGATGCTCATCAATCTGAGCCTGCTGTGCTTCCAAAAAAGTATTCACTGGAAGAACATAAGTATCATACATCTTCGCATTATAATTTTCTATATCCTGCAATCTCTCCCTTATAAAATTCATGTGCTTAACAACAGATTGCCTATCATCTTCATCCTTTCTTCTCCTGAGTGCAACGGATTCGTAAGAAAGCCCTTTATTCACCCTGTTTAAATAATAGAATATTATACCAGCAACCAATGCATTAACACCAAGAATTCCCATAATTATCTTCTGCCTAAATTGTATAAAAAATAATTGTATCCTTTGATCAAGAGCCCCAAACTGCTCATCAGAATAATCCCTCAAATCATTCATCAAATCGGTTCTTATCTTATCCAAATCAGCCGATGTAACTTGATAAGTGCCCGGAGTTCCTGCCGCAGTAGAAGCTTGAATCAATGCATTTATCTGTGCTTGCAAAGCTGCCTGATCCTGCGCAGCAGTATCTACTGCAGAAACTAATGGAAGACAAAATAACATTACTAATACAAAATACAGCAATCCCCTACCCATAATAGCCCTCAAACCAAACTTATTTATAAACTTATCTTTTTCTAGTCCAGCCAATAATAGCCAAAACTATCATCGCAAAAATAATCACACCTATAAATCTAAGATCAAACACTGGCAAACCATACACATATAAATCTTCTTTCTCATAATCTTTTTTCGAAGCATCACATTTAAACGAAATTAGCTGTCTTTTATTAGAATAATCCCCCTCTGCTGGCTTGAAAAACTTCTGAAGAGTATAATCATTCTGTTCAGCTACATTCTGCCTATATTTATTAACCTCATATTCCAAAGGATCTAATGTCGTACCATCTGACTTCGAAACAAACATCCCGTCAGACCCCCTAAAGAAATATCCTGCCGGAGGAATGCAGGCTTTCGCAGCATCATCCCTAAAAACATTACCTGGCAAAGCAGTATCGCCAATCTTCTCATATGGCCCAGTTAAAGACCTTGCAAAATCACACAAAGTTCCACTTGTATTCTCATTAAAATAAGCATCTCCTATACACAAATAATTTGTACTTGCTGTTCCAGTAAATAATGCACCGAAACTAAATCCCCCTAAATAAATCGGCATAGTATTATCTACAACCGATCTTATACAACTTTTTCCCGCAGGCCAATCTGGCGGACAAACACATTTTTCATAGCACCCAGTGTGAATACCATATTCCGCAGAATAACCTATATTATATATCCAGACCCTCCTATCTGTGATTACTAAAGTATCATCAAGAGGACTAGCACTCATATACATCGGAAGATAATTTGGATGCCCAAAAATGCTATCTAACCCACTTGTAAAAATAGAAATTACTCCCCAAACAACCGTATGTTTTGTTGAAAGTGGCGGACTAAACTCACAAGGACCTATAGTATAACCTCCCGTTGCATTTATATAACTCATCTCCTGCATAAATATACTCATATCTGCAGACTTTGTATCATCCCTAAAAAAATTATACATCACTGCACTAGTAACGTCCTTTGACTCCCAAAGATTACCCTGAGAATCACATACCTTCATCAAACCAACGGTATTCTGATAAGCCAAAGAACCAAACAATGTAAACAGAACTATAAAAAAAATTATTTTAATCGGACCTGGAGCTGCCCTAACTATATTATCAAAAATGAACTTAAATACTTCCCATACGAATTTCGCTATTTCTTTTGCTATATCTACTGCTTTACTAGCTACAGACCCCAAAGCGGCCAGAGCACCACCAATAATTGGCCCTATCTGACCCTTCTTATTCATCAGCATTTAATCATCTCCTTTTATTACCTGCAAAGGAAGCGCCAATCAAAATCACCAAAACAACAATAACTATGATAAACCAGTTCTCCAAAATAAGATCAACTACCCAGTTCATCGTTGGCGCTGCTGCTTGATCATAGAAGGAGCTAGACATCAAAATAGTTGTACATGCCAAGACCCCCTCAGTTGAACCTTGGTTTATTCCAGCTTGCGCCGGATACAAAACATCCACACAATAGTTCATCGACTCCTTAAAGCACGCAGGATATTTCTGTATTGACACCTTCAAATCCTTATAATCACAAATTCCCCTTATATTATCTCCATGCATTTTCGTAGAACCACAATATGCTCCCACATTAGGATAAGCATCCGGATTCCTTGAATGATTATACATGACCCTATTCGGATCATCAAAGAATGTTCCTCCAGACTGATTACCATAATTAAAGAAATTTGGTTGACCATCAACACAATTAGCCAAAGGACCCGTATCTCCTCCATTATCCCTCAAAATCTTATTTATCTCATTATCTGGCAATCTCTGGATCTGCTCTACCCCAGTACAAACAAAGTCCAACAAATTCAAATAACCGAGGCCCCCATTATAACTCGCAACCACTTTTCCATAAAACAAATCAAATGCCAATGAACTCGGCGCAACAAATGACTTAACAAACACAGCATTTCCTTGCAAACCAGCATAAACATTCACAATATTCGTGGTCCCATTAGACGGTATTGAAACATATTCGACCTGCACATCATAAAGTGTATTTGGCAATAAATCAATCAAATATGACACACTACCTCCACTAGATACATAATATAACTTATTGTTCTCAACTCTAACCATCATCAAATTTGAATATTGCTCCGTCGAAATAGATCTTGATGCATACGCCACATCCATCATCAAATTAGAGGTTGTCTTAAACTTAAATTTAACTGATGGATTTGTAGAATCAACCCTCACATCATGAGATATCACAAACTTGGAATTAGTTAAAGCCAATCCATTCGTAGTTCCCACAATTGATGAAGTCGATGAACTAGCCACCCAGTTATGATTCGTAACTGAATCTGAATATGTTGTAAACAATCCATCGCCAGCAATATCACATAATCCAGTATATCCTCCCGTAAAATTATAATAACTAGGCACACTCGAAACTGACACAGTACATTGACTCGAAGCTGTTGATGCCGAATCTGTAACTAAACCAGTCACTGTAAATGTACCTGTCTTTTCATAATCATGATTAAAGTACCATTTATCCGCATAACCATTATTTGCCGACCAGGTATTATCATGTCTTGAACTCTGAGTTCCATCCCCAAAGTCAGCAGTGTATACCCATGTATTCGGATCTGTTGGACCAACAGCTATAACCCCTAAAATTAATCTTCCCGTTGCCTGATCAACCTGACATGGCTGCAAAGCAGTCACTGTCAAATTATTTGAAAAGACGTTTCCTTCCTTATATTCTGGAGTTCCTGGCCACATCTCCATAACGCCATTTGATTGTGAAACAAAATCAATAAACCCATCCCCATTCACATCAACTGGAACAATTGACCTCTCAACACCAAATTTATTAGATATGGTATGATGTTTCACATCTATTATTCCTCCACCACCTATTATTTCCTCAAAACCATCCTTATTTGTATCTACCGCAGTCAATCCCCCCTTAACCATGCAAGCTCCAGCATATAAAGCATCGCTAAATGCCGTCACCCAGTTATTTATCTTATATAGGGGCCCTCTCCTGACCCCATCTGAACCAAAGCAAGAATAATAAGCATCATCCCCTATATTATAAATAAATGCAAATTCCCCACCAGACGTACTTGTATTTCTTTGCTCAAACCCGGAGCTAAACCCTACTTGAACATAAGTCCCGCCCTCTCTCGGACAATGCACTTGAACCGGATTACTTAAACAAGTCAACTGAGTCTCTGCAGGATTCTGTGAACTCAACACTACTGGAGTCACTGGATTCCCAAGAATAACAGTAGGATCAATTATCCCAAATTTACCTACTTTTTCTGTATCAGATATCTGCTCATACCCCGTATAAATTATCCTTTTCCTGGCCGAGATATCTCCCGATGGACCATCCACAGCTATCACTCCCGAAAGAACATCAATTTCCAAATCTGAAGCATAATAGCAATGCTTCTGCGTCAATAAATCCTCATCAACAGAACAAATATATGGCCCAGTAGCTGAATTTCCGTAAAATATCATACTTTCCTGAGTTGTTCGCGTAAATAATGTCGTTCCAATAACATCCGCTCTTATCGGTGCAAAACCAGTCTGATCATAATTTGGAGTGCCCACATACAAATATTGTTTTGGCGTAGTACGCTCTATTTTTGAAGGCCCAAACTCAGCAGTCGCATAAATCCCGTATGTATTCAGCTCCTTCAATCCAGAAGCAACCCAGTTACTAGAATCCAAAATAAATGTCTTTGCCGTCCCACTCGGAACAGAGTCCCAAGTATATAAAGTTCCCCTACCGAACCTATCATTATATGAATAGAGTGTAACCTTAGATGTCTTACAACCCCCACTACATTCAGAATCGGTTGGAGTCAAAACAAAATTAACTACTCCCTCACCAAAAGTTGTCTTAGTCTTATCCATAGTCAAAGTCAATGTGTAATGCGGATCATTTACAGTCCAATCATTCTCACAATTCAGCGCTGGAGTCAAACATCCTTCTGTACAACCAGAAATTATTGCCCTCGCACACACCTTATAACTCTTCCCAGGAATCAGCCACGAATTAGTATATGCCCAATTATTAAATAAATAACCTTGAGTATTACCGTTCACAATAGTACCTACCACCCACGTATCTAATGGATTTTCCCTAAATATATCATTCACATCATAGAATAATATAGATACATCATTATCCAAACCTGCAGGATTATTTGGAGTCACACTAAATGTAACGTCCTCACCATATAAAGATGGATTCGGTACAATATTTAGACCGACAGAATACGTCCCCGATACAACTGTAAAATTATAAGTATACATATATGTTCCAGCAGATCCCAAACTAACAATCCCAGTAACTATATACGATCCCGGAACCAATACATCCCAATCAGGAGCCACTACAAAAAAATCTGGCGCCATGCAACCCAATAAACAGGCCTGAGCATAAACTCCCCTATTTACAATCTGGGGACAATCTGATGAATTTGATTGTTTACAAACTTCCAAATTCAATGTTCCGGATGCCCTCCCCAAACCATGATCTAATCTCAAAATCTCCGTAGCGAAATTAACCGTAGCATCATTTGTAAAAGATGAATTCACCCTTCCACCACCAGTTGTCGTTGCATAACCATCAACAAATATAACTGCCGAAGGCTCTGTTAAAACCAAAGTATAATCTGCTGCTGCCGTTGTCTGCCCATCGCTATCTATTCCTGTAGTAGAAATGGTTATATTCTCCCCAGTGGAATTAAATAAGCCCCAAGTATCAACATCAAAATATTGTGTTGACCATTCGTTTGGCACCAAATCTACGAAGCGATATGAAAATAAAGGACTTGCCCCTCTTTTCAAAATCACAGTTATATTCCCCGTTATTGAAGCATTTGATGTAAATCTTGCTTTGATAGCTACACTTGTAGAATTAAATACCGCCGGATTAGGCACAATCTGACTTTCTACTGTAAAATTAGCAACTGGAGCTACGCAAGAAGTATCATTTCTACATTCAGCCACAATTGCACAACCTAAAGGCGAAACAGATGCCCGCTCCCACAACCGCTTATCTGGCGTACAATAAATTGATGGATCATAATAACTAGGATCCAATGGAAGATGCGACCCACCACAAGTCTTATTCATGAAAGCAGTCGCATTGCATGCACAACTACCATCAACTACACACTGATAAGTTATATCACTTGGACCAGCATCCCCCGGCCTTACATTACAAGTTCTTGTCTGAAGCATCTTTGCCGATACGTTCCCAAAACCAGAACCAAAAGTACAATATGTTCCTCCACAACCCTGATTAACCCAGGCGGAACAATTTACATCGCAAGTTGAATTATAGAAACACTTCGAATAATTAGTGTATCCATTTGCACAAAACTTAGGCAACTCCGTCTGCCCACAACCAGCACTACCACAATCTAATGGCGTCAAATAATTACCACAGACTTCAACTCCGCAATTTGAATCTGCAATACATTGTTTTATCGGAGTCCCTACACAAGATCCCCCTCCAGTCACCCAACAAGACCTAGTCTGCAATCTTGGAGTCGGAGTTGCACATGCTACACCATTCTCATCTAATCCTCCACAATTATTATACAGCCAAACATCACAAGAACATCCCCCACAAGAAGATCCTCCTGGATTCGAACCAGTTGTTCTCATCTCAAACGGAGAATAAGCCCACCAATTCCTATTTGGCGAATCTCCAGTTGTCCTAAATTCAACTGAAACTGAAACAGTATAATTTCTTCCCGGACACAATGGAGTTGCCTGCCAAGCCGCTAAATTACTCAAAGTATATGTAAACAGCTTTCCTCCAGCAGTATTCGTTCCTGTAACGGCACCTGCAGAAGTAACATAAGTATAAACATCCGCATCTGATGTTTTATCATGGAACTTAATTGTAACAGTTCCCGGAGCATTCAAATAATGAAATACCTTCGTCGTTATAGTTAATGAATTTCCATAAACAACCGAATTAACCGGAAATGGCGTCGCAGATGTTGGACATGTCGAAGGCAGAGTCGGTTCAGAACCAATATATCCTTTTATCCACCAGTTCTGACCATATATCCCGTTAGATCCTCCACCCCATAAACACCGCACTACTTCATTTCCACAATAGGTTGAACTATACCCTGCGTCAGATGGACTCACACACCTTTGCTGCGAACCACAAGGGAATCCTCCTATGTACGCACAACTTCTTGTCTGACTAACTTGAAATGCGCTACATCCACTTATTCCACATAAACCTGTGTTACCCCAACCAACCGCATCATTTGTACAATTACAAACTACCGGAGGTGAAGGAACACTTCGCCCATAGGCATACGGCCTACAATCATACGTATCAGCAAACCCAGTATTAACTGCTGCCCAACCAGTGTTTGAAGACGTATCATAATCAATACCATCGACTCCCCAAGTCCCAGAATTAGTACAAGTATCCGTTGAAAACCCTCCGGAGCCCCAACTTGATGGAGACAAATAATAAATATATTGATTATCCCTAGCAACCCAAACTGTTGCACTTCCAGATCTCATCCCTATTGCGGCATCATATACCGATCCCGGACTATTCCCAGAGGAGAAACTTGATCCCGTCCATAAAAAGTTGGAACCTGAATCATAATTCCAACCAACTTTTGTCGAGGAAGTGTCCATTGCCCAAAGATCACCATACGAACCTAAAGTACCAGAACTCCTAGCCGTCCAAGAACCCTGACCATTAGAAGCCACAGAAGTCAGTTCATATATTGAATTTGTACTTGCACCACTAGAACCCGCATACACTTTATAATTTGAATCCAAGTTAAAGAAAACACCTTTGACTCCCCCTCCAGAATCACCCATAGCATCTCCTCCGGGAGAATCCCTTATTCCCCAAACCTGGAAACATTCAGTACCACCACAATTCACTGCCTGTTTCATACCCCCAAGATAACATTCTGCATCTGTAGAAGAACCGGTAGCATAACCTGCACCATTATGAACACAAGCAAAAGTCCATGGAGTATTCTGCGTAAAATCCATTCCATTTGCAGCAGTCCAATAATATAAAGTATGCCAACAAGAACATCCAGAACAAGATGAAGCCGGTGTAAAACCCATCACTGAATAAGCCCATTTATTCTGCGTTATGCTATAAAATCCATAAACTGTCACAAATGGATAAGTCGAACTTGTCGTCTTATCAAAACCTTTAAAATCAGAAGCATAAACCCCTATCCCCGGACCGCAACTTGCAGGATCTGAAACTTCCATCCACGAACCATATGTCCCTATTGGAGAATAAAAATACCATTTTCCACTCGTTCCCGGACCTCCTGGAGGAGCTACCGTTGTTCTCAACAAAGCATAACCATCTTTTGTCTTTATTGAATCCCTGTCGCAATATTGATCCAACCCACCAACTATGTAATTTCCAGGACAATATTGAAAATACTTCCAATTATTTGACCCGGTACAAGTTGGAATATCTGCACAATCAGTAGCTATCGCCTGACCCGCTATCAATAAAACCAACAACAATGCTATTGCAAAAATTATCTTTTTCATCGGCGTCTCCTCATAATTGAACTGTATGCACTGTAATGCTCCCAACCGCCTTATCAACACCAGTTATTTTATATGCCATCCTGTCTTGTGTTGAAAAATAACATGAAAATCCTTCCGCGTCATCATCCGGGAAAAATCTCCTATTACAAGTTATCCCTGAATTATCCGGACTCGATGGCAATGAATAACTATATATCTCATTTATCTGCCAATCATATAACTTAAACCAATATACCGTCTGGTTTGCATCCGTCACAAATGCTGCCAATCTTAACTCCCCACAAGACGGAAAATCTGATGAATTTGAACAAGTATATGCTCCGGTCCCGTTTCCACGATAATTCTTAAACTGAAGACCAACAACTGCTGGCTGACCAACAATCTTCTGCCCATCAGATAAAGTGTGCCTATAATCCTGAACTAAAGAACCTTGCTCCAATTGACCACTCCCAGCAGTCTTATCAAATCTGAACATTGCCACATCACTCCCCTGATAAACAATTATCTCCGAAACATTATCTGCATCCAAATCAGCCACCAAAGGCTGAACTTTATCCGTACCAATCTGCACAGCCGGTAACTTAAAGAAATTTGGAGCCCCATATAATGAATATCCTAAATTCATGGAATCCATACTTTTTCCACGCCCCAACCAAGCATCGAGCATGCACAAAGACGCCTGGCCTTCTGTCGGAGGAGCAACACAATCTGTAGCTATTCCCCCATAATGATTATATCTTGGACCGCCCGTCGCCTGGCAACAAGCAGCCCCATTTGTAGCATTATCAGTCACTGCATGAACAAAATTAGGCACTCCAGATCCCCACATATCTCCATTTACTTTTGGCAATTGGCATCCCGGACCCTGATAATATGATAACCAATTTGGATCACAATAATTACAAGAAGCATTTATTGTTGTACCCGAACCAGAACATGCCGGATCCAATCCAGATAAAGTCCCCGTCATCTTATCATTAATCCCGCAGGCCCCAAAAGATACCCCGCCACACGTACACAATATTGGCTGGGAGCTACTTTCAATCGTTATCGAACATCCAGAATACGGCTGATTTCCCGGAGCTGCATGACATGTATGCCCCGCAGAATCGGTTATTTGAATATATGTCAATGAATAAGAATCGGCCGAACCATTCAACTGTGACCCTGCTGGAGGAACTGAGACTTCAACTTCCGATCTCCACGTTCCTATCGTATTATTTCCAGCATATATTGCAGCCATATATGTTTGATCGACTCCATTCGGAACATTTCTGTGCAGAGTATACTCAACTGAAGTTATATTCGCTCCCGTCCACCTATCAAAAACATCACAAGAATAAAACATTGATTGCCCACAACCAAGCGTCGTATTTGCTGTTGTAAACCTGCACCCAGAAGCATCTATCCTTGCTTGAGGAACCGTATCTGCCATCGAAGATTCTATCAGCACCAAGAATAAAAGTACGACGATTGCTAACCTAAACCCTCTCATCTTCCCCATCTCCATCTTTATATGTAATGCTCATATTTAAATCTTTCGTCACTATATTGCCCTCTGACAATTTACATCCACCGTAACATCATCTGCAAGCACATTCACAAACAATGTCACCTCAAAATGGTCGTTAACCGGGTCCATATACACATCCGGCTGTAAACTACTCGATAATATACAAACAACTACCGGATACTGTATTGACCTATTGTATTCATCCTTCACTCGTGCTTTCACAGTCCAGTAATCATAGTATACTGGTTGAGGCGGATCAAACTCATAAAAGTACCCCGTCACATTCCCGGTAATTGGATAACCCGATTGTATCATCAAATAATACAACATTCTATATAATAATGAATTATTCCTATCCACACTCCCATTTGCCACATCTGTTGCTGCCAAAATAAGCTGATTTGTAAAATTAGAATTAGCCCGAATATATGATCTGGTGATATTATGCTGATCAACAACAGTCTGATTAACCTGCCTCAATGTATCTTGTAGAGCCGAAGTATCTGTTATCTGTTGATACAATATCTCGTTTCCTTGATTCACCAAGGTCGTATTTATTCCTATAATATTCCCATTAATATCCCGAATCAAACCCTGAGTATAATTCTCGGCCATCAAACTATCCGCTATTTGCCTGACCCACCTCGGATTCTGCCACTCACCATATGCAATAGCCGTCCTTCCATTCTTCTCACATTTTAAAAGAGTCAAATATGTTCCGCCAACGCTACCCATTGGCCCCTCCCATTTAAAGTTCCCAAGACTCACAAAAGTCATAGGATCATCTGCAAACCAAATACTTCCATTAGGATATAATGCAGATAAATATGCATCAACACCAGCAATTGACTTCCCATTCAAATCCGTACACGCCCCAAATACAGTCATCTGCTCGCCCTCACCATAGGTTGAACCCTTCAATGTAGCAATCATTGAATTCTCATCTGCTCCAGAGCCAATACTTGAAGCCAACACCCTATTAAATATAAGAATTCCTGCCACCAACAACATCACCATGCCCAATCCAATTATACCTAATTGCCAATATTCTTTATCTCCACTCATGGGGTCACCCAAGCCTTAAACACATCCTGCACATGAAAAGACTTCCCTATTATATATTTCTTCCCATTTCTCATACATAATACGCTGTATTCATATACTCCCGGAACATCCGGCACTGTGAAATTATAATAAAATGTTCCTATGGTTCCAAGAATCATCTGACCATCCCGAATAAAAGTCGTCTTATTATAATATTGAATTGTCGTATTGCATTCCGCATCTGAAATTGGATCAAATGTCCTATTTCTAAGCTCAACAATTATCTGACCGGCATCACCCATCACATACTCTGTACCTGAAACCATAGTTAAAGTCAAATCATCTTTTAATAAAGGAACCGCCTGCTTATCTTTAGGATATGCCAACGCCGCCAACAGAATAAGAATTATCGCGAACATAATCATCTCAACTGCATACGACATATTCTTCTCACGTTGCATCAACTTATCACCTGCATAATGGCCTCTCCTTGCCTAATATTTAACTCTCCACCACCAGCTATGTCTTTCACTGGCTGCGACACTATTGTAGTCCCGCCAGCATAAAGATGATCGATGTGAAGCTGATTATTCTTTTTATCTCCAACTCGCAAAGTATCTATGAATCTTATTTTCATCATTCCAGATGAATTTCTAAAGACAGGCATAAGTGTCCCATTACCTGTGTTTGATACCATCACATCATTCGTCCCTGTTTGTGATAAAATCATATTTGACAAATCCACATAAGAATTACCAGACCAATTATAAACTTGCATCTTTATTTTCTCACCATCTCCGCCATTATCCAAATACCCAATAAATTGCACCGCAACAAAATTAGTCAAATTAAGATCCATAGAAGAAACATTAAAATAAAAATCATGCACATAACTCCTATTCTCGCCACCATTATCCTGCTCACGCAACACATAATATGCTCCCACATCTGCAATCACATCAGCCAAACTTCCAGATACGACAGCCCCTTGAACAAGAACATCAGAAGTTGGCAAAAACACCTGTGTATTTTGACCAACAAAACATCTGGCAGACACCATATATATTCCTTCTGCGTCTGGTGCTGTGAAATCATAATAATATAATCCATCTGTTCCAATCGCCCTCATCAATGCATTATATACAAAATAAGAAGTCGCATTAGTCACACTCGCGGGATTATGTATTGACAACATGCAAACCTGATCGTCCAAAGCAACATCATTTTTCACAAGCTTGAGAAATACTCTTCCATTATCTCCAGACATATAATCCGTCCCAGATAGACTAATGGTGTATGATTCATTTATTATAGTCAAGATATTCTGGGTATTTGCCAATATCTCTGTGCTTCCCCCACTAGTTGTATTTAAATTAGTCACGATCTGCAACGTCTGATTTGTTATCGACAAAGTCTGATTGATTGTTGCTTGACTCTGCTGAACAATTCCAAGAACCTGCCCAATATCTGATAATATTTGCCCTAAGAACTGAAAATAAGTCAAATGAGGATTCACATAAAGATAGTTCTTCACCCCGGTGACTGATAATCCCCCAGTCAATGCTATGTTACAGTTTATCTCAAAATTCTCATCTTCTGCGAAACCATATGCCGGATCTGTCCTGAAAAAAGTTGTCAACTTGTCACCAGATACAATTGTGTCTGGAGAAACAGATAATAATGTCCCATTAATAGAATACACTGTGCAGCTTCCATTGGCCACAGATATACTGCTGTTTGCCGCACCAGTTGAATTTGGCAAAAGCAACAGCCACTCTGCCTTAGCCGTCTTATTCAAACTTACCTGGGCTATTGATTGTGCCATTACTTGCATTGTGCCAAACATTGGCTTTATTACATTAATTGCTGTACTTCCATCTGCAAGATAATCTCCGAAATCACAAGTTTCTTTAGTCGCATACTTGCCGACTGCAGCAAATACAAATGAAGTTGAGAAAGTCCCATTTCCCCCCGGAGTTGAATTGACTGGACCCGCCACCATAACTCCTTGCTCATTATAAATACGGACTGTGACTGTTACATTGGTCCTAATTTGGCTGTTTCTGATGCAAACTGTGCTGATGGTAGTTGGTTGATCTATAAAACCTTGTAACTCATCTGCTGAAACTATAGATATACTTAGAAGAAGCAATACAATAATCGGAATTAATATTTTTTTCATTTTTACCTCGTCATAAATAAATTACTTAATCTTTGAATCATTATTTTCCACGACATAGTGCCACGCTCTATACTGGGTGTACCATTAACAGTAATGCTTGCAGTATTTATAAGTGTTATATCATCAACGGGGAACTTCTTAGCTTCCCACTACCAGTTGATCACTGCTTTATTAATAGGTTCTAGTGACATTATCGCAAACGTTGGTGTTGCTGAA
>Ga0315284_10010435_pt1 | contig 13231 bp, 9 predicted proteins | sample YL17G09_16_MG_FD_203696 | JGI IMG/M metagenome (GOLD analysis project Ga0315284, IMG submission 203696) | Sediment microbial communities from Yellowstone Lake, YNP, Wyoming, USA - YL17G09_16 | ecosystem: Environmental > Aquatic > Freshwater > Lake > Sediment | place: USA: Wyoming | collected...
GTGGCACCCCACAGCGTGTCGGGCCGGGTGGTGAACACGATGATGCCCGCGCCCTCACCCCCCGTCCCCCTCTCCCCAAAAGCGGGGGAGGGGGGGGCAATCGGGAAGGTGACGTTGGCTCCCTCGCTACGCCCGATCCAGTTGGTCTGCATGGTGACGACGCGCTCGGGCCAGTCAATCTTGGAAAAGTCGAGCAGTTCGTCGGCATAGTTGGTGATGCGCCAGAACCACTGCTCCAGTTCCTTCTTGACGACCGGCGTGCCGCAGCGTTCGCAGTGGCGGTCTTCCCCCCACACCTGCTCGCGCGCCAGCGTGGTGTTGCACTGGGGGCAAAAGTCCACCGGAGACTTTTTGCGGTAGGCCAGGCCCATGTCGTACAACTTGCGGAACAGCCACTGCGTCCAGCGGTAGTAGCCGGGCAGGCAGGAGACGGCCTCCCGCTGCCAGTCGAACATGGCCCCCATGCTCCTAAACTGCCGCCGCATGGTCTCGACGTTGGACATGGTCCACTGGTAGGGGTGGATGCCGTGCTGGATGGCGGCGTTTTCGGCCGGCAGGCCGAAGGCGTCGAAGCCCATGGGGAAGAGCACGTTGTAGCCCCGCATACGCATGTAGCGGGCGCGTACGTCACTCGGGCCGATGGCATACCAATGGCCGATGTGCAGGTTGCCGCTGGGATAGGGCAGCATCGTCAGCGCGTAATGCTTGGGCTTGCTGGGGTCAACCACCGACCGGTACAGCCCGTCGTCCTCCCATTTCCTTTGCCATTTCGGTTCGATTTCTTGAGGGATGTACGAGTCAGCCATTTTCCTCTCCTACTCTTATGGCGATTTTACCCAAGACCAATTCTCGCTCACCTGGGTCGGCAATGCCATACAAGTCAAGCACAATTTGGTCTATGACCGATTGTCGCCCTGCAATCTGAAGGCGAATATCCATCACGGTCTGAAGGACACGTTGGACCTCATGCTGGTACACAACCGTGTCTTTAGGCACCAGTGTCTGTTTGACATCGCGCCAGAACTGACCTTGCCGGGTTGGCAGGATGGTTCTGAGGTAGGCTATCAATGCTGGGTCACCGCTGAGGGTGAGCGTCTCGGCCTTGCGCCCCCTGGCACGAAGTACGATGCTGGTGGCGGTATTCTCTTCTACCCGGTGGAAGTAGAAATCGTCACGTGCACCAAACAGGTCCTGGGTGGCCTGTAATGTGCCATTTTGGATGTGGATATCCACGCTCCATTGTTCGGAGGCGGGTAATCCTTGTAACACAGCCAGTGGGTCAATTTCTGGCAGCGGGTCTTCCTCTTCCAGGCGAGTCAGGCGTGTCCCGAAGTAACGGTTGTAGGTCGCCAGGTTAGTCTTGAGCGCGATGATCTGATCTACGAGTTCCACCAGCCTATCGTGCACCACATCTTCCTGTCCGGCTGCGAGAGCCCGACATAGCGTGGCATAAGCGGTCTCATAGTCGCCAGCATCTAGTTGGGCTCTGAGGTCATCCAACACAGCCTGTCGAATGGCCCCATTAGTCGGTGGGTCGAAACGGATGCGGCGGAGAGGAACGCGCTGCAGCGGCGTCGAGTAATATTCCCGCATTCCTCCCTTCTTTTTGCTGCGGTACTCGTACCAAAAGTCTAACGCGGCTGAGTTGAGTAACGCCAGGAAGTACTTGAGGCTTTCGGGAATCCCCTCCTTCTTGGCCAGCACGGTCAGATCGGAGTTTTCATACCAGTCGTTGTTTTCGTAAGCGAAACGGTTACGAAGAGAACGACGGGAGGTGACCAGGTTTTCAGCTTTCAGCACACTTTCGTCGCGAGGTCGGTGTAGAGCGTACCAAACATAGCCTTCACCATAGTGATCTCGCAAGCCTTCAAGGATGTACTTGAACTTTGTAAAATGAGACCAGAGATGAGGTGTCTTGGATTTGGAGAGTTCGGTCTGCCAATCTACATACAGTAGATACTCGGGTACTTCACCCGTTGTATCAAGGACGTATTGTGTCACATGTGCATTCTTGTACGTCCGTTTGGCCAGTGCCATTTCTTCGCTACTTAGTGAAAGGTTGTCCAGCTCGCTTTGGTCAAGAACAAAGATTCCATCTCCAATTGCCACACGTTGTTTCTTCACAACCTGGGCTGGAAGGAGTTCAATGGTTGCCCTGCTAACCCGGTCTGCACGCGACACAACGCCCTGGATGTCCTGGAGACTTTTCGATAGAGGTTCTCCTATGCTGAGAATTTTCTGCAGACTCGTCTCGGCATCAGGGTGGTAAGAGAGGTGCCATGCATCCTCACTCAATTCAGCCTGTGTTACCGGGCTCCAAAAGACACTGAGGTAACCATCTTCGAATTCCTGGCTGGGCGCAATATCTACATGCGCCCGAACGTGGTCGAACAGCCTGGTCAGCCGCTCCTCAATCGTCTTTCCCCCAAATTCTCGTTTGACCCTGACCAAACGGGGACGATTGGCCGCCCGTGCTTCGACGTCGTCGCAACGTTCCAACACGAAAATCATGTTGTGCTGGCCGGGCGCATCGGAGAAAACGCGTGTCTCGCCCAGGTCTATCATCTCCACAATTTTGGCGTGCTCCAGGATGTAGCGCCGCAGAATAGATGCCCCATCAGCAGTAGGCCAGTAACTGGTGGTGATGTAGCCCAGCCGCCCGCCGTCGCGCAATTTGCTCGACCCCAGGATGATGAACCAATAGAAATAGTCCATCTTGCCCTGATAGTACTCGTCCCAATACTCAAAGTTCTCCCGATAGTAGCGGAATAATTCCTTATGCCCTTTCTCACCCACGTAAGGGGGATTCGAGCAGACATAGTCCGCCTCACGTGTACTATCCTTGAGCAAATTGTAGGTCGCGCGCTTGTAGCCATTCAGGATGATGACATCATAACGGTGATCTCGTTCGGGTCGCTCGTCGAAGCGGGCAAATCCGGGCACGTGGTTGCCCTCGTGATCACTCAGAGTGGGTTGTAGCCGGTCGTGCAGTTTGAGCGCGTCCTGGTGGATGACGCCCAGCGCATAGTTTCGCCCAAAGCGCACAGCGTACGGTGCTTTCTTTTGGATGGCAGCGATGACCGGTGTCAACTGGATCAGCAGGTTGACCTCCGTCAGGTAGTAGGCGAAGGCAGTGATCTCACTGCCACGCAGCCCTTCGACGATGGCCACCATCACCCACACCAGGTCGTCCAGACTGGCTGCCTCCAGGTTGGCCGGATCATCGGGGTCAAAATCGGCCCCCAACACCATATCGCGGATGCGCCGTGCGGCTTCGACCAGAAAGCCACCCGAGCCGGTACAAAAGTCGAGGATCACACGGGGCCTGCGTTCCCCGCCCTCGAAACGGAAGATCCTATCCGGCGTGTTGAAACCCACCCGGTCCCAGACGAACCGCACCACCGGGCGAGGGGTATAGTACTGCCCCTTATTCTTACGATCGGTCCGTTCCAGGTACGCCTCGTAGACGGCACCCAGCACGTCGGCATCCAGGTGGCGGAAATCGAAACGCGAGAAGTCATAGAGTACGTCCGTAAGCACTTCTTCCGAGGGAGCATACCAGGTGTAGTTGTTCTCCACACCATACAGCCAGGAATACTGCTCATTGGCAAAGAAGAACGCCTGATTAAGAACGCGCTGAATCTGGTTCTTCAACCGCTCGTACCACAGTTGGAATCCACCATCATAGAGCGTCTGTTCGATGAAGCCAATGTCTTCCCAGACGCGGGCCAGCAGGATGCGTGTCATCGCGAAATAGGCCACGCGATAAAGGTAGCGGTCAGTAGCCTGGCCGTCCGTCGTATCGTCGGCAGCGCTCAGCACTGTGTTCAACGTGGCAGCCTTGACCTTGCGCTCCGGCAGGTGGGGGTCGATTTCACGAGCGATGGTATCAATCTCAAGCGCAATCTGTTCCTGGCGCTCCAGCATGTACTTGTAGAGTTCCAGTGGGTACATGTGCTGTCGGCGGACGTCCTCGTGCAGCGCGGCGACGATCCGATGCAGACGGCGCACCAGATCGTCCAGATCGAGTTCGGCGTCGTGGGTGCCGTGGCAGGCCTCAATGATCGCCTGCACCTTGCCTGTGCGATCCAGTGCGCGGCGCTGGAAACGCTCCACAAAAGCCAGAAACCGCTGCGTGTTCGGAACTGCCAACGTGGCCACCGGGTCACACTTGTAGTCCTGGTAGAGTTGGTGGAAACTGAAACTGTAGTCCACTTCCGGCTGGTACGAGTCGAGTGTGTAGATTGCCAGGTCACGCATGTTGGTCAGCACGCCGTAACGCAGGCCCCTGCTGTGCATATATCCGGCAATCTGATCGTAGTGCTGGCCCAGGTCGGTCGTATCGGAGCCTTTGGCATCGAAGACGAAAGGGTGCAGGTGCGTGTCGTCAGGAATATAGTCAGGACGCTTGCCGGTTGTCTTCGCCGCCATCTGCGGGTGCAGGTCTTGATTGAGGTGGAAGCCTAACACCTGCTCTAGGAACTCACCCAACAGATGGTCCATCAGACCGCTCTCGTCGCTATGTTGGCCCTGAATGTACGTCAGATAATCAGTAGCCCGGTGGTCACCGTAGGCGGTCCAACTGACTTTATTCAGAATGCTGATGGTCTTTTCTATGCTCTGCTGATTGTTGGACATATAGCACCTCAATGTGTCTGCCGCCACAATAGTCGGCTCCCCTCCATCACGGCCGCCACCTTTCCTGACCGCTCCAGCGCGGACAGGGCGGCCAGGACCGTCGTCTGGGTGAGAAAGTAAGCCGTGGCCGTTGCCATGCGCAGCCCAAAGGCATCGGCCACCTGCTGGAGCAGGGTAGACGTTTCCTGCGGTGCTTCCAGCGCGGCGTAGACCCGCTCCCGCACCTCCTCCAGCCGTGCCCGGTTGGCGGCGCAGGCCTGGGCGATTTCTTCGCCGGTGCTGTAGGCCGGGCCGTGGCCGGGCGCGAAACGGGCGTAGGGCAGGCCCGGCAGCCGCTGGAGCGTCGCCACCGTCTCGTCCAGGTCCACGCAAAACGTGAGTTTGTGCTTTTCCAGCGTTTCGGCCGGGAAAACGGCGTCGGCACAAAAGAACACCTCTCCCACGGCTACCCCCACCTGGTTGGGGGCATGCCCTGGCAAGGGCACCACCTCCACCCGGAACGGGCCAATCTCGAGAGGATAGTTCGTAGTAACGACTTCAGTCGTTTTCTGACCGGCAGGAGCGACTAAAGTCGCCACTACAGGCACGGGTACGGGAATGACGTGGTCAATCCGGCACGGCTGGGCCAGCGTGAACTTGTGGCACAGTTCCCCGATGGGGGCCGCCCCGCCGAAGAGATAGAGCGGTTCGAGGATGGGGTTCTCCATCATCGCCGCCTCCAACGCTGGCGCGTACAGCGGCACCCCCAGCCGCTGCTGCAAGAGGTAAGCGCCCCCAAAGTGGTCGGCGTGGGCGTGGGTCAGGAACACCGCCTCCAGCGTCACCCCCAACCCCTCGGCCGCCCGCAGTGCCTGCCGGGCGGCGTCCTTGTCCAACCCCGCGTCAATCAGCAGCCCCTTTCCCTCCTGCACGGCCAGCCCCATGTTGGAGCCGCCCTGCAGATGGAAGATGCCAGGTGCCAGTTCGACTTGTCTCATCTAGTTCCTCTTGTGTCCACGTTCCTCCATCCGTTTATCCGTTCCTCCATCCGTTGACAGGGACGGGTGTCAGCCATCCAAAGCGGTCCTCCAGTTGGCCTCGGGCGATGCCGAAGAACTGCTCTTGCAGGCGCGCGGTCACCGGCCCCCGCCGCCCCTGGCCCACCGGGATGCCATCTACGCTGCGGACCGGGGTGACCTCGGCCGCCGTTCCGGTCAGGAAGACCTCGTCTGCCAGGTAGAGCATCTCGCGCGTCACCATCTCCTCCCGCACCTCGGTTCCCAGGTCGCGGGCCAACTGCATGACGCAGGCGCGGGTGATGCCCGGCAGGATCGAAGCCGCCGGCGGCGGCGTGCAGACTACGCCGTCTTTCACCAGGAACACGTTCGCCCCGCTCCCCTCGCTGACCATACCGGCGCTGCTCAGCACGATGGCCTCGGAGAACCCCCGGTCGTGGGCCTCCATCACGGCCAGTTGCGAGTTGATGTACTGCCCGCCGATCTTGGCCATGGCCGGCAGGGTGTTGGGAGCGATGCGTTGCCACGTGCTCACCCCCACGTCTATGCCTTCCTGCACCCCTTCTTCGCCCAGGTAATTGCCCATCGCCAGGGTGCCGATGATCACCTCGACCGGGCAGGAGCGCGGGTCGAGCGAGATCACCCCCACGCCGCGGAAGACCAGCGGCCGGATGTAGCACGACGTGAGCGCGTTGGCCCGAATGGTCTCCAGGATAGCCTGGCGGATCTCTTCCGGCGCAAACGGGATCGGCATGCGGTAGACCTTGCACGAATCGAACAGCCGGCGCACGTGGGGGCCCAGGCACAGCACCGCCGGCCCGCGCGGCGTGGCGTAGGCCCGCAGCCCCTCGAACACACTGGAGCCATAGTGTAGCGCGTGGGCAAAGACGTGCACGCGCGCCTCATCCCAGGGCACCAGCCGGTCGTTGTACCAGATCCAGGGTGTAGGTTCGATGTTCACGGTACTTGTTCTCCCTTTGATCAAGAATGGCAGTGAACGCGGCATGAAAAAACCCCTTCGCCTCAGGGGCGAAGGGGCACTCCGCGGTACCACCCTGATTGAAGGACGGCCCTCACGACGAGGAACGCCTCCCGCTCTCAGCCCGTTAACGGGGGCCACCCGTCGCCAGTTACTCACCGGATGCTGTCATCCAACTTCCAACGTCCAACTTCCAGCACCCAACTTCACCGGCGCGGCTCCCAGGCGAGTTCGGCCTTGCGTGGCGCTCCCCCTGGGCGCACTCTTGTCGGGCTTCCACCTGGTTTTCCCGGCTCGCTGGAGGGATGGCCTACTACTCCTGTTCGCTGCCTTTATGATTGATGGCTGGCGATTGGTGATGAGCCACTGGCAACCGATCGCCAGTGGCTCACTGCCAGTTGGTGGACCCGGAGGGATTCGAACCCTCGGCCTTCTCAATGCCATTGAGACGCGCTCCCGGGCTGCGCTACGGGCCCACGGGCGATCCAGGTGGAGCTGAGGGGATTCGAACCCCTGGCCTCTACAGTGCGATTGTAGCGCTCTCCCAATTGAGCTACAGCCCCGCACCAGGACGCTGCATTGCGCTTGCAACTATGTGTAGTATACCAGAAAACCAGGATTTGACAACTGGCACGCAGCGCTGCGTACGCGCAGCTACACCTCCATCCTACGGGGCGTTCACAACATTCCAGGCGAAGACAGCCACAGCCACAGGACGCTCTTGCGCAAGGCTCCGCCGGTGTAACTTGATGCGTTCAATTTCGTGCAACGTGTCGGCAGTGAGATAACTTTCCCCACAATGGGGGCAACTGATGACAGGCACATTCTCGATGACAAGCAAGTCCTTGCCTTTGCCATAACTACGCGCCACGTGACGAACGCGAGCACCCTCTTGACCACAAATATCACATATCATGCCTGTTCCACCCCTTGCCGACCGAAGCCCCCATCATGCGCTGTCACATGTCCGCCGGGCTACAGCCCTGCTCCGCCATTTGGGCCATCATATTCTTCATCATCCCCGACATCATCTGAGACATGATCTTGGGGATGGCCCGCGTGGCAATCGCCACCACGAGGCCGCCTCCCAGCGCACCGAGAACAGCGGCGAGTATGGTTCGCCTGGTTTGAGCGTTGGTACACATCGCTATTGCTCCTTTCGTCGTCCTGTGTTTAGCGCCACTGCGTCGCATACCATCGGCGATCACGTGTGCCTTGAGGAGCGTAACGCCAGTGCAGTCCAGATCGCGCCCAGCAGGTCAGCACCGCCAAAGAGAATCAATGTAGATTCCAAACACGAACACACTCTTGGCACTCTTACTCATCTCTGCCTCCTCTCCTGTAATACCGCACAGACTTCTTTACGGCCGCCTGTACGCCGTCAGGAGCAGACGCGACAGCGGGCGCTCGAGGGGGCCTGATGGCTCAATTTTGGCATCACCGCGTGAGGTCGTAGCAGCTCACTCTGCCCCAACGTCCGTGCTACTCCCTTCCAGCGCCGCCAGCAAGCCACGCACTTGCCCTGCCCTGGGGTCCTCGATGTCCTCGAAGATGCGGAGGGCCTGCTCCCACGGTTCGCGGGCACGTGCCAGGTCCCCCAGGTCCTTGTAGACTACCCCCAGGTTGCCTAGGTCAGCACCCTCCCCCCGTCGGTCCCCGATCTCGCGGGCAATCGCCAGCGCCCGTTCGTAGTACTCCATCGCCCGCCCCACTTCCCCCAGGGCGACGTAGGCACTCCCCAGGTTGCCCAGGTGATTGCCCTCCCCCCGTCGGTCCCCGATCTCGCGGGCAATCGCCAGCGCCTGTTCGTAGTACTCGATCGCCCGCCGCACTTCCCCCAGGTCGGCGTAGGCACTGCCCAGGTTGCCCAGGTGATTCCCCTCTCCCCGTCGGTCCCCGATCTCGCGGGCAATCACCAGCGCCTGTTCGTAGTACTCGATCGCCCGCCGCACTTCCCCCAGGTCGGCGTAGGCACTGCCCAAGTTGCACAGGTGGCTGCCCGCAGCCTCTGGATGCCCCAGCGTGTGAGCGGCTGCCGCTGCCACCTCCAGCCACTCGACCATCTCCTGGGGCACTAGTCGCAAGTCGAGGGGGTGAGCGACGGCATCGGGGAGCAGAACTGCCAGGCGGGCCTCCACCCCATGGCCGGCAGCCACCCCCTCCCGTGCCCAGGCGAAGGCAGCTCGTAAGTGGGGGAGAATGTCGTCCAGGAGGGACAACCCCATCAGAAGATCATCGCCGCCAGCCAAGTACAGTGCGCTGCTCGAGCGAGCCACAGCCAGAACGTAGAGGGCATAGCGCAATCGGGCCGCCTCCAGTTCCTCCGCATCGAGTTGCTCCTGCGCCCGCCCTCGTGCGTAGAGGCGCAGCAGGTCGTGCAGCGAATAGCGGCCAGTCTTCCCATCCCAGCCTAACAGGTTGCGCCGCACCAGGGTGTGAAGCGTCTCTTGCGTCTCCTCTTCCTCCAGCACGACCAGACGGGGAAGCTCCCCCTCACTCTCCACCGCACGCCCCCACAGAACGGCAGCCAGGGAGGCGTCGAAGGGAGCCAGGGGCAGGAGCCCCAGCAAGGTCCAGCGGACAGCCCTCTCTGGGTGCTCGTTCTCCAATCGAGCCACGCTCAGCCCCAGTACTGCCCCCACATCCCCCTTCGGGTCGCCCTCCAACCGCAGGGTCGTCAGCCGCCGCTTCTCGTCGGCCAAGTCGGTGGCATACGTCGTCCCGTCCAGGTCAGGGGTCGTCTCCAGTGTGGCCCCTGCCACCCGCAAGGCCAGGGGCAGCCTCCCGCATAACTCGGCAATGCGCTCCCAGGCGGCCTGGACCACATCCTTGCGGCTCGGGGCGGTCTTGCGCAGTAATCTCACTGCCTGCCCCAGAGAAAGCGAGCCCACGTCCCAGCGATGCAGTCCTGGCAGCGCCAAACGGTCGCGGGAGGTGACCAGCACCCCCATGCCTGGTGGTGCCCCTAAGAGCGGAGACACTTGACCCACATCAGCAGCATCGTCCAGCAGCAGCAGAACGCGCTTACCCGTCAGCAGGGAGCAGTAGAGGCCACATAGAGCCTCCAGGTCGTCGGAGGGAGGTGCTTCTGGCACAAAGGCGTGAATCACTTGACCCAGCGCCGCCTGTGGTGTAATCGGTTCTGTCGTCCCCCTTAGCTCCACCATCAACTGCGCGTCTGGGTAGTGCTCCTGCAGGCGGGCGGCTACGGCGTAGGCCAATTCTGTCTTGCCCACGCCCCCCATCCCAGCCAGCCCCGCAATGAGAGCCACACCACCTTCATCGGGAGCAAGGTGGGCGGCGATCTGCTTCAATTGGCGTGTCCGTCCAGTGAAGGTGGGCACAGGTGCACGCAGTTGGTGGAGAGTGATGGGGGGAGGAGGAGGCGGAGATACGTAGGCGATCCCTTCGATCTCATCTCTTGCCCTTTGCTCAGCCTGGCGCTTCCACTCACGCAGCAACTCAGGGGTGTACCGCTGTACGTCGCTGTCTATCAGTTTGGCGCAGTTCTGACACAACCACAGCCCGTTGTCCACCGACCCGCGCTCTTCAGACGACAGGCTGGGGTCGTAACGTGGTCCGCCCTCCGAGGCCGCCGTGATGTGGGCTGCCACGCCGATGCTGACGGCCTTCGTAGGGTCCTCTTGGGGGCCACTGGTCAGTTTCCTGCAGTCTGGGTTGGAGCAGCGGTAGCCAACCCTGCGAGCGAGTATCTCCTTGGCCCTGGCATCGAAATCGTCTCTCATGGGAACACGGTCCTTGCGGATGTGGTTGGAAAGGCACACCTTCACACCGAGTCTATCTTGCCTCAATAATCGTTCGGATCATACCGCCTCGGGCACCCATCACCCTCACCTGGTTGGTGCCGCCGGAACCAGGTCACGTCCCCGTTGCCCTTCCGCCGCTTGCGCTTCTCTACCTGCCCGCCGCAGGTAGGGCAGGTCGCCGCCGCTGGAGCCTCGGGGCTGGCCGCCATCGGTCTACCGTCTACCATCGCTTTCCGCATAGTCCGCCACCTCGATACGGCTTCCGTCAGTTTTCGCCCAGCCACAGGGCCGGCCGCTTGTCTCCAATGGCCTCGCTGGCGCTCAGGATCTCCTCACCGACCCACGATGGTGCGGCGGCTACTACGGCACGCAGACGGCGCTTGTAGGCGGCCAGGAGCAGACGCGCCAACACACGTTCGCGGAGGCCTGATGGTGCGATGGTGGCAAGGGACTCGAGGGCGCGAACAAGGGCGCGGCCTTGGGATATGAGATGGGCAGTGAGGGCGGGGTTGGTCATCTGTCTTCCATTCGTCTATCAAACTGGTATCTCATCACTGGCCCTGCTCGAGCGACGCGAAGTAGTCCTGCAGCAGTCGGTGGATGAAAACGTACCCGCCGCCAACCTTGCGCAAGAAGATGCGCTCGGCGGCATAGTCGAGGAACCGGACCAAGTTCCAGGGTAGGTAACCATCGCGCGAGAGGAAGTAGCGCAGGACGAAGTGCAGAATGACGGCTCCACCACCGAACCATAGTCCCAAGCTTGTTGCAGCACTCAGCCCAACAGCCAGCCCGACAACTAGCCCGACAACCAGCCCACCAACCAGCCCGCCACCCAGCCCAGAAACCAGACAAACAACCAGCCTAGAAACCGGCCCACCAGCCAGCCCATAAAGCAGCCCACCAACCAGCCCCCAAACCAGCCCACTAGCCAGCCCCCAAACCAGCCAAGAAACCAGCCGTCTAACTTCCCACCGCGACCATTTGAGTAGTTCAACGGGTTCTACGGAATCCAGCCAACCACCCAGCCCAATAAGCAGCCCAAAAACCAGCCCGCCAACCTGCCCACCAACCAGCCCAGAACTCAGCCCAGAAACCAGCCCGCCAACCAGCCCACCAACCAGCCCACTAGCCAGCCCAAAATCCAGCACAAAAACCAGCACAATAAACCGCCTCGCAATGATGCGCATCTGTCGCCGCGAGCGCGCTGGCAACCAGTCGGGCTGTAGTTTCTCAATCAAGAACACCGTCTGCCCATAGGCAAACATCTTCTGAGCCAACCACGCCAACCACTGGACAGCCTGCTGTGGCGAATAAGGATGGTCAGCTCTCCGTCGCTCAAACATCCGCTGTACGTAACTCTCAAACACGTGCTTGCGGCGCGCCACTGTCGTTTCCAGCGTCCGCAAATCCTCAACCGATCTTCCCCGATAAGCCAAGGTCATGACGCTGAGCATCAGTGGCGTCTCTGCTAGCTCCTGAAGCGTAGGATCGTGCTGTAGCGTCTCACGTACCGCCGACAGCGCCATACCTGCTCCGCGAAGATACTCATCAACCTGCTGAGGAGTCAAGGGCTGCAAGAGAACGGCCCCCTGGAGCCTAAGTCGAGCCGTCAGGGCTTGATAGTCTGCAATACGGCTACACACCACCAGAGGAACCAAGTGCTCTTGGCGGAAGTCGTTGATTGCTCTGACGCAGTCCTCCCGATACTCCCGCTTGACCTCGTCCAGACCGTCAAGTAACAGCAACAAGTCATCATTCTCAACCCACGGACGGGCAACCCTCTTGGGGATGTTGTACTTGGTGTTGAGTTCTTCTACCAGCCATTCTGCGATGCGTTGCCTCTTCTCCGCCCAAGATGAGAGATTGAACACAACAGGAATGGGCAGCGTGGGGTCTTTTTCTGCGCGGGCAATTGTGTCGCGGGCCAGTTCAAGCACCATAGTCGTCTTGCCTGAGCCTGGCTCACCCAGAACGAGCAAGTTTCTCCCCATCTCGTCGAACACATCTATGATTCTGGTGCCAGGCGGTAGAGTGCGATCTCCTCGCTCGGTCTGTAGCGCCATATCCCAGGGGTGCTCGACTGCATCTGCTCGCTCTTCCAAGCCAAGTTCGATCATCGCCGCGCCGTGCAGGGACTGCTCCAGAACGCCCTTGACCCATAAGTTCCTTACCATTTCGAGCATGGCACGTCGGTTGCGTTGGGCGCGCTCCTCGTCTATGCCCCTGCCGAGGAGTTGGGTAACAACCTTGCCGATCAGGGTGACGCTGCCGATGCTCTCAGCCTTGACCACCTGCGACAGACTCCCATCTCCCACCACGTTACCGTCACCAGTGATCTTCACCTCTGATGTCGGGCGTTCATCACCCCCGACCTCTCGAAAGAACTCCTTCACGATGTCAGGGTGGCGTTTCACCATCGCGTCGAGTTCGGTACCAGCCCAGAAGTGGCACTCCAGCCCCTTGCCACAGTGTTCGCGTGCCTTCTGGCGGGTGTTGTCAGAAACATCGCAGGCAACGAGGAACACAAGGGCGGCAGGTCGCAGGCTGTCGGGTAAAGCCACGATCTTGTAGATCTCGGCCAGGACGTCCTTGGGGTGCGTAATCCGGGCCATGCCGACCGGCGATTCCGATGGATGCCGTCCACCCGTTCCGGGCCATGCCGACCACGTGTTCCAGTCGCATGGCGTCCATTTTTCCGGGACGCCGGAATCGGTGGACGACATGTGCTGGATTGCGTGGACGCCATGCTCCGGAATCTTGGGGCGTACTTGAACGAGTAGCAAGCGGCGCTGGCTAATCTTACCGTTTTGTGGCATTCTTGCCTCCAAAACACCAAGGAGGCAGAGATGACC
>Ga0315284_10010436_pt1 | contig 13230 bp, 12 predicted proteins | sample YL17G09_16_MG_FD_203696 | JGI IMG/M metagenome (GOLD analysis project Ga0315284, IMG submission 203696) | Sediment microbial communities from Yellowstone Lake, YNP, Wyoming, USA - YL17G09_16 | ecosystem: Environmental > Aquatic > Freshwater > Lake > Sediment | place: USA: Wyoming | collected...
CTGATTTCGGCGCGGAGCCGTTCGATTTGTTTTTTTGTATCCTCAGCCATAACAGATTAGCTTATACGCTCTTTGACGCTATTTTGCAAGAGCCTGCCCGATCCAAAAATCAATGTTGGCCATTCCGGGACAAACGCTGCTGCACGTACAAAAGAGTATGGATTTTTTTGCTTATGCCTTTCCTGTTAACGGGAACCAATTTTGCGTTTTCAGGCAAAACTTTACCAGCATAAGCATAACGGGTACTTCAATCAGGACGCCGACGACAGTAGCCAAAGCTGCTCCGGATGAAAGGCCAAACAGCATTGTTGCTGTTGCAATGGCCACTTCAAAATGGTTGGATGCACCTATCATTGCCGAAGGGGCAGCATCGGCATACGATAATTTCAGCGGTTTTGACAGCCAGTATCCTATTGCGAAAATCAGGCAGGTTTGTATGAACAATGGGATAGCAATCCAGAGAATGGTTAGCGGATTTGAAATAATGGTTTCGCCCTTAAAGCTGAACAGAAGTACAAGAGTTACCAGCAGAGCGATGATTGTAATCGGTGTCAAAACATGAAGGAATTTTTCCTCAAACCATTCGATGCCCTTATGCGCAATAATCCATTTGCGGGAGATGAATCCGACAAATAATGGCAGAGCTACATAAATCGCTATCGACAATGCCAGCGCCTGCCAGGGTACGGGCAACCGTCCTACGCCCAGCAGAAACCCGCCAAGAGGACCATAAAGAAACAACATTGATAGAGAATTTATTGCCACCATGATAAGTGTGTGGCCATCGTTACCTTTTGCAAGATAACCCCAAACTAAAACCATTGCCGTACAGGGAGCAATACCGAGTAAAATACAACCGGCAAGATAGCTCCGCCACAGCGGAACTTCAAGCATCTTAGTACCGTTTTCCATAACAATAGTACCAACACCGTACTGAGCACCAACCGACAAATCCAGCCCGAACGGCATTTTTACAAGATCGACTGCATCGGGACCAATAAGGCCGTGAAATAATGTACCGAGAAAAAATGTGGCGATGGCATACATGGTAAACGGCTTGATTGCCCAGTTGACAAAAAGCGTCAGACCGACGGGTTTAATGCTCTTGCCGGCCTTGAGTACCTCGGCAAAATCAATCTTGACCATAATCGGGTACATCATAAAGAAAAGACATACCGCAATCGGGATTGATACAACAGGGGCGTTATTTACATAAATGGCCATTCCGTCGAGTGCCTTGGCGAAACCTGGAGCGAGTTTACCCAGGACAATCCCGCTTATAATGCAAAGTACTACCCAGACAGTGAGATACTTTTCGAAGACATTTAATCCTTTTGCCTGAACCTGCTCTGCTTTTTCTTTTGCCATATCCGAAATCCTTTATTCTTTATTTTTGAATGCTGAAACATTTATACTGATGATATAGTCACCAAGCTTTGTACCTTCCGGCAAAGACTCTTTTACTTGCCGGTAGAGCGGATCGTTACAATCAGCCATTACGTCAATGCTGTACGCCTTTTCGTCTACCTGAATATCATGCAAACCTGCCTGCTTTGCCATTTTTATAGTTTCATCGACAAGAACCGCACCAGCGACACAGCTTACCAGTGCAGCGGCAGACTTCAAAATATTTTTAGGCAATGGTTTCTTTAATGCAAGGTCAGAGATACATGCTTTGCCGCCCGACTTTAACACGCGGGCTATCTCATTCCATACCTGCTGCTTATCCGGCGAAAGATTGATTACGCAATTGGAGATTACCACATCGATAGTTGAATCTGCTACGGGAAGATACTCTATTTCGCCAAGTCTGAACTCTACGTTGGAAAGGCCTGTTTTTTCTGTAAATTTGGAACTACTCACTCTTGCTTTATTGAGCATTTCAGGGGTCATATCGACACCAATGGCTTTGCCTGCTTGCCCGACCTTTCTGGCAGCAATAAAGACATCCAAACCGCCCCCGCTGCCCAAATCCAAAACTACCTGGCCAGGCTTGAGATTGGCGATAGTGGTTGGATTGCCGCAGGATAGACCCATGTTAGCACCATCGGGCAATACCTCCAGTTCCTCATTTGTATAACCTATTGCTCCAGCGAGCCTGTCGGGTGCTGACGAACCACAACAGCAACTCGATTTGCCCTGAGCTATATCTGTATATCCTTTCCGGACTGTTTCCTTGATTTTTTCATTTGACTCGGCAGCCATAAAACACCTCAAAAAGTAACCATAAAATGCCCTGAAGACTTTCCCTTGCAGAATCGCCGCTCCGATCACAATGAAAATGACCAATGTTTGCCTTCATATTTCTTTAACTCCTATAGCATTCGCACAGTTGGTCTTTGCTCATCTTTTGCATTCGCCGCAATTGTTTAACATCGTCTAAAATCTTTTTGTCATTTTTTAAATGTCTTTGGAGCCAGTTGAGTATTTCACACGCAGTTTGGGCTTCACGGTCAGCCAGTCTATAGTAAATCCACCGGCCATCCTTGCGAGTCTCAACAAGCCCGGCCTGCCTAAGGATGGACATATGTTTTGATACTGTAGATGGCGCCAACCCCAGCATCTCAATAATCTGGCAAACGCAAAGTTCACCCTCAACCAGCATCATCAATGCCCTAATCCTGTTTTCGTCCGACAGAGCTTTCGTAATATTTAGTATTTCAAGCATAACACCTCCTATACTTCGCCATATAACGAATCATTATACAAAATGTAAAGAGCGGAGCAAGACCAAAGCATTACAAATAATCCGATTTAACAAGTCGATTAACAAGGCAGGGCTTATCAGGGACGAATGACACCTGCTTGGGCAGTAATCGCAAAAAAACAAGAGATTTCCACAGACACAAAAACGGCCAAGACACGTTTAATAACGCATTCCTGGCTAAACAAAACTCCCCGAGTAGGACTCACTTCGCTATGCTGAGTGTAAACTCACCTGCTGAATTTTGTGACAAGAGCTCCTTTTTTTTCTTTTGAATAAACCTTTATAGTTTTCTCTCTCTTGGCAGCTTGGTATTTGTCGGAGAATATTTCTTTGTAAAGTAACGGCAGGTTTCCGTATTGACGGAGGCGGTTTTTGAGGTCGGTTGTAATGCCCGTGTAGTATTTGTCACTTTTCTCGATTATGTAAAGGTACCACATAATAGTTCAGTAGGACTTCCCTCGCGGCAAAGCCACTCGGGATAAACTCACATATGTTCTCAGCTCTCGAGGGAGATATAGGCAGGCCGTATGGTATGGCCTGCCTATATCTCCCCGAGTAGGACTCGAACCTACGACCTAGCGGTTAACAGCCGCTCGCTCTACCGATTGAGCTATCGGGGAATAACTGCCTGAAAGTCTATATACCCGACTTTCAGAGCTATTTTTCGTATAAATTGCCAGAACGCATTATGTAATTTTTAAAAACTTTGTCAAGATTCATCTTTTTTTCCGTAGATTCTATGAAAAACAGCCATAATGCTGGACAAATAGCCCTTGATTTAGTACATTACAATGCTTATAGGGCTGTGATAGATTTCGAGCCGAATTTTGTATAAAAATGGTTTTTCCCTATATATTCTTGTATTGTCTGGAAAAAGCTGTACATTTTCTATTGATTTGAGGTTTATGGTGATAATAATTGCTTTTCTGAATAGCTAAATTGCGGGTTTTTACTCGGTATTATGTCTAAAAATATACTCAATGTTAACGGTTTTACCATCATAAGGCGTATCGGGACCGGAGCCCGCAGCACCATCTATCTGGCAACAGACGACCAGGATCAAACAAAAGTTGCTCTAAAACGAGTTATCTATAAAAAACCTGAAGATTCAAGAATATTCGAGCAGGTGGAGACCGAATTCAAAATAGCACAGCGGATAAATCACCCTTACGTTCGCAAATGCTACAAATTAAGGAAAATCAGGGGCGTCTTAAAAGTAAAAGAGATGCTGCTTTCTATGGAACTGTTTGAAGGCCAGTCTCTTGAAGATGGGCCGGCATTGAGTTTGGTTGACGTACTGCTGGTATTTAGAATGGTAGCAAACGGCCTTAATGCTATGCATCAGCACGGATTTGTTCATTGCGACATAAAGCCAAATAACATCCTTCTTGATAAATCCGGCGTAATCAAAATTATAGACCTTGGGCAGAGTTGTAAAATAGGTACGGTCAAAAAACGTATTCAAGGCACGCCGGATTATATCGCTCCTGAGCAGGTTAAACGCCAACCGATCGGTCCCAAAACCGACATATTTAATCTCGGCGCAACAATGTACTGGGCTCTTACCGGCGAGAATGTTCCAACTTTGATACCGAAAAAAACCGGTCTTGGCCTTACAATGCCGGAACCCTGTCCGCCGCCTCATAAACTGAAAAAGCAAATACCGTTACCAATCTCCAACCTTATAATGGATTGCGTGAAGGACGATCCTTCGGAACGTCCGACTGATATGACAACGGTTATATCGAAGCTGGACATTATGATTCACAGCATATTGGGCAGCAAGATAAAGTCGAATAAAAATGCCTCAAACAATAATTGATTTGCTAAAAAGGGGCTTAGAAGCCAACAATGCAAACAAGTTTCGGCGGGGTAATCTGGTTTGCTTGCCTGGCAAGGGCGATCTAATTATAACCGGAGATATTCATGGCCACCGGCGAAATTTTGAAAGAATAATCACATTCGCCGACCTTGCCAACAACCCCAACAGGCATATCATCCTCCAGGAAATTATACATGGAGGGCCGGAAGATTACGAAGGGGGTTGCCTGTCCTACAAACTGCTTTTTGATGCTATCAGCTATAAATTAAGTTTTCCCGACCGCGTTCACATTATCATGGGTAATCATGATACCGCTTTTATCAACAACAGCGAAGTAATGAAAAACGGCAAGGAAATGAACCGTTCGATGCACTCGGCGATGGAGCGGGAATTTAAAGAGTCCGCCGCTGATATCCAACTGGCCATAAGACAATTTCTATTCTCACAACCATTGGCGGTCAGATGTGACAATAGAATATGGTCATCACATTCGCTTCCCGGCAATCATTACCTCGACAAATTCGACCGGCAGATTTTGGATAAAGAACTGAAAGTGAACGATGTGGTCAGGCCGGGTTCAGCTTACCTGTTAACCTGGGGCAGAAATCATACTCAAAAAACGCTCGATGACCTGGCTGGACTTTTTGATATTGATATTTTTGTTCTCGGCCATCAAGCACAGCCACAAGGATGGAGCCAAGCCGGTAAAAATTTGATTATCCTTGCCTCTGACCACAATCACGGCTGTCTGATGTCTATTGATCTGTCAAAAACTTACACTGTTGAGCAGTTGGCCGAATCTATTACGCCCCTGGCGTCTATATCCTGACGAGTATCGCAGTTATAGCAACTGATCGGCTTGAGAACCAGGGCTTAATAATAAGGAGTGGATATCCAACTAATGGATTGGTATTATTACATAGCTCATGTTGCAATTATCTCGCAAGTGCTACTTTGCATTCAGGTATATAGCAACTATCGCTACACAATGGCCAAATATAAAAAGAAGCGATCGGGCTATCGGCCGCGAACCGTACTAATGGTACCATGTAAGGGAATTGATTCAGCCTTTCAGGAAAACATCATCTCATTTTTTGATCAGGACTATGAGAATTATCTGCTATGGTTTGTTGTTGCCGACTCATCGGACCCAGCCTATGAGAAATTATGCAAATTAAAAAACCAATTTAGCCCGCAATCAAAAGCTCTGGATATACAGATATTAATTGCCGGCCAAGCAAAATCCTGCAGTCAAAAAATTCATAATTTGCTCTATTGTTACCAGAGAATCAGCGATGATGTTGAGGTTATGGCTTTTGCCGATTCCGATGTGTGTCTGCATAACGATTGGTTAAGTCACATAGTTTATCCTCTTAGGCAGCCTAAAAACGGCGCCGCCAGCGGTTACCGCTGGTTTATACCAAAGAAAAACAATTTAGCCAGCTTAGCACTATCTGCAACAAATGCCAAAGTTGCCCAATTACTCGGTAACACACGTTTCAATCAGGTCTGGGGCGGATCCATGGCTATTCGAGTCGATACATTTCGAAAGGTAGGCCTTGAGAAAATCTGGCCCAAAGCACTAAGCGATGATTTTTCGCTAAGCTATGCCGTCAAAAAAGCTGGTCTGAAAATAGCCTTCGTTCCTGCTTGTCTCGTAGCTTCGTACGAAAGCACCAGTTGGCCCGCGCTTTTTGAATTTGGTCGTCGACAGTTCTTGATTACCCGTGTAAGTGCGCCATGGACATGGTGGTTTGGATTGTTCAGTAACTTATATTCGGTGTTGGGATTATGGGGAGGGACAGGGTTGGCAATATACGCAACAATTGTTGGAGAAAAAAACGCGGCTTTTTTTGCTGCTGTACCTATAATATTTCTCGCAAACCAGTTCGGCCGGGCGATACTTAGACAAAGAATGATCAGTAAATTGCTAAAAAAAGAGCGTCAAAAAATGAAATTTGCTATAGCTGCTGACCTTCTGGCATTTTGGGCATGGTCACTGGTGATGTTGTTTTTTATCCTCTCTTCCGCTTTTGGCAGAACTATTAAGTGGCGGGGAATACGTTATAAACTCCTGGGTCCCACAGAGACGGTTGTAGTTAGTAGTTAGCAAGGGAACACAGTTGGCTTTGGAGTCGCTTATTAATAACCCTGCTTTTTAGCAATTGTATTACTCGATGTCGGCAATGTCACTCTTGGGGCCGCCGACCAGATAAATGCGGTTTTTGCCGCTGCGTTTAGCATCCAGCAAAGCATTGTCGGCTTGCGCAAAAAGTTCCTGTATTGTTGAACCGTCACGGGGAAAACTTGCCAGCCCCCCGCTTATCGCCAGAACCCCTTTGCCCTCAGGCCCCAGGGAATCCAGTTTGGCTTTCTTCAGTTCCCTTCTAAAACGTTTTGCTATGAAGATGGCCTCTTTAGGATGGTCGGCCAATGTACGTCTTTCAGTTTCTGTGCCGGCTGGTTTAATCAGCGGATCATCCCAGAAAACAACAGCAAACTCGTCACCTCCGATTCTACCGACAATGTCATGCTGACGACAGGACCGCTGCATTAAAATAGCCGCCTGCTGCAAAATTTCGTCACCAGCTGTGTGACCATAGACATCATTGTAATGTTTGAAGTCATCGATATCGAAGATAAGCAAAGTGACTCGGCCGTTTTCCTGCCTGGCGTGTTCAATAATCTGTCTGGCAAACTCCCAGGTATAACGCCTGTTCTTCAAACCCGTCAGCTCGTCCTCGGTAGCTAGTTTTTCCAACTGCTCCACTTTATTCTTCATAGCTGCATCTATGTTAACAACTGCACCGCTCATGGTTCGGCTCAGGCTATCGGCAGGTTCGATAAATTCGCGAAGCCTTTTTGCCTCGATGGGACAAATCAAATAGCCATCAGCCACATTTTTCCCATTAGCGGCCATACCAATAAGTTTCATTGCTGCCGGCTCTTCGTACATGTGCGCCAGCAGAATGATTTTTGCATCGGGATTTATATCTCTTAAGGCTTTCAGAGCCAAACTCAGCCGGGAAGACGAACCCGACATCACGACAGCAATCGCTACAAAGTTGTTCTTTGATGCAATATCGATTGCGTCAAGCATATTGGTGCTTATTTGAAAGGGAAATTCGCCAATAGCGTCGAAATCTAAAATGGCACTATCAACATCGCCTACCAGCAGAATTTTTTGAGCATTTGAATCCGAAGATAAATCTCTACTTCTCATTTGCCTAAACCCCAATTAAAGCATCCAGTTCAGCCTTTGTAGTAAGAAATTCATCCTTGAAAAAGCCCGATGAGCAGCTATTTGCTTTCTTTACTTGAGGTTGTAACCCACCACTTGCCAGCCACTTTTCTAATACATGTTCAAAACCGGCTGGCTCGTTTATAATAAAACCGCCAACCTCTTCTATCGCTGAAATCTGCTTTTGCCTGCGAGCCAACAGTCCTTCCACAAAACAGCAGCAAGTATGACAGTTTTCCTTTGCTTTCTGGAAAAACCGCCCATTTTCCCTGTTTAAATGCTCAAGGCGACCAACAAGCAGGACGGTACTAAAACCATTCCTTGTCCATTGTCCAACTGCCTGATATACATCCTCACAAAGAACAACCTTGGCATCATACTCAACTAGTAAATTTATCACATGCTGAATAAACCTATCCGCTGAATTGCCAATTACTATAACATGCTGATTAGAATCTGAATTTTTCACCCATCCATCCTCGTCTTGATCAACCAAACTTATATTATATCACCATTTACGGGAAAAGTCAAACCTAATGCCAACCGCCCAAGCTGTCACACATTGCTACCCGGCACCACTTACCACTACTCAACAATCGGCAAATCGTCCAGATTCTTCTTGACCTGGTCTGTATAAATGCTGTCAGGATACAAGCCGATAAAGCTTGTCAGTGTCACTCTTGTCTGAGCTAAATACCTTTTCTTTTGCTCTAAATTGAACTCATCCTGCTGCCGCCACAGACAAATCTTCAAAAGCCCCAGTTCATATAACGCTTGCATACCGCCGTCTGTGCGCTCAAATTTTTCGTGTATCTGGCTCAGTTTTTCAGCCCTGAGTTGCTCATCGGCAATAAGTTTGGCTTGAGCCAATAAAATATTGTCATAAAGAGGATCGTTCTCGCTCATCTGTTCCAACAATTCGTTAAGGTAGCGGGCATAATCTGGCGCATGAGGGTTGAGCATAACGAATTTCGCCAGACGTTTAGCAGAATCGGGTTTATCGGTTCTATTTTCCGCACCGATAAGAATACGCAATTGATTTAATTTCCTTTGCAATTCTGCCAACTTAAATGCTGTCATTACTGAATCAGCTGGCGGACGAAATGGGCTAAATAAGGCAGTTGTTTGAGTTTGTTGCCCTCCGAGCAGTTTCAGCCGCTCACTTACCATCACATGGGCCTGCTCAAGAAGCTTGTCAGCCTGTTCAAATTTACCTTGACCTGCCCAATGCATCGCTATGCGCCACCTTGCCTCCAGTGATTCGGGGCTGTCATTAAATTCTCTGTACAATCGATACCATATTTCCCGAGACCTTTCATAGGGGTAGTCACTATAAAAATGCAGTACTTCTTTTTGGCCGAGGATGTTTATATCCGGGCTGCATTCACTTAAAAGAGCTTTATAGTAAAGAGCGACAGGTGTTCGGCGACACTTGAATCTCCGGTTTATAAACAGGTCATATTGCTCCCAAAGCCCCTGTCTCCTGGCTTGATATTTCAATTCCTCCGGCAGTATAAACCAGCTTGGCCAGCAATCGTAACTTGCCAGACAAATCTGGATTTCCCTTTTCAGTTCGGCACGCAGCAAAATTGGCTCGGTAGGATAAAAGAAACCTGCTAAATATTTTATAACAGCAGGATTTGTAATCGTTTCATCCAATGCCGCCGTTATGCTATGATCGTGAAATTCACTTATTTGCTCCGGATCGTTCTTGGCTATATAGAGCTGATAGTCCAATTCGTCAAAACCGATTTTCACTTCGAAAACACCTATTGCTGCCAAGAGAAAAAGAGCCGCAAATATCCATACAAGACCTGGCCGATAGCGGGTAAAATGACCTATACCAAGAACCAAACCAGCTATGCCTAAACCAACAAGCCAGGCGCAAATCCAGGGCGCAAAAGAAAATCCCCATTTAATTGGTTCGATCCCTATTGCACCACCGAAGTATCCCCAATAAAAAAGTTGCGGCGAGGTACACAATGCTATCGCAATGAAGCGGGAGCGAAAACGAAGCGGACGACACGCTGCGGCAATACAGCTTATCAAAACAAATATCGCAAATCCAGGTAAGTTAGCTAAGAAAGCGATAGACAATATAAAAGGCAGGCTGTAAGAAAAAGACAAAAGCTGCGAAATCAGCACCGGCACTACTGCCAATATCCCCATGAGCATACCGGAAACGAGAATCTGCCAGGGATATTCAAATATACTCACGCCACTTACAATGGAATGACCCAAACGCCAATATCTGGGGAAAATTACAGCATTGAAATCAAATGACCAGAATGAGCCGGTAAAAATTTTGGACCAGAAAAGACAACTCACTACGAATGCGACAAAAGCGAGCAGCCAACACCTATAAACATTTCTATGGCTATAGTGCAGCGTTGGGCCGACAGTCATAAAAGACTTTGTAGTTATTTTTGAATTCTTTTCCGTCTGTTTATTATCCATAAACCTCACTGCCAGATAATATTAATTGCAGCTCGCTGTCACTGCCATAGCTTACTTAATTACCGTGATTCTTTCAACCCATCCTTCCTGGGGCTAAGCTAGCGTATTATTATACCCGCTAACCGCCAATCAAAACAGTAAAAACAAGATATGGCCCGTACATCTGTAAGCCTTTGACCATAAAGCAGTTAAGCAACCACACCATTGATTCCTCACCGATTGATCAAACTCGCCTTACATTAACCGAATCGTTTTGGCCGAAGTCCGGCAAGTGATATCAACCGTGATTTTGCTTTTGCCGGCAACCGCTGAAAGATACAAGCACGTCAACTAAGGGATTGACGAGAAGCTGCATTTCTATTATCATTTTTGCCATTGCCAACGTAGCTCAACGGTAGAGCTCTGGTTTTGTAAACCAGGGGTTGTGGGTTCGAATCCCACCGTTGGCTTTAAAATTTCCTTTTTACACTCATAAGTGCATCTGCTATATAGTTAAAAAACCTTCGTCCTAATGTATAATGTACGTGCGTTACCTGAAAAATATCGCTAAATATATCTGTCGAAAATCAGAATATTAGCCAAGGGAATATCATTATGGAAAGTCAACTGCTTCTTGAGTCAGGATTTTATGTGTGGGTTGTTTTGCCAATTCTTATCTTTACCGCCAGAGTCCTTGATGTCAGCCTGGGTACGGTACGGGTAATTTTTATTTCAAGAGGATACAAGTATTGGGCCTCTATGATTGGTTTTTTTGAGATCCTGATCTGGCTGCTTGCTATGGGGCAGATTATGAAACATCTTTCTAACCCGATGTGCTATATCGCCTATGGCGGTGGTTTTGCGACGGGCAATTTCGCAGGAATTTATATAGCTGAAAAACTAACTTTGGGGGTTGTGCTTGTAAGAATTGTCACGAGAAAAGACGCCTGTCAATTAATAGAATCTCTTAAATCCGCCAACTATGGAGTCACAACCATTGACGGGCACGGCACAGAAGGCGATGTAAAAGTAATCTTTACAATTGTGGCGAGAAGAGAAGTTCCAAGCGTGGTCAACCTGATCAAAATGTTCCATCATCAAGCTTTCTATTCGATAGAAGAGGTCTGCTTTGTAGAAAAAGGTATATTCCCTGCAAGAAAAACGTGGGCTTGCTCTGCCATTGCTAACCTGTTCCGACCATTTCGACCGGGCAAGTGATGCTATTGCCTCATTTTTTGCAATCCTGCAGGCGAAAGACTTTTCATCTCGAAATCTAAGGTAAAGCAAACCAAAAAGGTTAAAAGATTATTGCTGCGTAACCAACGCTATCGGTTCCCGGGGCACCCATCCTGCCAGTCATAACTTCATTGCTGTTAGTGTGCGCAAGCAAGGTACCGCTGGTCTTGCCAAGTCTTTTGGCAGCCGAGACTGCGGCAGCAGCTGCGCCCGGGCCGCAGGCATTGTAATTCTCGGCGGCACTGTCAAGCATACCTTTGGGCTCAAGCTTTAAGGCCAAATCAATAAACTCCTTATCGTTGACGTTCATAGCCCAATCAAAAGCCTTGCGGCCGGCACCCATCGGCTGAAAGCCGTAACGCGGGCCATAATGGGTCAAATCAGTTGAGCCCAGGCAAACAAATTTTTTGTTTTTTCCCGCCTTGATAATGTCACCAACCACTTCGCCCAACGTTACAGCCTGCTCTGTCGGAGGGACCAGAATGGGCAGAATCTTTGCACCGGCAAAAAGGTACTGTATAAACGGGATTTGCACCTCGATACTATGCTCGTGAGCATGAGCCGCAGGGTCGCTCTGGGCTGAACCGCTATCAAGTACCGCTTCAGCAGCATCCTCATCTATGGCAATCTCGCCCAGCGGCGTTACCCAGAAACCCCGGTCGTAAACAACCGGCGAAGCTCCATAGTAGCTGTGGGCAGCTCCGAATATTATAAAGGTATGCACCTTTTCGTGCTGCTGTCTTATGGCAGAGAAAACTAACGCTGCCAAACTTCCGCTGAAAGCCCAGCCGGCATGCGGAACAATACCAGCTGCTATCTCTTCAGGCAAAGACAGTTTGACCGGCATCTGATCGAGGTACTCATTAATCTCGTCAATGCAGGAATCATGTTGCACCGGATAAAATTGACCTGCAACAATAGGTTTTCTTGTTTGCATATTCCCACCTATTACTTGCATTTACAGAACTGAGCTATTATATTACGGCGTAACGTCAGCCTTGAATATATTATAGTTTCCTACGGTTTTTTGGAAAGAAAAAACAAATGGTATCTGAAAAGAAAACTGCGTTGGTTGCTGTGGTAATGGGTTCTAATAGTGATATGGCGGTGATGCAAAGCTGTATCGAGCAACTCGGCGATTTTGGCATTGAGACGGTGGTAAGGATAATTTCGGCACACCGGACACCGCAAATAGCATCCCAATTCGCCCAGACAGCTGCCCAGAACAAAATAAAGGTGATTATCGCCGCAGCGGGCATGGCCGCTCATCTGGCTGGCGCCCTGGCTGCTCAGACCCAGCTGCCAGTTATCGGCGTGCCGATAGCTGCAAAGGACGGATTAGCTGGTATTGACGCCCTGCTTAGCACGGTACAAATGCCGCCCGGCGTGCCGGTCGCTACGGTGGGCATCGGAAAGGCTGGGGCCAAAAACGCTGCTATATTAGCTGCGCAGATATTAGCTCTCTCTAATAAAACACTTGCCGGCAAGCTGGTTGAATTCAAAAAGGATCAGGAGAAAAAGGTAATTGAAAAGGATTCGGCGTTGCGGCAAGATTAATGGCCTAGAGGGGCCTTGAATAATGCAATAAGTACGTCAATTTTCTATTGCCTTAGCTCAGGAACCTTTCTTGGTTTCTTCCTGATTCATTTTCTGAACAGGCCAGAAGACCTGATCGCCGCCTTGCGGCCCTTCTCCCCATTTGCCAGGTGTTCCGCCGTCATCGTCGAAATCAGCTCCGAAACTATACAGCGTAAAATTATCATCAATGCGTTTGTAGACTAACGGTTT
>Ga0315284_10010437_pt1 | contig 13229 bp, 20 predicted proteins | sample YL17G09_16_MG_FD_203696 | JGI IMG/M metagenome (GOLD analysis project Ga0315284, IMG submission 203696) | Sediment microbial communities from Yellowstone Lake, YNP, Wyoming, USA - YL17G09_16 | ecosystem: Environmental > Aquatic > Freshwater > Lake > Sediment | place: USA: Wyoming | collected...
GGTGATTGAGAGTTTCCTGCTGGTTCAAGTTTCAGCAACCGAGATCGAATCAATTGTGAAGATTGACGCCACTGCAACAGGGGCATATGCACATTTGTTTTTCGACCCGAATGTTTTCGAGGATGAGCTGGACCGCATCGAGTACGCATACACCTACAATCGAAATGACTACGGAACCGAGCTAAAACGAATGGCGGTAGATCTGGGCAAAGAAAGTTTGAAGATCCGGATTTCACGCGGTGCTGCGTCGACAGCACCAACCGCCAAGATGGTTCAGAGCGAAATTCGTGCCACAGCGTACATGCTCGCCGCGCGTGCAAAAACCAACCCTATCGACTCCGACATCTCCCGTGAGGCGCGCGCGTGGGCTCAATTGGCTCTGAAGGCCTCGGAGCACGACGAAGAAGAAACCGTAGCAGCGGGTGTCGAAGAAATCACCATGGCCCTTGACGCCAAAGACGAAACGACCAATGACGAAAAGAGTGGTCTAAAGGCTGAGGACATTATTCACTGAGGTGCGAAAATGCGAGTGCTCCAGCGTGCAGATTACGAGAACCTGGCCAAAGAAGCAGTAGCCAAGATGGTCAACGAGAGTGTCCCGTTGAACCGGAGTTTGGTCAAGATTTCAGACTCCATGGGTCTGAACCCAGACCAGATCAAGGCTCTGGTGCAGGTGGCTAACACCCTGGCGCACCTGGACTTATTTGACCGAAAAAACGACGGGGACAAGATCATCAACTTCACCCCCGCTGACCCCGACCAGGTGCTCAAAGACGTGGTCACCAGCGACGATGGCTGCAGCTGCGGCTCGTCCTGTGAGTCGGATGTGGCTGACAAGATCAAGGACTTTTTCGGAGATTTCTCCGCTGACCCGTCCCCGGCGTCCCCTGCAGCGCTCGCCAACGTCGGCACGTCCATCAACGACGCGACCAACGATCCGAGCCCACGGCGCCACCAGATCATGATCATCAAGATCCGCAAGGTCGCCGAAGAGCTCAAGCAGCAAAAGCTCGCCGCGTTACATCTGTACAATGAGGAGCGCGACAAACTCGCCTCCGAGTTCGCCAAGCTCTATGGCCCCAGGTTCGAAGAGTTCGAGAAAGACGCCATCGACGTCTACGGCGCCGACGCAGTGCCACTGCTCGGTGAGCTCCGCTACGCCCTTCGGATGCCAAGCATCAAGTGCGCTGTGTTCGAAAAAACCGCGCGGTTGGTGGACTCGGACACACCTGAGATGCATGGATTCAAAAAAATGAAGGATCTCATGGACAAGGCGAGCGCCTGCGCTGCGGGTATCGACCTGCTCACGAAGGAAGTTGGAGGTGTCCTGTGAAAAACATCACCCCGTTGGGGCAGTATCTTGAGAAGTCCGCTGGATGGATGTCCCACCTGGGCGCGGGAGCGCTCGGCGCGGGTATGGGAGCCGGCGGGATGTTGGCGGCACAGCACTACATGAACCGGACACCGCCCACACCGGATGACTCTACGTCAGCGGCGATGGGCTTTGGTGGTGAGGATGCCCTCAAATCGATATTCGGCGGATTGTTTCAAGGAATGGGCCAAGTAGCCGCAAAAGAAATTATCCCCCGTGTCATCCGTGGTGGAGGAAACATGTTGATGGGTGACGCGGACCAGGTCTTCGCCGACGTGTCCAAGAGCGATGAGCTGCTGGCCACCGCCGACAAGAAGTCGCTGCAGAACTCCTTCAACACCATGCAGCGCTTCGCCCCGACACTGGCCACCGACCCCAATGCTGTTCGAGCTTTCCTGCGCGAGGCCGCCACCACGGGAAGCGGAGTCAACTACAACACGATCAAGTTGCTGGCCGATGCCGAACGGGCCGTGAACACGACGGCCGGAACCTGAGACGGAGGACGCAACCATGCTGCCAGTAATCGCCGAACTTCGGAACAAAGTTGCCTCTCAAGGCCTCCACCAGGTGGTCGGCGCGCGGCTGCGTAGCGAGGGCTACAAGATCGCCGAGCTGTCCGATCTGCCAACAGCCGTGGCCATCCTGGGGGCGAAACTGTACGAAAAGAACGCTGAGTACCAGCGGATTATCGCTGGTCTCTGTGCGCTTCGCGACGTAGAGCGAGGTTGACCATGGTACCGTCCCTTCATCCCCAGTTGGCCAAGATCGTCCGCGCGGTGCGGGTGTCGAATGAACTGAGCAAGGTCGCCAGCGCCGAAGCCGCGCTGACCAAGGTCGCGGTCGATGCTGAAATCTTTGGCATGGCCAACTTCAGTGTGAAGACGGCTTCGATCTCGAACCCAGTGCAGGAGATGGCTAACAAGATGTCCGAGCTGGCAATCAGCATCTATGGGTTCAACAAGCTAGCCGCAAACGAGGTAGCTACCATGAACCCCATCCTCGCTGACGCCGCCACCAAGATGGCCACTGTTGGAGCCATCGAAGGGTTACTCAATCTGCTGCCCAACACGCTTTCTGAGGAGACCCAGAAACTGGCCATGGAGATCCGCGCGCTGAACCGCGGGTACGGGGCCACGATTCTGAATGACCTGCTTGTATGAACTACGACTTCCCAAAACTCATCCGCCTGGATGAGTACACGAAGTACTCCGAGCCAACGATCCAGATCGTTCGGGCGCGGGATCGTAATGTTCCACACGTGAAGCTCGCTGAAGACGCACTCAGCTACATCCAGAACGTCAAGCCAATTCCTGGGCAAACCATCATCCTGGTTTTGGCTATGACGGCGGGTGAAGTATACGGGCCCAACAGGAACGGTGATGCTTGGCCAGAGCGCCCATTGCGTGTTGGAAATACAACTATCACAGCCGACGAAGTTCTCCCCAAACACTACAAGTCGTTTGAGACAGATGCTCGAGTTTACCGGCACCACATCAACAAGGACCCTGCTGGCAAAATCGGCGACATCCTCCGAGCTTTTTACAACTGGCCCATGCATCGGGTTGAGTTGTTACTCGCCCTCGACAACAAGAAGGCTGAAGACGTGGTGCAGGAGGTCGAGGTAGGTAAGTATCCTGCATGTAGTATGGGTTGTAAGATAAAGTATGACGTGTGCGCGTGCTGTGGGAATATGGCGCCTACCCGCGCACACTATTGCGACCACGCAAAATTCCAGTTGAGTCAGTACCTGCCCAACGGCAAACAGGTCTTCGTGTGGAACCCCGCACCCCGGTTCTTCGACCTCTCCATGGTCCGACGCCCGGCCGACCGCATCGGCTTCATGATGAAGAAGGTCGCCGAGGTTCCTGAAATCTGGAGCTCGGCCGAGCTCGGTGAGCACGCAGCCCTCCTCTCAGGAAAGCTCGCTGACGCCCGCAAACTCTCGGTCATGAACAAGATCATCAACGGCACTATCGCTGCGGCCAAGGAAGACGACGGCGATCTGAACATGACTCGGCAGTTTGCCGATGCAGTAGCCAACCCAGCCGCGAGCACGATGCCCGCGCTCGATGACGCCACTCTCCAGGAGATGTTGCGCCACCGCGCACCCCACGTGCTGGCAACACTGTCTTCCATGGGCATCTACCTAACTACCCCAGAATTCATCAAATTTCTGGTGTGGAGGGTTCTACCAGGTACCCAGATCCCTGAAGGATGTTTGGAGCGCGCCCTCGCTTCGCAGCAAGCCGTGTTCGACATCCTGGCCAAGAACCCAGATCTGGTCGAAGAGATTCACGACACCCGTCTTCTCGATCTTCAACAAAAAAACGTAGACCCCGCCCTGGTCGACAAGTTCTCCTCGCTGCTCGAGAAGCGCTCGTGTTTGCGCCCTTACGTTCAGCGTCGCCTGGTCGATGCCGCCTTGTACAAATCCGCCTACGCCCCCGCGCACTCTGGCTACATATTGGTGGACCAGCAGACCGGACCAGCATATGCTGCGCGAATGGCCCCCAAGCTGGCATCCACTGTCTCGCGCACAGTGACCAACGCTCGAGCTCGTGACGTTATCGGTAGCGCAGCGTTGTTGTCTGGCGCGTACAAACTTTTCACACCCGATTTTAACGTAAAGATTGCAACCATGCGGCTTGTACATGATCGTGCGTTCACCCCATTTTCACACACTCGATGTATAACTCTGAATCCCAAGTTGGCGAGCGCTTCCTTCGGAGAAGTGGCTTCGTGGCTGGGTGAGGTGATTTGTCTTTGAAAATTACTTGTCTAGCAAATGAAAACGTCCTATTATTCCCCGTGAATACCCGGAAAAGGAGAAATTGACCATGGAGCTGAAAAACGTTCTGAACCAACTCAAGAGCGCCAGTGGTGCAGGCATGCAAAAAACCGCTAGCGCCAATACTCCCCAGACGTCTGCCGCCCAGAACGAGTTGTATCAGGCGCTGAACACAGCCCTGGCAGTGGCCGACAAGACAGCATCAGCGCACACCAAGACGGCGTCGGCCACGGATGAATTGACCAAGATTGCCCAGAACTTGGCCACTGCCGACCAGGAAGCGCTTCTGAAAGAGGCGCAACTCTACGGAGCCTGCATCATGGACGGCTTCGTCGCCAGAGGCATGCAGTACAACACCTCGATGGGTGGGACCGAAAAGACCGCCGCGTCCCAGCAGGACGAGTTCGAGGCGTGGGCGCAGAACAACCCCGAGGAGTTCCAGAAGTACGCCTCCGCGGGCTACACCGATGCCCAGGCCCAGCTCGCCCAAGCCCAAGCCAATGAGTTTGAGAAGTTTGCCTCGACCCCCGAGGGTCAGGCAGTGGTCGGTTCGTACAATCAGGGCTATCATGACACCGTGGCCCAGGTCGAGAAGCTGGCCAGCACGGCTGTAGGGCAGGACAAGCTTGCTTCCTTCTCTCAGGGCTACGCCGACACCGTAGCGCAAGTGAGCCAGATCGCCGCGGGTCCTGGTGGCCAGGAGAAGCTGGCATCCTTCCAGCAGGGGTACTCCGAAGGAACGGCACTGGTGACGAAGCTCGCGAGCGACTACTACACCTGCGGCTTCAATGACACGGTGCAGTTGCTCCAGAACATGTGAGCTGAAACATGAATGCAGCGGCTTCCACATATGCGGCCCTGTTCCAGGCTGTCTCCAGCTCAGGGATCGTAAAAACCGCCGATATCAACTGGAAAAAAACCCTGGGATGGGGTTTGGGTGTCCCAGCCGCGGCTGCGGGAGCTTACGGTCTATACCGCATGACGCACCCCTCGGGGGCTGGGACACTGGGCGCTGCTGCCGAACCTGGTACGGAGATGGATTACCCGGAAGAGTACGCCGACCCGTACGCTGACTCGTACGCCGACCCGTACGCAGACGGGTACACCTCAACTGACCCTTACTACGGTATGCAGGGAGGGTGGTACGCATGACAGGCTCCATTGGACAACTCGCAGAACAAGTCCTGGCGGAAGTGAAATCCGGAGCCATGACCAAAATCGCTGAGGTTCAAATTCTGAACCTGGCCGAAGAGACCGCCAGGGTACAAACCGTGCTCGGCAAGTCCATGGTGAAACTGGCAACCTCTTTACGCAGTAAAACCAGCGGTATCAGCATGGACGAGCTGAAGAACTTCCTGTGGGGGTTGCGATGAAAGAACTCCTGCGAAAGCTCGCCGCCGAGCTGCGGACCCGTGTGGCCCAAAACCAACAAGACCGTGCTGTCCAGTGCGCAAAAATCGCACAAGCAGCCGTCGGTCTGGAACTCCTCCGCAGAAAGATAGGTGGTAGACCATGACACTGGAACTGGCAATCGCAGACGTTCTCGAGAAAGCGGCGAGCTATATCGAGGCGGTGGAAACCGAGAAGCAGGCCGAGGTCCAAACTATCCGCAAGAAGCTGATCTCTTCCATCCGCGAGAAAGTCTCAGCCACCACTGGAGAAGATATCTCCGAGGATGTAGTGGGCAAACTGGCCCAGGCGGATCCCGTTGTCCTCTACACCCTCGAGAAGTTGGCCCTTAGCAACGATTCTGAAAACCTCGGGTCTCCGAGCACACGCCCGAACACCGCAAACATAGGGTCCCTGCCAATCAGTGAGCAGGTGAAACTCGCCGAGGACCGGTTGGTAAAATTCGCCATCGGCTGATAGGGAGAGCAAACAATGTCCGACCTGAATTCTGTGTTCGATGTTCACTTTGGGTGGCCGAACAGCTGCGCCCTTTCTCACGACTTTCCGCCCAAGGATGGCGTAACGCTACCTGCCGGAACGATTGTGACCACTGGGACCACACAGTTGCGATCGGCTGTAGTACTGCGCATCAAAACCGACGCAACGGGCGGTGGCTCACCGCCGACGTTGGTCCTCGCCGACGCGGGCAAAGCCTACGTCGTCAACACCTGGGGTGTAGGGTACACCGATGGCGACATCGTCGAGTGGGACGGCACCAAGTTCAACGTGGTCGTCCCGAACGATGGATCATCCCCCCCGTACAACACCCGCGTGGTCGTGATCGAAGCTGGCGCGGCTGGTTCGTTCGCTGCCTCAGCCAACAAGGTCATGTACTTCAAGGAAGGGGACCACGACAAGGTCCCTGACGCCTGGACCGTGGCTGACACACCCACCAGCGGAAACAAGATCGACATCAACGGTGTCAACAGCATCTACTACCAGAAGCGTTTCCTGTACACCACCGCGTGGGCCTTGACAGACGAGGCCGCAGGCTACACACACGCGCACGTGGAAGCGCTCACGTCTCCCGCAAAGGCCAATCCCAAGAAGACCACCTGGATCGTGATCGAGGGCGATGACCAGTTCGACGGCGAGTTCACCAACTCCTGTACCTGCGTCAAGCTGGCCACGGGTTGCGCAGTCAAGGTCAAGTGCGCGGTGGCCAACACCCTGTCTCCGGGTGATTATGTCGACGCCAACGCGGGTCTCGTGGTCAAGAACGCGGACGTCCTCCATGCAATCGGTCGCGTAGACTGGTCCAACGCCACTTCTGGTTCGGGTGGCATCATCACCTTCACGGGCGTGTAAGGGAGAAACGCAATGTCCATCCTCTACTCGAAATTCCAAGTTCTGGCTGGTCTCCCCCCGCACGACAACAGCGCGCTGCGCCGGGACATCCAGCCAAAGAGTGCGGTGACCCTCACCGAGGGAAACATCGTCGATGTGGAAAATGCCGCGGGCACCGAGGTCGTCGATAAGATGACGTCGCTGGCCACGACAATCACCCCTCCGGACCAGCCGTGGTTGGTCATCGAGGGCAATGACCAGGGCGATGGAGCCATCGCCAACAAGTGCACCTGTCTGAAGTTGGGGACAGGGCTCATTTTTCAGATTGTCACCGCCGAGTCGTTCACCATCGGTGACCTGTGCCGCTCTCTCGCGGGCGTGCTCAAGCCACTGACTGGTGCCAACGAACAAGCAGTTGGACAGATCATCGGCGTCGACAGTGCCAACGGCACCGTCGTAGTCGCGTCGTAAAGGAGCCAAGCCATGTCGAGCCTCACTTCCATTTTCGATGTGGTCCGCGGTTGGCCGAACTCCTGCGCGCTGCAGTATAGCTTCAAGCAGAAGGCCGCCGTGTCCCCTGACATCGGCGAAGGAACAGTCGTCGCTATCGAGAACGAAAGCAGCCTCCCGGTAGTGGACCGCTGGACTTCAGACCTGCACTCAACCGGTAACCTGGACCAGCCCTGGATCGTCATGCGTGGCCTGGACCAGACTGACGCAGAGTACTCGGAGAAACTGTCCTGCGCCAAACTGCGAACCGGAATCATGTTCAAGGTCGCTTGCACCGAGTCCCCCATTCCGGGTGACTCAGTGTACGCCAATGATGGTGCCCCTACGCTCGTCCAGCCGGATGGAACGGCTCCGGCGTTAGGCACTGTTGTCGCGTACAACGAATTCGAGGGCTGGATCACTGTCGAGTCCTGAGAACGAAAAAACCTTCTAGGCACAGGAGAAATACAATGAACGTTGAAACCCCCCAACTGGATGCCCGCTACATCAACCAGGGCTTCGTCAACAAGATTGAGCAGGGACGGATCAAGGAAGCGCAGGATGAGGGGACCGCCTTCATCCGCGTCAAGATGCGTCAGACCTCCTTCGCGCGCGAAATCATCCCGCCCATCGTGCTGGCTGACGATGAGATCGATCGTGACGAGTTCACCGATCTGCCCAAGAAGATCGTCGAGAAGGAGCCTGAATCCGAGGCCACCTTCGTGACCTTCAAGGGCACGGGCAAACGGCGCTGGTTCTCCGGTCCGCGCTATGCGGTCCACTTCGGCAAGGTCGAGTCGGATCGATTCGTCAAGAGCAAGTTCGAGCTCATGACCTACCAGAACGACATCCGCAAGATCCTCACCGACAACTCGGTGAAGGACATGGCGGACCAGGAAGACACGAAGTTCATGGAGACCGTGAACGCGCTGTGCACCGGCGCGCAGCACCTCACCCCAGGAACCGGTTTCGTCGCAGGGAACTTCGTCAACGCTTTCCAGTACTTGCTCTCGCAGAAGATCCCCATCGGGAAGATTCTGATGACGAAGGAGCTCTACTACGAAGCGCTGAACCTGCAGTACGCTTCCGTCGGCTCCGAGATCCTCAAGAGGCACTACGACGAGGGCATCGAGTCCGAGGAGAAGCTGTGGGGCATCCCGGTCGTGACGACCATCAAGCGTGACATCATCTCCCCGAGCGACTTCTACGTGTTCGGTCCCCAGGAGTACCTGGGCAACTTCTTCCTGCTCCAGGATGCGACCCTGTTCATCAAGCAGGAAGCGGACATCATCGAGTTCTGGAGCTACAGCGCTCCTGGCCTCGGCATCGGCAACACCAAGTCGATGATTCGCGTTACCCTCACCACCTGATAGCGAGGTACGCTGTGAAAGTGATCTACAACCTGCAGGACTCAATCACCGTGCTGGCTGATGGCAAGATTCGCCTACAACCGCGTAACACCACAGGTGCGCGCGTGACCACCACGGATGAGTTGGCCGATCACCCTCAGGTAGTGGCCTTCTCGGTGAATCGCCGGATCAACATCATGACGCTCGAGGAGAGTGCTGCGTACGAAGCGCAGCAGACCAAGGCAGAAGTGGCTGCGCCTCCTCCGGTAAAGCCCGCGCCTATCGTTGAACTACCGGCATTACCAGTTGTAAATCACGCAACACCGCTGGCAACTCCCACACCACTTCCAGAATTGCCGGCGGTGCCTGCAACTTCAGCGGCCGAAGTGCTGACCGAAGTATCGGCGGAAGGTGACTCCGCCGACACAACCGAGAAGGACTCCGCGGAGAATTTCCGAAAACGCTCCCGTCGCCGATAGCGGCGTACTTCGTCGGTCCGGAGGGATGAAAAATGGCGCTAACTCTGGGCCAGGTGACGAGGTTCCTGCGCGACCACCCCAGCTACAACATCTTACTGGCTGATGTCCACTTCTCCGAAGAAGACATCACCGACGCTATCCATTTTGCTACGGCGCAGTACAACGCCATGACCCCTATTACGCAGTACACCGAAAACAATTTCCCCAATGATTACCTACACTTGCTTGGAACTGCCGCGCACCTGATGCGCAGCGAGAGTTTCCTGCAGTTACGAAACCAACTGACCTACAACGACGGGGACGTAAATCCCATCGGTGTCGACGACAAGTTCGCGGCCTACACCGCGCTCCGGGATTCACTGCGCGCTGAGTGGCAAGAGACCGCCCGCGCCATGAAGACGCAGATGAACATGGAACAAGGGTATGGTATGTTGTCGTCTGGGTACTCCAGAATCAGAACGGGAATCAAATGACACGCAGAGAATACTTCCAGAAGCTGGCTTACGATCTGGGTAGGCAAGCTGCCATCAAAGAGATGGAGAAGCAGGCTGGCCTGGGAACAGGGTTGAAAGCAGCTTGGGGTCTTGGGAAAAACTTGTGGTCAAGCACTTTCAAAGGTTTAACATCGGGATTGGGAACACTTGGAAGAACCGCGATCAAACCCATTCAGGGGGTCTCACCAGGAACACACAAATGGCTAACTACAGCGGGAAAAGGTGTTGCTAGTGACATGGTAGGTTTTGGTTTACTTGGTGGTGGTATCAACGCTGCCCTGGCAGACCCAGGAGAGCGCTTGAAAGCTTTCGGTACAGGCGCAGTTGGTGGTGCCCTGAGTGGAGCAGCTTGGCGTGGAACTTCGAATGTGCTCGCGGCGGGGCAAAAATCTCTCTACCGAGGTTTGCATGGAAACAAATTAACGCCCTACGGACCAGGTAAGGGGCTATATGGCCGCGCTCAAGGGACAGTCTTCAAACCTGTTGAATCTGTTTCTAGGCAGGCCAAAGCACATGTAAAGGCTGAAAAAAGTTGGTTCACCAACCCTGAACGCTGGTACAACCGTTTTAATCAGGGTGCCGTTGGAAGAATTGGAGCCAAGGCCGCCATTGGAACCGTCCCCTTGGCTGGCGCTTTATACGCCAGTTCACTAACACCTTCTTTTGAAGGTGATGGTGCTACCATGGGTGCCGCGCCCCCGGCCAACCCACCACAATACGGGCAACAGTATGCACAACAGCAACAGTGGAGATAACCCATGCCCTTGACCAAGAACCAGATCGTCAAGCTGGCTGCTGAAGTCTTACGCCGCTATGAGGAGAAGTACGGGGCTGCCCCCATAGCTCCGACTGTCAGTGTCATGGGCAACACCACTCGAACCAACCTCGGTAAAGGGTCAGCATTTTCCATCAAGCCTTCTACCACCAACCCGATGGGCACAAAACCCATGGCCAGCCAGGTAATGAGCCCGCGCGGAGCCGGGGGACTTGGTGGAGGTAGCGGAGGATTGAGCAAGGGAACAGGAGGCAAAGATGCCAACCTATAAAACCATGGTCAAGTTGAGCGCCCCGCGCGGCATGGCGGGAATGCTCGGACGTCAGACCTTCGATATCCCCGACACGCTGGCGGGCGCGAAGTTCATGGGCTGGTGGGAAAAAGCGGCAGAGGACAAGCGTGTCGAGGTTCTGCAGTATGCACAAGACAACCAGCTGGGCGTGGTTGATGCCCTGGAAAAGGTACAGTGCGGCCAGTAGTCACAAAGATCATGCCCTGGCACCCCGCCAAGGTACGCATCCAGTGGGAACTGGAAGAGGTTGGTGAGCACGGAGTGTTTTTGTTCAGTGTGGAACGCTCCGGGTCGCCCAGCGGGCCATGGACTACCATCGCCAGCGGTCTAGCCGATGTGTACACCTACGATGACCTGCTCAACGATGCCGAAGCCGCCAATACCCTATCACTGGTACGCGACATCTACTACCGAATCAAGGCTGTACCCCCCAGTGGCGCCGCCAATGCCGTCTACTCACCCATCATCAATCTCGATGGGTTGGTAGAGAGTACGATGCTCTCCGAAGAGCCAGGCAATCCAGCCAGGCCAGTGCCCATGGCCCAGATTGAGGCAGACCCACAGACGAACATCACCCGTTACCCGCGACGTACCGATGATGTTCGTCGACGACTGTACAAGCGCGCGCTGATGCGCAACATGTACCTGATGCTGAAACACCTGAACGGCATCGAGTTTGCTTTGCTAAAACGCCGCCACTTCGGAACGCGCTGCACGTGCTACGAACCCATTTCCCGTACAGTCCTACGGTCACGTTGCCCCGTTTGCTACGGCACCTCCTGGGTCGGCGGGTACTTCAACCCGGTTCAAATTTTGGGGCGAATTGTCCATGGTGCAACGTCCGAGATTCAGAGTGACCTCTCGCCTCAGGGCAAGGATGACATCAGTAGCGCGCAGATCCAGGTCATGGACTTCCCTAAAGTAGACGAGGGTGACGTTTTGGTGGCCAAGCACCTGAATCGCCGCTTTCTGGTCCAGCGGCGATTCAACACGTCATTGAAAACAGTCATCGTACACCAGACGCTGACTACATCCGAGCTCGCGCGTGTCGCGCCCGAGTTCGCCATCGAAGTTGGAATTTGAAAGGGTTTACAGCGTAAATGTCAGACCCAATTCCAGTTGCAGGGCAGCACCCCTACGTGAACATCTCGAGCCCTCTGACCCTCATCGGCATCTTCGTTGAGGTCATTCGTGAGCTGTTCAAGGAGACGAATCCAGTAACCCCGGAGTTGCTCTGGCACTGGACCCCTGACCTTAAATCCACACCCCTGTTCGTAGAGAGCGCTGCCAACATCCACATGGAGGCGCGCAACACCAGACCAGGTGTGTGGGTTGACCAGGAGCAAACCGTCTTCGCGCGTGCGGTTGTTGGAGATCAGGACCAACTTCCGGAAAACCTCCCGACGGCGTTGAGGTGTTACTACTCCATGGTCGAGACAGATATGTCCGTCGACTGCACCGCGGGGGACCGCGGAGAAAGCCTCATGCTAGCCAGTATCGTGCACAATTTCCTGCAGATGTCCGGTCGAGTCATCATGGAATGGTTTGGATTACGCGATATCTCCCCTATCATCATGGGACGCACTGCCGCATTTGACAAGGATGTGAAGCTCATGACGACTGCGCTGCAATTTCGAGTAGGCTATGAAGCACGTTGGCGGACACGGCCTATTCTACCTATCTTGCGGAACATAGACATGCGCATCGCCGATTCAACAAGCCCGGAAGTGTACTTCCGGGAAATTTCTCTTAGGAGATAACTGGTTGCTATCGTTGAGAAAATAGCCTATCATTGGATAAGCCATTCGCACGGGAGACAACGCAATGCCATTGACCCGACCAATTGTTGAAGTTTATCAGGACTATGCGTCTATGACAACTTCTCCGGGAACACCGGACCTGAATTGCCTCGTTGTGGGGCCCTGCTATTTTATCCAGGACTTCCCGACGGACAAGGCCAACCTGGGTGTCGGCGCATTTGTAAAGGCCACCTACACCAAGGATGCCCCTTGCGATGCTTCAGGTGACAGCGAAGGGCGCCCGAACCCTGGCGCCACCTTCTTGACCCTGAGTGAGCCACCCAACATCACCGCCGCTCCCGGGGCACTGCTCGACGCCGACAGTGTCGAGGTAGTGTTCGATGGCGCACTGATCCAGCTCACCAAGGGAACCAACGGCGTGGTGACAGAGAACAGCACCGTCTTCACATCGTCTGGGGCTGACTTTGTCACCGCAGGGGTTGTAGCCGGAGACCGCCTGGTCCTGACAGACACCGCGGGTGGCGATGATGCCACGGTGGTCTATACGGTCAACGCTGTACCGACATCCACCCCGACTACGCTGGTCCTGAACGATGAGGTCAGTAGTGACGACATCGCAAAAATCGGTGAAATAAGTATCCGTTTCCGGGTCGAACACATCTTTGTTGAGACCACCGAGCCCCAGGTCATCGACA
>Ga0315284_10010438_pt1 | contig 13228 bp, 12 predicted proteins | sample YL17G09_16_MG_FD_203696 | JGI IMG/M metagenome (GOLD analysis project Ga0315284, IMG submission 203696) | Sediment microbial communities from Yellowstone Lake, YNP, Wyoming, USA - YL17G09_16 | ecosystem: Environmental > Aquatic > Freshwater > Lake > Sediment | place: USA: Wyoming | collected...
CACCGCCGCCGGATAGGTGGCGGCGATCGTCATCCCCGCCTTGAGCCCGAGGTAGGCGTTCGCGGCGCCGAGCACCACGCACATCACCAGGCCGATGATCAGGGCCCGGACCGTGAATTCCTGCATGTCCGTCTGCACGGGCACGTACGGCTGGTGCTTCGGACCGCCTGCGCTCGTCGGGGCGTCAGCCATGAGGACTCCGGAAGTTGAAGACAGGCACCTATGCCGGAATGAACGACGTCGCCGGCTCGAGCCGGCGGACCCAGGCCGCGAGCAGCGCCGCCACGCGGTCCAGGTCGTCGTACGCCACCATCTCGTTCGGGCTGTGCATGTAGCGGCACGGCACGGAGACCAGCCCCGTCGCGATGCCCCGCCGCGAGGTGTAGATCTGGTCGGCGTCCGTGGAAGTGTACCGTGGGGCCGCTTCGATGGTGAAGGGGATACCCTCCGCCTCGGCGGCCGCCACGAGCTGGTCGAAGACGACCCGGCTGACCGCCGACCCGCGGCAGATCGCCGGGCCGCTGCCCAGCTTGAAGTCGCCCAGTTCCTTCTTCTCGGCGCCGGGGAAGTCGGTGGCGTGGGTGACGTCCACCACCACGGCCGCCTGGGGCTCGACGTGGAAGGCGCTGGTGCGCGCCCCGCCGCCGGTCGTGCCGATCTCCTCCTGGGTGGTGGCGACCGCGACCGCGCAGGGGGTCGGCGGGGACGCCGCGAGCCGGCGCAGCGCCTCCAGCACCACGAAGGCGCCGATGCGGTTGTCAATGCTGCGCGAGGCGATTCGCCCGTTCGGCAGTTCGAGCGCCTGGCAGGCGATGACGCCCGCGTCGCCCACCCGCACCCGCTCCAGCGCCTCGGCCTTGTTCTTCGCGCCGATGTCGATCCACAGGTCGGTGATCTTCGTGACCTTGTCCTTCTCGTCCGGCTTCACCAGGTGGATCGCCTTCTTGCCCACCACGCCCGCGACCGGCCCCTGGCGCCCCTCGAGCGTCACGCGCTGGCCGACGAGCACCTGGCTGTCCCACCCGCCGATGGGTCCGAAATGCACGAATCCATCGTCGTCCACGTGCACCACCATCACTCCGATCTCGTCCACGTGGCCGGCGAGCATCACCCGGGGCGTGCCCTTCGGGTTGATGGTCGCGATGGAGTTCCCCGCGACATCCACATCCACCGTGGCGAAGCTCCGGGCCTCGTCCCGCCAGAGGCGCGCCGGCATTTGCTCGAAGCCCGAGGGGCCGGGCGCGTCGAGCAGGCGCTTGAGGAAGGCGAGCGAGCGGTCGTCGAGCATCAGGGGGCTCCAGGCCGAGGTCGAAGTTGGGTCACGTTACGCCGTGGCGGCGCCGCTGGCAAGCTCTGGAGGGGAGCGGAAATGTCGGCGAGATGGAGCAGCGTCGCCGCGGAGTCCGCCCCACCGGCGAACCGCGGGGTGTTGCCGGCCACGACGGGGCGCACCACGAGGCTCACTCCGCCATCCGGCGCGAAGGCGAGTTCCGCCCACAGCCCGGCGTTGGTCCACGGCGAATTTTGGCGAAAGACGAAGTTCCCCAGCGAGTAGAGGATCGGCTTGCCGTCCACCCACTCGATCCCCTGCGGCACGTGCGGATGATGGGCGATCACCGCATCGGCTCCGGCTCGCACCAGGCCGCGGGCCACGGCCACATCCTCCCGCCTCGGCACGTCCCGGTACTCCAGGCCCTGGTGCAGCGAGACGAGCACCACGGTGGCGCCGAGGGAATCCCGCGCGGCCCGCGCGGCTTGGCGGAAGCGCGCGGTATCGGCCCACGCCACACAGCACTCCGCGGCGTTCCCGATCACCGTCATCGTGCGGTGGTTGAAAATCAGTGTCAACGAAAAGACCGCGACCGTCCAGCCGCGGCGCCGCACGAGAGCGGGACGCCACGCGTCGTCCGGCGTCGGTCCGGTGCCGGCGTGGGCGACCCCCGCGCTGTCGAGGTGCGCCAGCGACTCGAGCAGGCCCTCGCGCTGGAAGTCCCAGCCGTGGTTGTTGGAGGTGGCCACGACGTCGAATCCCGCGTCCGCGAGCAAGCGGGCACCCTGCTTCGGGCCCGCGAAGACCCGGATCCCCGGCGGATCGGCGTAGTCGCCCCGGTCCACCAGCACGCTCTCCAGGTTCCCGATGGCGACGTCGGCGGCGCGCAGTGCGTCGCGCACCCCGGCGAAGACCTCAGCGCTCCGGCCGGCCAGGATGTAGCCGCTCGCCAGGCCGCGCGCGAAGTTGATGTCGCCGACGTGGACGATGCGGAGGGTGTCGGGGGAGGGGAGCCGATAGCCGATAGCCGATAGCCGATAGCCGGGAGCAGTATGCAGGAAGGCAGGGAACAGGAGGGCCGCGAGCATCACTGCGGCGAGGGCGGGTGTCCGGGGGTGGAGGCGCACGGTCCGCTGGCAGTCCGAACGATCCCGCGCGGGCGGGTCAGTCGCCCGATTCGGGCAGGAGCCGCGAGGTCGCCGTCCCCACGAGGCGGCTGGCCGCGAGGACCGTCACCACCGCCATGATCGTCGTCAGGGGGCTCCATGCCCCGTAGGCCGACTGCAGGAAGAGGTACCAGCCGGTGCGGATGCCGAGGTCGAAGTGCTGGCCGACGAGGACCGCGATGACCAACGCCGGCACGGCGCTCACGATCGCGAGGATGGTGCCCGCGGCGCCCGTGAGGGAGCGGCGCGTCGGGCCGATCCACGGCCAGAGCCAGGCGGGCAGGGCCAGCAGCCACACGGCGGCGAACGGGTTCCGGACCAGCGCGATCGCCGCGAGGACGACGAGCGTCGCGAGCGCGACGGCCCGCCCCGCGAAGGGATGCGAGGCCGCGAGCCGGAGGTGCCGGCGCACCTGCGCCAGGCCGACCGCCGCGACGACCAGGGCGGCGAGCACGGCGAGCATCGGGAGCCAGCGCACGGCGTAGAGGAACGGGTCCCGCTCCGTGGCTGGATAGCTTTCGAAGCGCGGCAGGGTCCCCGAAACGACGAGGCCCTTGAGGGCGAGGTAGCCCAGCCCCGCGACGAGCCACCAGCCGACCGCCCGTGCCGCTTCCGACCAGAAGGCGGCGCGCGCGGCGGGGTCGATGCGGGACGCGTGCAGCGCTTCCAGGGTGGCGAACAACAGCGGCAGGAACAGCGCGATGGCCGCCAGCAGGATCGCGACGCCGCGCACCATCCGGTCGGTGCCCACCCGCAGGTAGGTGAACGGCCCGGTGGCCACCTCGTTCCGGTCCGCCGAGAGCACCAGCCGCTCGACTCCCTCGCCCAGCATCCGGAACGCCTCGGGCTCGAGCGTCTCGACCCGGTCGCCCGGCGTGTGGTAGAGGAACCGCGCGTACGCCGGCCGCGACGGGATCGTGCCGAGGTTGATGGCCGGGATGCCGCGCGCCACCAGCGGTCCCTGGTCCGACTGCGAGAGACGGGTGGCGCGGAGGTACCACTCCTCCACCGGCCCGACGTCCTCGACCCGCGTCCCGTCGAACGCGAAGGCGTCCGCCGCCGCGACGCGGAGCCACAGCGGCGCGTAGCCGGGCCCCTGTCCCACTCCGCCGATGGCGACCCCGTCGGCCGGGCCGTTGGCCACGTGGTCGATCGAGATGGCGGCGACCACGGAGTCGGGGCCGGCGAACGAGCGCGCGAGTTCCCTCGCGCCGACCTGACCCCAGGTGCCCGCATCGAGCGCCACATAGAGGAACCGGTGGAGATGCGGTCTCGACTCGAGCACGCGGGCCAACTCCATCATCATCCCGACGCCGGACGAACTGGCGCCGGCGGACGGGCCGGAAGTGATGGGGCCGTCGTAGTGCGCCATCAGGACGATCGCGCCCGGGAGGAGGCCGGCGCTGCTCGCCAGGACGTTGTAGCCCTGGACCCGCTGCCCGCGGAGAGTGAGCGCGAACTGCCGCTGCCGCACGTCGAGCCCGAGTTGTTCGAAGCGCGACGCGAGCCACTCGGCGGCCGCGCGGCCATGTAGGGAGCCGGTGATGCGGAAGCGGAAGCTGTCGGACAGCAGCCGCGTGTTGTAGAGCGCGGCCTCCGCGTCGAACCGCGAGGAGTCGGACACGAGCACGAGCCGGTCGGGGCGGGTCACTGCCGATCGGAGGAGCAGGAACGCCACGGCGAGGGCCACTGCAAGGAGCAGCGCATTGAAGGCCGGGCGGCGGTGCAGGCGGATCGGTGGGAGCAGGGGCACGACAAGAATGTACGAGGGGCGAGGAGCGAGGGGCCAGGGGCCAGGGTTCAGGAACCGACGCTATCGGCTTCCGGCTATCGGCGCTGGAGGCAGTGCAAAGATTTGCACTCAACTGCATGTTTCTGCGGCAAGTTGCGCGCCCTGGAAATGCCATCACATTGTCAGTAATAGCACTTACGGTCAGGCTCGCTCCTTGCAATGGGGAGTCGTCATATGGGCAGATACTCTGTGGGCGCCAGCCGCAGCGGCTTCACCGCGATCGAGGTGATAGTCGTGGTGGTGTTGGTGGGTGTGCTGTCGGCCGTCGCGTTGCCGTACCTTCGGACCGGCCCGGCGAAGTCGGGGGTCCGCGGGGCGATGAGCGCCATCGCGAGCCTCCACGCCGTCGCGCGCAACGCCGCCATCTCGCGCGGCCGCACCGCGGTCCTGGTCATCAAGGCCGCGGCGCCGGCGACGGTGCTCGTGGTGCTCAGGCGGTCCGGCTCGAGCGTGGTGGACACCGTCGGCAAGGTGGAGAACCTCTACGCCCGTTTCACCGTCGCGCTCACGACGACGAGCGATTCCGTCATCTTCACGCCCCGCGGCATCGGGATCGGCACGTCGAACACCACGGTCATCGCGACGCGCGGCGTCGTCGCGGATACCCTGACAATCTCAGGGGCGGGGAGGCTGATACGATGACGAGGCGTGGCTTCTCTCTCATCGAAGTGATGATCGCCATCGTGATCCTCACCGCGGGGATACTTGCCCTTGCGGCCACCTCGGGCGCGGTGGTCAGGTTGACCAGCCAGGGTGGCCGGATGGGGGGTTCTTCGCTCGTGGCCGAAGGGCGGTTCGAGCTGTTGCGCGCGACCGCATGCGCCTCGCTCGCGAGCGGCTCCACCGTGGAAGGGCCCTACACCGTCGTGTGGACGGTGGCGACCAGTGGAAACCTGCGCACCATCGGGGTGACCGTCTCGTACTCGACCGGCCGGAGGACGCGCTCCGACTCCTATTCCACGACCATCTCATGCGCCACTTGAGCCGCCTCTCGCGCCGTGCGGGCTTCACGCTCGTGGAGCTGATCGTCGCCATCACGATCTCGGGCCTGGTGATGGGCTCGATCTACAAGATCCTGGCCGGCAATCAGCGTTTCTACCAGGCGCAGAACCAGATCATGGATGTCCAACAGAACATCCGGGCTGTCGCGCAGATCCTGCCGGGCGAGTTGCGCGGCCTGGACCCGGATGGCGGGGACATCATCGCGATGTCCAGCACCGCCATCACGATCAAGGCGATGAGAGCGTTCTCCGTCCTCTGCGACACGCTGACGGCGGCGAACGTGACGGCCAGGCAGATCACCATCAGGAACTCCTTGACCTCCGGCTACCGCGCGATGGACGCCACGCGGGACAGCGTGCTCGTCTTCCGCGAGGGCAATCCGCAACTCTCAAACGACGACAAGTGGCTCCACGCCCCGATCGCGGGGTCCACGTCGGCGAATTGCAAAGACGGCTCGGCCGGAACGCGCCTCACGCTCACCGGGATGGTGAACGGAGATTCGCTGGGGGCGAAGGCCACCGTTGGCGATCGGGGCGTGCTGCTGGGCGCGCCGCTGCGGACCTACGAGGTCGTGAACTACCTGTTGTATGACGACGGGACCGGCACCTGGTGGCTGGGGATCCGCACGCACGCCTCCGGCGCCTGGAGCGCCACGTCGCCGATCGCGGGACCGCTCCGGCCCACCGACGGCCTGCTCTTCGAGTACCGGGACGCCAACCAGGCCTTGACCTCCACCACGACGGCCGTGCGGCGGATCCGTATCACGGTTCGAGGGCGGAGCACCCAGCGCATCAGCATCCCCGGGCGTGTCGCCGGGTACTTCCAGGACTCCATTGTCGCCCGCGTGGCGCTGAGGAACTATGCCCGCCCGTAAGATCCCGTCCCGACCACGCCGTCGCGGCGACCGCGGTTTCGCCCTCGCCGTGTCCATCTTCGCGCTGGTCATCATCTCGGCGCTGATCGTCGGAGTCTTCTTCGCGGCCCGCCAGGAGATGCGGCTCGGCATCAACAGCCGCACGTCGGTGCGCGCGTTGGGTGCGGCTGAGGCCGGTCTCAACACCAACGTTGCGAACTGGCAGATGGGAGCCTGGAATGCGATGGTCGTCGGAGACTCCGCGCGAATTGACACCGTCACTCTTGCCTCCAACGGAGGCTCGTATTTCGGCTGGGTTCGGCGGCTCAACGAGCAGTTGTTCCTGATCCGCACGACAGGCACCGACCCGCAGAGGACGGTGCAGCGCACCTTGGCGGGGTTCATGCGCCTGGAACTCATCCAGATGGGTTTCAATGCCGCGCTCACTGTGCGTGGCAACACGTCGGTCGGCGGCTCGGCCCTGCTCGACGGCCGGGACACTCCCCCCACCGGATGGGGTTGTCCGACCACCGGCCTCGACACGCTTCCCGGACTCACCATGCCGACGACCGTCGGCAGCAGCATCGACACAAGCCATGTTCTCGGTGACCCGCCAGTCGTGACGAACCCGAGCATCAACGACTCCACCTTCTTCAAGTACGGGGACCTGGACTGGAACGAGTTGGTGGCGATGGCGACCATCACCGGCACCGCGAGCTCGAACGTCCACCCGAACCCCGCCGGCACGGGCACGACCTGCACCACGACCAACGTGCTGAACTGGGGTGACCCCGGGAAGCCGCCCGCCGTGGCCGGGTGCAGAAACTACTTTCCCATCATCCACTGGGCGGGCAACCTTAACGTGGCGCAGGGGGTAGGGCAGGGCATCCTACTGGTGGACGGGGACATCGAGGTGTCGGGCAATTTCCAGTTCTTCGGCCCCGTCATCGCGCGCGGCCACCTCAAGTCCACCGGTACCGGCAACCGCATCTACGGCGGCGTGATGGCCGCCGACGTGGACCTGGAGTCGAATACCGTCCTCGGCAACGCCGTGATCAGCTACTCGAGTTGCGCCCTGACCAACGCACTCCGGGCCAGCTCTCCCGGCCGGTTGATCAGGGAGCGGTCGTGGGCGGAGGTCTTCTGACGTAGAACCCTCCGGCCATCAGGGGACCACCTGGGGTCGCTGTCTTGGGCGAACTGCCCCGCACTGCGGCCCTCCTCGTCCATCCGCTCGTCGTTCGTGTCAGTACGTCTTCCAGGTATCCATGAAAGTGCCGCGGATGGGTGCCAGGCTCGCGAACCCGCTGATCGCCGCGTGCGTGTAGCACCAGTCCCACTCGATGGATGTCGTTGAGTAATAGTCATTGCGGGTGCCGCGCCGGACTTCGCTTGGGGCCGGGCACGAGCTCGTGGCGCAGTTCAGCCCGGAGATCACCATGCCGTGCACGGTGTAGTTGTTGACGTTCGCGATGAATCGCCCCCCGGCGATGATAATTCCATCCCAGTGCGCCCCGTTTGCCAAGGTGACATCGCCGGTCGCGATAAGGAGGCCCCGCTTTGGAGCCGTGCTCTGCCCTGGGATGGTGACACTACCGTTAGTGTACCAAGACTCGTAGGGGCAGGCCAGAGAGTTGCCGGAGCAGTCCAGCGGCAGGCCACCTGTGTGGTCAGGAGTGATGGAGCCGGCCAGCACGCGCGCCCAGTCTATCATAGTCGAGTCGGTCACGGCGCCGTGGACGGAGAGTGTCTGGACGGTTCCGGTAGGGGGGTTGCCGGGGGACGGCGAATACCCTGGGGGGGCGGTGGTGATCGCCGCGGTGTCAGGACGGGAGGGTACCGTGCACCCGATGACCCAGGAGCGGCCGATGTCGGCGTCTTGCCCGTTGAGAGGATTGCCGGTGAGCCCCAGCGGGCTCACGCTCGCGTTCACGATGATCCCGTTCGCGGCCACCATCGCCGCGCGGGCGGGCAATTGGCGTGGCCGGTACGCCAGGCTGGCCACCGCGCGAGAGCCGCCCCCGACCGACAACAGCGATCGGGTCGTATCCACGCCTGTGGCGTACACAATCCAGAGCTCGCGTGCCGTACTGGTCGTGTCCCGCAGCCGCCGGGCAACCACCCGCGCGTAGCCGCCAGGGAAGGTGTAGTTGATGGAATCGTGGCCCGTGCCGAGGGCGTGCGTCGCAGCGAAGTAGGTGTGGAGCCCCGCCTGGGCGAGGTTGAGGGAACGGGCAAGACTGTACGAGCTGCCGGTGGAGCGGAACTCCGCCGACACCATGATGAACGCCGCCGTGAGCATGACGGTCAGCAACGTCATCACGAGCAGCGTGGTGGCGAGGATGAAGCCGCGGGCGCGAGGCCGGTCAGCGGGCATGGTTTACGAATACGATATCGGTCGTGAGGTCGAATCGCGAGGGTGCCGTTCGCCCCTGTGGCGCCTCCTGGCTCTGGCCGACCAGCCGCAGGCGGATGCCGCGGACGCTGTCGAGGGCCGTGGGCACCGTGGCCTGGTACCGTAGGCCGTTGCCGACCAGGAAGCCGAACGACGTGGTGGCGGTTTCAAACGGCGCGACCAACTCCTCGACCAACGAGTCGCGCGTCCCGCCAGCGAGCTGGGTGCGCCACAGGGCGGTCCGGCCGGGAATCTCCACGGAGGGCGCCAGCGCGTAGCGCACGCGCTGGAACAGATACACCGGTGCCCCGGCCAAGTCCACGGCCGGCCTGCTAGTGTCGTTGGGGCTGAGCCGGATGAAGAGGGTCCCGGTCGGCAGGGCGCTTCCCGAAGCTGGAATGGGGGGTGTGAGGCCGGAGCAGTCGCTCGAAGCGCCGGTGCCCAGCGTGGCCGGCTCCACGAAGTGCAGCGTGCCGACCCGGTCGCGCCACGCATACCCGCGCAGGGAGGCCGACGCGTAGTTCGCCGAGTCGAAAGGCATGAGCAGGATGGCCTGCCACCCGCCCGACGGCTGCGAGCAGGCGACGCCGAACGCATACGGGACACGCACCGTGATCGAACTCGGGCTGGCCTGGAGCAGCCCGCCCCACGAGACCATGCGCAACTCCTGCAAGATCACGTTGAGACCGGCCCGCGCGCCGGCTCGCGCACGCATCATGCTGTCCTGCTTGGAGACGAAGCGTGACTGGTTGATGAGCAGCCGGCTCAGCGCGATCCCAATGATGCCCGCGATGAGGAGCGCGACCAAGAGTTCGGCCAGCGAGAAGCCGCGGCGCCGGCTCACCGGAGCGGGATCGGATCGCGCGCCAAGCCGCGCCGGATGATGATCGTGTCGGGAGGCGTCCGGGGCACACTGGTCTGGGTGATGACGTAGACGTCTTTGCGCACTGTGGACAGCGTGACGATCACGTATCTCACGGTGGTTCTCACCGGTCCGCTCCAGACGGTATCCGGCGTCAGCAGTTGCGTGAGGCTGTCGAACGGGACGGTCACGGCGTGATCGGCCGCCCCTCGCTGCATGGCCATGTGCAACGCCAGGTCGGTGGCACGCGTGGTTCGCCGCGCGATCTGGAACGCCAGGCCGGCCAGGGCGAGCACAACCGCAGAGAAGATCACGATGGCGATCAGCACTTCGACGAGGGAAAACCCCCGCGTCACATGCGCAGGATACGCACCCATCCGGCGCGGGAGATTCGCACCTGCCGCTGGTACGTGCCGTTGCCGAACGTGACGGTGATGGTCGCGTTGGTCATGCCGTTGGGGAGCACCTGCACTTGCAGCGGCGCCGCGTTGAACACTGTGAGCTTGAATTCCCCCTGAGTGCCGTAGTAGCGTCGCTGGATCAGGCTGTCGGTCACCGTCTTGAGGGAGATGGTCTTGGCCGTCTGGTCCACTGTCACGCGCACGGGCTGGCGCATCCTGCCAGCCAATCCTTGCGCGAGGTAGAAGTCCGCGGCCGCCACGCTGGCGGCTCGATTGACGCGGGCGTGCGCAATCTGCCGGTAAGCCGTCGGCATGAGCGAGCCGAGGACCACCAGCACGATGAGCAGCACCATCACGGCCTCGATGATCGAGAAGCCGGCCGGGGATGGTGTCGGGCATTCGTCCTCGTGGGAGGAAGGTCGCATCGCTGTCCCTATAACCCTTAATTGTGCCGGAAGTTGCGCCGGGCGGCAAGGCCGTTCAAGAGAAGACATCGAACGACGCCCAGCAAGCCGTGGCGAGGTCGGTTCCTTTCGGCGGGAATCCCGCCTGGATGATCTTCCGTCCCCGAAGGGCCAGAAGGTCTAGCGGATCGGCCTCGCCGGGTCCGTCATCGCCAGCATGTCCTCACATGTTGACAACACCGCAGTTTCGCAGTACCGTGGTGCCAGCAGATATTTGCCCCCGTTGAGGGGGTGGGGTCCCCTCGGGGACCCCTTTTTTGGTCTGGAGGCGCCCTGCTATGGATCGGTACGGACTGTTTGTAGATGCCGCCTACCTGTACGCTGCGGGTGGCCAACTCTGCTACCGCACGAAGAACAGGGCGCAACTGAAGCTCGACTTTCAACAGGCGGTAGATGACTTGCGATCCCTTTGTAGCGGATGCTGTGGGCTCAAACCGCTCCGCACTTACTGGTACGATGCCGCTACTGACGCCCAGCCGACGCCAACCCATATCGCGGTGGCATCCGTCGAGGGGGTACAACTGCGCCTCGGAAGACTTACACAGGGGCGCCAGAAAGGCGTGGACTCCAGGATCGTGCGCGACCTCATCGTCTTGAGCTATCACAGAGCAATTACCGAAGCGGTTCTGTTGAGTGGGGATGATGACCTTCGGGAAGGCGTGGCCGAGGCCCAAGAAGTGGGCGTCCGGGTCACCTTGGTCGGAGTCGCGCCGCTACATGGATACCAGAATCAGGCGCCGACGCTTGTCCGCCAGGCCGACGCAACGCTAGTACTGAGCAAGGACGAAGTGTTGAAGTTCCTGACGCTACGCTGTCCAGTGTCCGGACCCGGCGTAGCGACTGCAACCGCACCGCCCCCCATCACTCCGCCAAGCACCACCTGAGCGGTACAAACGCCGGTTGCCCGACACGGTTACCCGAACACCTCCGTCGCGATGGACACGCGGCCGAACGGCGCGCTCACCTGCGCCCCCTGCACGAACGGCCGGACCCGGGCCAGCATCTCCCTGGCGATCGCCACCCCCTCGGCCAGCGCCGCCTCCTTGCCGCGCTCCTGCGCCAAGCGCATCCGCTCCAGGATGGCGGCCGGCACCGAGATGCCCGGCACCTCGTTCGCCAGGAACTCGGCGTTGCGCAGGGACACCAGCGGCCAGAGGCCCGCGACGATCGGGATCCGGAACCCCTCGACGCGCCGCAGGAAGTCCTCGAGCTGCACCGGGTCGAAGACCGGCTGGGTGATGGCGAACTCCGCGCCCGCGTCCACCTTCCACGCGAACCGCTTGAGCTCGCGCTCGGGGTCCAGCGCCGCGGGGTTCACGCCGACGCCGATGACGAAGGCTGTCGGCTCGCCGATGGGGTTGCCGCCGGGGTCCAGGCCGTGGTTCAGCCGGAAGACGAGGTTGGTGAGCCCGATCGAGTCGATGTCGAAGACCGCCGTGGCGTCGGGGTAGGGCCCCATCTTCGGCGGGTCGCCCGTCACGAGCAGCAGGTTGTGCAGGCCGTGCGCCGCCGCGCCGAGCAGGTCCGAGAGCATCGAGAGAAGGTTGCGGTCCCGGCAGGTGTAGTGCACCACCGTCTCGAGCCCCACCTCCCGCTCGATCAGCAGCGACGCGAGCACCGCCCCCATCCGGCTCTGGGCGCGCGGCCCGTCCGGGATGTTCACGGCATCCACGCCGGCGGCCTTCAGTTGGCGGGCGGCCTCGAGCATCTGGCGCGCGTCCACGCCCTTGGGCGGCACGATCTCCACGGTCCGGAGGAACTCCCCCGCCGCGAGCTTCCCGCCCCACGCTGAGCGCTCGGCGAGCGGTACCGGGTCCACGCCGGTCGCGGGGGCCACGGCGCCGGGGACCACGTGCACCACCCGCCGCGGCGAGACGCTCGCCACGTACTTCACGATCTCGCGGATGTGCTCCGGCGTGGTGCCGCAGCAGCCGCCCACGAAGCGCGCGCCGGCTTCGACCAGGGACTTGGCGTAGGTCGCCGTGTACTCGGGGGAGGCAAGGTAGATGCGGCGGTCGCCCACTTCGCGCGGGAGGCCGGCGTTGGGCTGCGCCGAGAGCGGCCGCTCCGTGACGCGGGCGATCCGCTCGATCGCCTCGAGCACCCCCTGCGGGCCGATGGAGCAGTTCACGCCGATGACGTCGGCCCCGAACTCGTCGAGCGCCCGAGCGAACACCTCGGGGGACGTCCCGTAGGCCGTGAGCCCGTCTTCCTGGATCGTCATCTGCGCGACGATGGGCAGGTCGCCGATAGCACGCACGGCGCGCAGCGCCTCGTGGATCTCCTCGACGTCGGAGAAGGTCTCGAGGATGAAGCCGTCCACGCCGCCGTCGAGGAGCCCCTGCGCCTGGGCGGTGAAGTGCTCGAAGGCCTCGCGGCGCGACGTCGGGCCGAAGGGCTCGAGGCGGATGCCCAGGGGCCCGATCGCGCCCACCACGTTCGCCCGCTCGCCGGCCGCCTCGCGCGCCAGCTCCGCCGCGCGGCGGTTGAGGGCGCCGGTTTGCTCGGCGAGCCCGTAGTGCGCGAGCTTCACCGGGTTCGCGCCGAAGGTGTTGGTCTCGATCACCTCGGCGCCGGCCTTCAGGTACGCCGCGTGCACGTCGCGCACCAAGCCCGGCTGGCGGAGGTTCAGCTCGTCGAAGCAGACGTTGATGAAGATGCCGCGCGCGTAGAACACCGTCCCCATCGCGCCGTCGAACACGTGCACGCGCCCATCGGCCAGCAGGTCGCGGAAGCTTGTCACGGGGCCACCGCCGCGGCGGGGCGCGCCGGCGCGAGCAGGACGCGCATGGCCTCGTCGGCCGCGACGCCGTCGATCTCCACCACCTTCCGGCGCGCGGCGGCGCCGGCCACGATCCGGACGGCGCGTCGGGCGACGCCGAGCCGCTCCGCGAGGAAGCGCACCAGCTCGTCGTTCGCCGCCCCGTCCACCGGCGGCGCCGCGAGGCGGACCCGGATCGCGTCGCCGTGGAGGCCCGCCACTTCCGTCCGCCTGGCCCGCGGCTGGACGTGCAGCGTGAGCC
>Ga0315284_10010439_pt1 | contig 13228 bp, 13 predicted proteins | sample YL17G09_16_MG_FD_203696 | JGI IMG/M metagenome (GOLD analysis project Ga0315284, IMG submission 203696) | Sediment microbial communities from Yellowstone Lake, YNP, Wyoming, USA - YL17G09_16 | ecosystem: Environmental > Aquatic > Freshwater > Lake > Sediment | place: USA: Wyoming | collected...
TGCGATGGTTGGAATTAGTGTAGGTGATGGTATTCCGATTTATTTTAGGGGACTACGTTATGTAGGAATGGTTACAGATACATATACATTGGAGGATTGTTTACTTAACACAAAATATACACATACATTGGAGGATTGTTTGCTTGACACAAAAAACGAAAATATATCAATTCGTCATCAAATGATCCCCAAATTAACGTATTGTAGGAAGTCTAGGTCTCTTGGTTGTGATAACCAGCCAAAATCGGTATCCAAATATGATACGCCGAACCATATCAATTTTTTTAGTAAAAACGAAATTATCTACAATACAGAATTACTTAAACTAATGCAATTAATTTATGATAACGACGATAGTTTCCTTAAACATCTGCAATCCGCAGATTATGATACAACATCTATTTCCATACCATCCATTGATCTCGCCAATAAAATTATTTCTTTATTGAAACAAATGGAACAACCGACTAATATTATCCACGAAAGACGAATCAATGCACGTCATAAATTATATCTCTATGCAGGATTTATTAAATTTTAATTATCAAATAATAATTAAAATTTTCCACATTGTCTAGCACATCTTCCACATGCCTGCGAAGATGGATTGCATTCTAGATCACAAAAACAGCATTTATTTAATTCTTCTTGTTTGACTACAATTTCAACAATCTTCTGGACCCTACTGTGAATCGCACAAATATGTTTCCCATTAGATTTGTTCACACCAGAAATTCGATTTCTACAACGTTTTTTGTTGGTGCATTTTGCTGTACATTGATTTTTTCTTACCATGATTAATTTATTACCATAATATCTTTTTAAATATATCTTCTATGGGTTCTTTTCTGGGATCGTTTTCTAGGGACATATTCTTCAGAGGAATCTGTATCTTCATAGATCGCGGATCGTCCATCACAGCGACATGGTTGACATTGGCTGAGATCTGGTCTAGTATCCATTGGAAGGGGAATATTAGTTTCCTGGTTTCGTTGTCTAATCGGGTTCATGGCGACATACTTTTCGTAGTCTTGATCAAGTCGACCAGCAAAATTGGTATATTTATATCCTTCCTTGGTTAAGTTAGCTTTGACAGTAGCATCCGCATTGAAGTCGAATTTATCACCGACGTATTTGTAATTACCGCCTTCATTATTGTCGGTCCATGGATTTTCGGTGAGTTCTGGGGCAAGCATCGATAAATCTACTCCTTGCATTCCTTCTACTCGACAAGAATCTGTTTTTTGACTATACAAAAAGACCATTACGACAAGGGCTATCAAGATAGCTAGACAAAAATATTTGTTTGTTAAAAATTTTTCCATCAGAATTCTATATATACTAGTTCATAAAAAAATAAATTTCATGTTTGATGTCAAACACATATCTTACTTTCTAGCCGACAATCCTCCTCCAATCACAAATTTCTTAAATTCCTCATATGATATGTATCCATCATGATCAACATCTACAATAGCGCATATTCTTTTGATTTTAGCAGTGTATTCTGTAATTTCTTCTGGGGTAAAGTTCCGATTGACGTTATACAAGAGGGAAATCAATTCTGTGCAAGTAATACGGCCATCTAAATTGGTATCCAAACTGTCAAATAATTCCCGAATACCTATTCTAGTAACCACATAATCATGACAAATCGGGATAATGTAAGATAGATATCCTTGAAGATCCAATGTATTTTTGATTCGTGGTTGCGGTCCTCTGTTAGTTATCATGCCGGTGGTATTATCAATTAATTGTTTATTGATTTGCATAATAACAAGCCCGCATTCATATTTACTCCATTGATCATATATTTCGCCATAAATAAATTTCTGTAAAACATCTGCTGTAATGTCATTACCCTTATTAATCAAATCAAATGATTCAATATATTCTTCCATATCATCATCACTCAATTTATACTTTTTTTTAAGATAAATATACCATTTTTCTTCAGTTAAATTACGATCTGTCATTATTATCTATCTAATAATATTTATTTAGATAATAACGAAATCATTCAAGTTCATCACATCAAAGGGCATATGAAACGATGTTACGTTATCAATAATCGGATGGATAGCATAGATATTCAAATCTACTAGCTTATCTATGAAATTCAATATCATATCAAATACATTATGCAAAAAATTATTTTTATGATCGTCGATAGATTGTTTTGTAATGGGAAATTCCCTAACATATACATCCACGAGTAACTCATATTGGTCAGCAAACTGATAGATATTCGTCATTGTACATTTAAGAATGTTAAGCAATTTAGCTTCCATTTTACGTTGAATGACATGGTGTTGCCGTTTATATAATGTAAGATAGTGCACATATAATTCCATAATATAAGATGGTGATATCAAACAAAATTTTTTGTCTATCATGATATTTTTGAGATAGTTAGTTTTATCACTGATATGTAAATTATTCAGAAAAACGAATAAATTAGATGTTGTCAAAAAATTCTGTTTCACCAATGAGATATACTTTGGAAAGACCAGACAGAATTTCAATTTGTTGGTATCTGACATAAATTGTTCATTATAAAATAATACATCTTCATTGTCTGCGATCACTTGCATAAAGTTCCAGTTTTCTCGTCGGAATAGTTTGATTTCAACCCCGATATTATCATAAAAACGATCAAAATGTGTCCCCAATAATTGACATATTTTTTTATTGTCCATTTTATGCGTGATGATAGTATGTTATGATATTGATTAATAAATGATATTAATTAATCAATTTTTTATAAGCGATATTTCTTCTCAAATTCTGTTTTAGATATCGTTTTTACACCCTTACTTACGGCAGTCAGATACTTGCCAGATGTCTCTTCTCCATCCGCATAAATCAATAAGGTGGTATTACCACTGACACTACCCGATACCTTCCCTCCGTTAGATTCAATAAACGAAACCGAATCATTTTTGCTCATTCCAGTGAAGGTTCGGAATCCAGTAAATACGATCGTTTGGCCCTTAAATAATTCAGAAACAAGATCTGCATTTTTATATGGTGCAATAGGTCGAATTGCACTGATGGTTTTATAGAACTTTTGAAATTCGGCTAATGATGTCATGAATTTTGTGGCAGAGATAGTATCAAAGCCATCGATAGCCACTAATTTATCAATCCATTTTTCAGTAGATGATGGTGATTGAGTATATTTCTGTACAATATCTGGATATACATTAAGGATCTTTTTGATTTTCCTTTCGCCAAAGCCTCTACCAAAACAATTACTTGCCACCATGAGAGTCAGAATATTTAATTTCTTTAAACTGGTATCCAAATTATTAATTAATTTTTCAGATAAGGAGTCTTGGAACCCGTCAAGTTCCATTAAATCATCTTTGGTTAAATTGATAATTGAGGGAATCGTATCATAACCTGCCGTCACTAGTCTGGTAACAATACCTTCTGACATGTTCTCCACACCAATATCTCTCACAAATTTGGTTATTCTTCTGATAATTACAGTTTTATTTTTATCAGCATTTGTTAAGATAATATTAACTTGAGTATCATCCCATTCATATTCTAGATCATCTGGCATATCTGGTTTTTTTGCTGGTTTTACTACACCCATAATATAGGGAATCGTATCACCACTCCGGATAATGGTGATGATGGCGCCAGGACCAATGAGATTATCATAGATATATTTAGCATTAAATCCAGCAGTATATTCAATATCCACTTGGGATAAACGAACCTTTTCAAAATGGATTCGCGGAATAATATGGCCATCCTTAGCTGGTTTCCATAGCACTTCAATGACTTTTGTCTCAGTCGTTTGCGTCATCCCTTTAAATGCCACACTATAAGATGGGTTTCCAGAAATGTTTCTTTTATGAACTAGATTTTGGGTAATGATAATTCCATCAATTTCGTAACCAGACTTGGCTTTATTTTTCTTTAAAATCTTTTGCAAATAATCAATGCTAATTTCTTTGTATAAATTGTAAGAAACTACTAACATCTCCAATTTGGCTAACTTTTTTATTTGTTCCAATGGAGTCAGTCCAGTCGGTTCGATAATTTCATATGCGATAAAATCCACATCTCTGGCATGTTTTTTATTAACGGAGTCTTTTTTGGAGTTTACTATGCCAGAAACCATATTTCGTGCATTAGACATTTCTTCTGAATATTTTTCGAAATGTTCCATGGACATAATAAGTTCCCCTCTGACAGCAAGTGCCATATCTAGTTTGGGAATATGAATGTTTACCATTCCGATTAAATGTGTAATATCCTGTCCAACTTTCCCATTTCCTCTGGTATACAAATTAGCTACATTCTGTGCATCTACTATTAGTAGACACGAAACACCGTCTAATTTATCACTGATTAAATATGGTCCCTGGTTAGCATTCATCCAGTTTTCCAATGCATTTTCATCCGCTTTAATTTTATTCATACTACCCATCCAATATGGTAAATCTGTTTTTTTTCCTTTGATTTCTGCACCGATTTTTTTCAAAACAGTGGATTTGGGTTTGAGAAACCGTAATTTTTCTACCAAAATATCATAAATTTCATCAGTGATTAAGGAAACACCAGTATTATAATAACTATCTGCACTAAGTGCGATTACTTGCTCTAACTGTTCTGGCGATAATTTGGGTAATACAATCCAAATAGCTGTAGGAGTTTTATTGATTCGTTTAATAATATCCATGTATGTAATGGTATTATAAATAGCATTTTATATTGTAACACAAATAATTTGTCAATTTTTATCGTGTAATTATAATGGAGAATCGAGATATTATCATCAATATTATCAACTGGATGGATCTAGCTGACATTAGTCAATTATTGATAACTCACAAAGCATATCATCATATGATACCAATGGTATTCAAATTTATTTTTACTAAAAGATATCCTACCATTTCCTATAATATGATATCACGATCGTATTATCAATCCTATAAGGTCTGTCATCGATTAACATATGTGATGAACAAATCTGATGCGTATTCTGATATTACCGAACTATTTCATACACATGATATTTATTATCATGCTAATAAATTGGTATCATCGTATATGTTTGTAAATAATATGTTTATTCATAATAAATTTATTAAGATGTCACATAGATTTCCATCAGCGTTATGTTACTTACCTAATTTGAAAGAACTGAATATTCAAAATACCCAGATAAGAAAACTTCCTTCCGATATTAAACATCTAAAAAATTTATCGCTGATATATATGTGTAATAATAGGATGATTTCGTTACCTAATGAAATCGGGAGATTAAAGAAATTAAAAACTGTCTATTTGTTTAATAATCTATTTACAGATATCCCATCTAGCATAGGAAAACTACGACAATTAGAAAAAATGTATGTGCATTTTAATAAACTAGTTTCATTACCAAAGGAAATATGCAAGCTCAGTAACCTGAAAGTACTATGTGTCAATTCAAATTACTTGCTTGTATTTTCAAAAGAAATTTGTGACTTGATAAACCTCGAAACTCTATATATTTCGAGCAACCGAATACGGGACATACCAAAAGAAATCAAAAAATTGGTTAATTTGAGAGAATTTTATATTGGGCATAACATGTTAACTACCGTACCCATGGAAATTATCTATTTAACAAATCTACAGGTACTGTACGCGAATAATAATGAAATAACGAATTGAAAATTTGTTATTTGAATAATATCGTCCATTGGGTATGATAGTCATAATTGTTATTAGTATATTGTTATTTATTTTTCATTTTTTTGTATAAATATTTAATGACAGGGATTATTCTCAGAATAATATCTAACATTAAATTAGACACAATGACACAACCAGGATCAATTTTTATTGATAATATCGATTATACAAGACTGAATTATTTAGTCAATGGATCAGTAACAAGTTCTATGACAAATAGTAATTTTAATTTAGTCACTGGAAAACCCAAAAATAATATCAGTATGAGTAATAAAGTTGATGCTTTTTTTATGGACACATTGGCAAATAATTTATTTGAAAACGTCAATATTAATGAAAAATTAATATATAACTATCCAAAATTATTAGAAGTTGATGCATTACGAGATATTCATATATTAGACGAATCAACTATTGACATTGTATTTATTTATGAGGGTGCTTCCATGAAAAACATGTTTGGATATTATATGTATGATATTGATGATACCGGAGTTAAACGCATATTAGGAAATGCTGATATGACAGGTGGATATTATTACAATCCAACTGTGATTTTTCCGCATGTATATTCAGACGATACCGACGTAGCTTCCTTAAAAACAGGTGAAACACGAAGATTAATCGGAAATCTACCAAATGGAAATTTTTGTAATATCTATATTGGTTTATTTTTAGTTCCTCATGGATGGTATGCGTATGAACAAAACAGTCTGATAGATAATAGAGCAATCGTCCATTCGACAATTGAATTTAATACATCATTTGTGCAATCTGATTATGAAACTATGAATAGTAAAATATATTCTATTTACTTCAAAACAAAATCACAAGGGGGAAATGAAATATTATTAGCTGCTTTTGAGGATATTATTATTTCAAGTAATACTGATTTGGATTACAATGATTGTGTTGTTGGATTTGATATTTCTGATGTGACTCATATTGAGGATTGGGAAAAATATGATACGATCCATGTTGATGCAATTTCTAATGTAGAAACAAACAATAATATAGTGGGCATCGATGAAAATGGCGAATACGTGTATCTAGATACAAACCGCGATGTTCCAACTGGACGAAATTATATATTTGAACGTCATATGTTTTTCAATAATTCATCTGATCGAGATACTACATATACCGCATATAATAACCTATTAAAAAACTATATTTATCGTATTACCAAAGAAATTTCTGGATCCGAATACAAAGTAGTTTGCTCTTATTTGTTCCGTAATAATGATATCAAATTTTCAAAACAAGATGATGGTTCACACAAGATACATATTTTTGAATCCAAATACAATAAACATGATGCGAATACTGCAGTCAATCAATACAAAAAAACATTAGAGAATAATTTGAAGAATGTCAATTATCATGAAAAATACCGAATGTACGAAGAGGGTGAAACGGGTGAAATCATTAGCCTGACGGAAACTTTCGATAAACCTCAAAAAGATTCTGATAAGGAATTTCGAATCATAGGAAATGGGATCATGGATTGTTTGAATGGTAAATCCCATTTACCAGCAAATAATACGCAAACATATATGGTGTACAAAAATATGAGCGGCAATAACGGTGTTATTATTAACATTACCATGGCTGCGCATCCTACTGGATACATGGGGTCTACCAAAAAATTTGTTAGGTATGTTACTTTCATTGCCAATAATACAGAATCTATTATTATTGATCTTGGTACATTAAATGTGTATAAATTATTAGCCGGAAATTTAGTCTCTAATGAAGGCGCATCTTACACGAACATTGATGTCTCTGATAAAATTTACACATCAGGAAATATCAAAAATATTATCAATATCTTTCGATCTGATTCAGGGGCCTATTATAGAACTGTTACTTTGAATGATACAATGAAATTTTATTGTATCCGAATACCAAATGTTAAAAATAATCCTACCATGGTATTACTCGATGCCGCATCATACATTGAATGGAACGATAAATACAACACAGTCAGTGGAACCTATTATAATAAACATCGATTATATCCGGTTGACAGTTATACTAGCATTGTTTCCAATAATGATGATTAATGAGATTCTCAAAAAAATTGATTAAGATATATCTTAAATGAATAATAACATCATTTATGATATAACATGGAAATTACCGACATTGGACAGGACATCATTTGCATCATCTGTAGTTGTTTAGATGATATAGATAAAATTCGTTTTTTATCGTCTAATGAATTGCTACACCAGATGAAAATGAAGGTGACGTTTACCGAAAAAATACAGATAAATAAAATCATGTTGTTGCCATATTATCATCGTTTCGAAAATATCCACGCATGTGGCGAATCTATAATCTGGCAATCTATATCATATTGTGGTCACCAATTAGATGTCTCACTTCCAATATGCTGTAATACAATATCTATTCGTTGTGATTACACAAATTGTGGTTCCGATAGAAAATTTCATAAAAACCGAAAAATTTTATTCAAAATACCACCGACTGTCAAAAAAATAAGTTTACCAGACGAATATAATATATCACCTAAAGACATTCTTCCATATGGTGTCACCCATGTCACATTTGGATCCCGGTTTAACACCGATATCAGTGATATTCTTCCAGATAGCATTACTCATTTGACATTTGGAAGGAATTTTAATCAACCTATTCAAGGACGACTTCCATCAAATGTAAACGATTTGATATTTGGATACGAATTTAATCAAACAGTAGATGGTATACTCCCAGATTCTATTACATATTTGAAATTCGGGTATAAATTCAACCAACCCATTACAGGATGCATCCCATCATCAGTCACTCGTTTAAAATTTGGCAATCAGTTTAATCATCATATTATTAATTGTCTACCATTGGGTTTGCAATATATCAGTTTTGGTAATGAATTCGATCAAAATATTACAAATGCTATACCAGAAAGTGTAACTACAATGAAGGTATCAAATTGTACACTTAATATTGGTGCAAATCTTCCAGTTAATTTAAAAAAACTTGTGATAGATGATATGGTCCTAAATTGTATCCTCAAAAGCACAACATTAACACATTTATCATTCGGTGACGAATTTGATTCAGTTATTGCAAAAAACACTATTCCATATGGGGTAACCGATTTAACATTTGGTTGCGATTTTAACCAAAGTATTGTGGGATGTATTCCAAAAAGTGTTCAACGTTTGACATTTGGTAAATTTTTTGACAGGACTATCATTAAAGCCATTCCAAATGGCGTTACTCACTTGACATTTGGCCAGAACTTCAATCGAACATTACGAAATGCTATTCCGGCAACAGTGACCCATTTAACATTAGGTTTAAATTTTAATAAAGATCTGGAAATTCCAAATACCATTACACATTTATTTTTATGTAAGTTATCGAAACGTTTTAAAAATATGAAATTCGATGATGCCATAACAGTAACCCGATATTAATGAATATTTTTCAATTAAAAATTGAAAAATATATCTCATGGCATCTCTATCAACTATCTATTACAACACACCCCATGGACATCACACCTATCGTTATTACAGCATCTCCAGAAAAAGATGATCCAGAATCATCTTCTGATGATGAAACGGAAGAGACTTTTTTAGATGTTATCAATAATCCTATTCGTAAAAGGCGTATGTTAAGATAATTATTAATTATGTTTCCATACAAGATGAAAAAATATCGTTTTCCGTATTGTCAGTCATCGTCATACAACTCATACTAAAATTATTTGATTCCGAAATATCCGGCTGGGTTGATATTTCTGTGGTATCGTGATTAGTTTCTTCATCAGACATCTCCTCTATTTTATCAGGGATAACTAGTGGATGTGTAATAGTATCTGGTGATAAATATTTGGTTTTATATACAAAAAATGAAAAATCTGATGCGACTAATGCAAGAACGTAGTACTTATATTTTTCATAGGTCGTATCTGAAATAAAATCTTTTAAGATGAAAATACTAATGGTATAAATAACGCATCCCATAACAAATTGTGTATAGAATTTGGGATAATATTTTCCGATTGTAAAATGTATAATTGTGAATAACATTCTATATACTATTTTTGTAAGAAATAAAATGGGATAACTATTTCGAGTTTCTTCGAAAGAAATATAAATTTTAAAATAGATTCATTCCATAATGGATGATTGGGTATGTTATCTAATTTATTCGCTTGATACAAACCAAACATATATTGGTGCATCAAACAATTTTCCAAAAAGATTATCTAAACATAATTCCAATCGTGGTGCCAAACGGACAAAAGGACAAACTTGGATTCCATGTATTGTCATCTCAGGTTTCCATCATAAAAATGCCTGTTTATCATTTGAATCTGGATGGAAACGATTAACATATAACCGAACAAATGTCCGATTGGAACTAATTAATCTGATGGCACAAACTGATTTAACATATACTAGGGATACCAAATGGAATCGTGTATTAGATGCACTTTATTTTCTACATCATGTTACCCTACTCGATACCAAATATATGATGAACCATGATATGCGTCATCCGTTGCACCAACCAGCTGGTCTGACCATTAATATGTTTATGGAAGATACTGTCATTGCGAACTTACCATGGCCATTTTTTGTGGAATTGCATTCTATGAAAAATTGAAAATAAAATACATACAAATAATTGTTGTTAATGATTAACAAAATGTCAATCACTAACATTCCACCAGAAATTCTAGATCATATTCTCTCCTATTGTGATGGTATCACACAGTTTCGATTCAAAGCGACACACAAAAATACTATTAAAATTACCAATCTGGATGTTTCAATGAGATTATCATCAAAAATCACTAACGATATATTGCAGAAAAATGTGTTTATCAAAAAATTAAATTTATATGATAATTTGCTGGTAACGAATTTAGATAATCTATCTCATATTACGGAATTGGATATTAGTGGAAAATGCATTATTCATCAGCAGCAAATTACCCATTTGGCACAACTTACACGTCTTAATATTAGTAACAATATTAGTATTTCCCATTTGCATCCTTTTACAAAACTTGCCTGTTTACGGATGCCTGGTGTATGTAACATATCAAATGATGAATTGAATAGATTAACTTCATTACATAAATTGGATATTACATATAATAATTCGATTACATGTATTGATAATTTACATCTAACACAATTAGTCGGAAATAATTATTTATCCTCGTTTACTCTTTAGATTCATATATTTCGTTTTATATTTGATATATTTTGCATAATAATCTATATTACCACCTCGAATTACATTATTTTTATTATATTCATTCAAATCATCATCCGATTTGTATTGTAAATAATTTTCTAAATCATAATATTGTTCAAATTTATAGCCATCCATAAGTTTGTTGAATAAAAATGTATTATCTGATGTGACCTTATTGATAGGAGTTTTATCGTATGAAAATGTAGGAATAAATTTTGTGGATTTTTGTTGGTCCCATAATGGATAATTAATCATACCTTTTACAGATTCTGTTGCACAAATATCCATATTAGTAGATTCCATATTCGGATAAATATTTTTGTAATAATCACGCACCTTCACTGGTACATATTGATCATATTTGATAGTGCCAATATTGTTAATTCCAGATCGAGTTTCGCGAAAGACAGCTGTATTAAGAGGATGTTCTGCTCGCTCTTTGTAGACATCCAAAAAGTATTTTTTCATAATTTCTCCATGTGAAACACACATTATACGGACATTACCTTGTAAGTTATTTTTTTTGAAATATAATGGTAAAAAATCAGTGTAGAATTTTTGAAAAATTGCCTTTTGATCGGTTCTATCTATAGTTTTTCCTTGATATGCATCCCAATAAGAGAAATTTATTGGTGGGCAACGAATGAATGATTTATCTAGAAAAATTAAAATCATCTTACTGGAATCTAGTAAATATTTGGTTTGTACATTAGACCATTTAGTCATCATTTCTGCTAGACGTGTTAAATTTTCTACAGAATTGGCAATACATTCTTTAAAATAATCATCATAGCCAATAATCGATGGATTCGTCCATGATTTTTTGTATACATTGTTTTTACAATTCAGAATCACATCGATTAACTGAATTAGTTCCTCTTTTTTTTCTTCCTTGGTATTCGTATCGTTTAATATTTTTTCTTTGAGTGATGTCAATAGTTCCGCTAATTCGATATCAAAAAAATATCTAATCCAATTCATCTCTAACCAATCTTTCAAATATGCAACTATTCTTTTCAGAATATCGGCAGGTACCGGATTATTCTGTGCATCGGCACCTTCCACAATATTTTCAGTCCAATTAGTATATTCTGTGATATATGGGATAACGTGAATTGTATGTTTTGTACCTCGTAACGCCATCATAGCAGTCATAATACCCCGAACGGTAGGAGAGACAAATACTGCATCATAAGGTTCTGATTTCGCATATTTGGTTCCCAAGAGAATACTTTGTTGCATACCTATAAATGATAAATTAGGTTGGTATTTCCAGAATGCTTTCATGGCACTGGGTGTTAAACGAGCGCCGAATGTTTTAACAGTATCTCCCAAACTTCCTAATGCAGATGGTTCATAGTCCAGATACGTTCCTTGATATAGATTAGCACACGATTCTGCATGACGTGTCCAATCAATGATTATGTTTCCTGGATTGTCCATTGTTATAATATTATTGGATATTTTTGTAATAATATATTTCATTGAATAATGGGATATATTATCTAGATTTGTGTTTCGTTTTACTAAGTGCCAATTCATTTCGTAACACATGTAGTTCATGTCGTTCTTTCAACAATTCGTTGTCTTTTTTCAATAATGCATTTTCATGATCTTTTTTAATTAATTCATGATCTTTCTTCATTAATTCATGATCTTTTTTCATTAATTCATTTTCATGTTCTCTCTTCATTAATTCCATATTATGTTCTGCCATTTTGATCTTTACGACAAGCTCAGAAACATGACCAATATATGATTTTCCAATTTGGTCATATTGTTTCTTAATCATCTTCATTTGCCCTTTATTAAAAATAATCAGTTCTTCATATGTATCATGGAGAAACGACATTCCAAGTCCTGTTAAAATATCCTTCAAATCAGTTTCTGCTGATGAGATATATTGAGGATCGACATAGTTGTAATGCATTAATTCGAGCGATACATTTTTCATCTTACCATAATCATTTTGGTGTTCGTTAGCACGACGTTCGATATCTTTTGTCATTCCATATTTTCCTACGAAATCTTCATCATCATATTCTGGTCCAATAGAGAACGTTTTTCGAAGATCCTTTACTTTGCCTAATCCAAATAGATAGATTGTAGGTAATTTATAATTCGTTTTACTAAAGACAGCTTTTATTGTGGGAACTGTTACACCTAGCATGGAGGATGCTAATATTTTCCGATTTTGTTTAGTTCCCATTTGTGCAGTAAATAATGTTTCGGTTGCCCAGTTAATGAAGTTTTCTGCAGTACCTGTTCGCGATACAAA
>Ga0315284_10010440_pt1 | contig 13228 bp, 11 predicted proteins | sample YL17G09_16_MG_FD_203696 | JGI IMG/M metagenome (GOLD analysis project Ga0315284, IMG submission 203696) | Sediment microbial communities from Yellowstone Lake, YNP, Wyoming, USA - YL17G09_16 | ecosystem: Environmental > Aquatic > Freshwater > Lake > Sediment | place: USA: Wyoming | collected...
TAGATAAGTCGAAGCCGCCGTCGTGGTAGTAAGATAAGTCAGTCCCGTTGTCGTAGAAACATAATTTGTGCTGACATAAGTGAAAGTGGGATAAGTTGTGGCGGCAGTAGTGGTGGTAAGATAAGTCAACCCCGTTGTTGTGGAAATGTAATCCGTCGTGTTAGCTACAGCCATTGTTCCCAATCCCAGTGATGACCTGCCTGTGGCTGCCACCAGTCCCGTTGATGTCCCGCTCCAAGCAATATCTGCTAACCAAGCGGTATTTGAAGCGTTTATTGTTGATGTTGTGTAATAACCAGTAAGAGTTGAAAGAAGAGAAGATGTCCCAACATAGTTTGTTGATGCCGAAGTTTGGGTTAGATAAGTCGAAGCCGCCGTCGTGGTAGTAAGATAAGTCAGTCCCGTTGTCGTAGAAACATAATTTGTGCTGACATAAGTGAAAGTGGGATAAGTTGTGGCGGCAGTCCCTGTTGCCAAATAAGTCGAGACGGCAGTTCCGGTAGCAAGATAAGTTAATCCAGCATTTGTGATTGTGAGATAAGTAGATGCGGCTGTCCCGGTAGCCAAATAAGTGGAGACTGCATTAGTGATTGTTAAATATGTCAAGGCGGCTGTCCCAGTTGCCAAATATGTAGATGACGCAGTTGTGACAGTTAAATAAGAGGTCGAACTTGCTACCCATTTGGGATCTGATTCAGAAGTTACCGCAGTAGATGTTCCCCAAGTCCCGGCTGTGATATAAGAAAATCCTGTCCAATCGGCAGTACTTGTTCCGGTGCCTCCCCGGCTAGTAACTAAAATTCCGGTGGTTGAGGCGATGGCCAGAGTGCCTGAAAAAACACTAATAGCAGTGCCAGTTGTTGCATTATTGGTAATGGTGATATCATTTGGCACTTGAGCATCTGTAACCGCTCCGGCAAAAACAGATAAGGCCGTCCCTGTTGTTGCGTTATTTGCATCGTATGCTTGAACATTAGTGCCTATCACAAGTCCGAGATTAGTCCTCATTGTTGAAGTTACTCCGTCAGATAAATTGTTAGCTACTTTCAGCCAAGTCGTAGAAGCAAGAATAGCCGAATCTCCAAGACCCAAAGAAGTCCTGCCTGTGGCTGCCACCAGTCCCGTTGATGTCCCGCTCCAAGCAATATCTGCTAACCAAGCGGTATTTGAAGCGTTTATTGTTGATGTTGTGTAGTAACCAGTAAGAGTTGAAACAAGAGAAGATGTCCCAACATAGTTTGTAGCGGCTGAATTAATTGTTAAATAAGTTAAACCAGTTGTAGTGGAAATATAATTGGTGGCAAGTCCGGTAATTTCGGATATTCCTATTGTTGAAGTCCCCACCACGCCTGCGGTTGCCTTTAAGAATCCTTCATAAGCCCCTATTGTGAGACCCGTCATCGTTACTCCATCAAATAATGAGTTTCCTATTACCTCAAATGCATTTCCCCCAGAAGTTGTAGCTGAACCACCAACTAAGACGACAGTTCCTGCTGACATATAAACAAGACCTGTTGAGGTTGACCAAGCACCACCGCCTCCGCCGACATCATCTGTGCCACATACAAGATTGCCGGAAAGGTCTGTTTCTAAAGCCGTACAGGAATTAAAGCCAGTAAAGGTGATGTTACCAGCCGCTCCCTTTATTAAAACCAATGTGGTTGCACCGGTAGTGTTACCAATAGTGATTGTTTTGGCATTGGCGCCTGTTCCAAAATTAAGTGCGGCCGTGCCTGTTGAATCAATGGTCACTGCTCCCCCAAAGAGAAGATTGCCCGAGGTAAGAACTGGGATTTGATTCCCTGTTGGAGACTGTGAGGAAGTAAATCCGCCAACAGTATTGGCATTGATTGCGTAACCAGCAGAGACAATGCGCTGGCGCGGATCAAGAGGTTCAAAAGAAACAACATTATCGCACGAATTGGTAATAGAGTTTGCTACTTCTACATTAAGATATACATTATTATTGTTTTGAAAATCAAAATCTAAAGTATCGGCTCCGGCTCCGATGCCAACATTAAATACCCCATTTTTTACAAAAACCGTCATGGTCGAAGGGTTAGTAAAACCGGCTGGCCAGATTTGATTAGGATTACGAGAACCACCTGTTGCCGCGTCCCAAATAGAAAATCTAAAACAGTAATTTGTTCCTGAAGAACCGCCGAGTAATTCACCGGCGGGATTCAAAAGCCGTCCCTGATGATTTAGAATTTTTGGTACGCCCGTTACGGCCTGTGTTTGGTCAACAAAAGTAAATATTATAAAAAACGAGAATAAAATTGGTATCAAAATGAACTTTTTGAAGTTATTCAAAAACATTTTTTCTGAAATAACCAAAAATTTATTATCCTGATTTTTTATTATCGCCTTAGTGGCAATGCCAAATTTTCTGTCCATATTTTTCCATTAAATTATTCTACCAAAAAACCGTTTAAATAGCGATTTCTTGAACTTTCTTAGCTGGGGCTATGGGACGACGTTAGAACCTGTCTAATATCTTCTTGGCTTCAGTTTAAAATTTAAGGTTGACTGTTATTTTTTTGGTAATTTTTGGTCGCGTCCAATATTTTTTTAGAATATTCTTCCGGCTTTTCGATATTTGTAAAAGGAATGGCACCCTGATCAGATGCCGATTCTATAAGTAAATTACCAATGCCATATAAACGTTGAATGATTGAATAATTAAAAGCGACGTTCTGAACCTTCGCCAATGGAATCATAATTTGAGTTTTCCCAATAATACCAGCTCTAATCTTAATATTCTCCGTTGTAAGTGTATAAATGGTAAAGTTCCTTCCTAGGTGTTTATCTATGGTAATAAATTGAAATAAAATACCGAAAAAAAGAAAATTTATATTTTGAGATGCGAACATTAGAAAAACGAAAAAAACTAAAACAAGTAAGGTTATGATGTAGAGCGTGATAACTGGACGTATCGATGGACGAATTACAAAAATTGTTTGTTCCATATTTTTATTTAATTAATTTTTAATTTTCCTCAACTTATAGTTAAATTTTGATTATTATTTATTCTACCAAAAAATCGCCCAAATGGCGATTTTATTAGCTGCCGGGCTTGGACGACGCTCGAACCTGTTTATTAACCTGGGTCGGTTTCGAACTTACCGTTTAAGAGAGAAAATGAAAATTCTTGAGGTTTCCCTCTGGCCGCAATTTACATTTTCCTAATGTGTGCTATTCTAAAATTAAAGTAAAGGAGGGCAAACTGTAAAGTTTGCTTATTTTAATAAGAACCTTAAAAAACATATAAAGAAGGAGGCTAATCATGATTGACAGGTACACTTTACCGAAAATGGGAAAACTGTGGACAGATCTTCATAAAAAGAAAATGTGGTTCAGGGTCGAATTGGCCGCACTATGGGCCAAAGAGCAAAAGGGTGATGCGCCAAACGGCGTCTTCGAGTCAGCCAGATTGATAAGAATAACGCGGGAAGTCTTGAAGAGGGCCGATGAAATCGAAAAGGAGACCGATCACGATCTAATCGCCTTCGTCCTAGCCGTTACCGAACTACTGGACGAACCGGTAAAAAGGTATTTTCACGCCGGACTTACGTCCTTTGATATTGAAGATACCGCCATGGCTCTGATTCTGAGAGACTGTCTGGAACTAATCACTCAAAAACTGGAACACCTTAAATCCGTTCTTCTCAAAAAAGCCGATGAACACCGCTATACTTTGCAGATCGGACGAACGCACTTTGTGCACGCCGAACCGATTACCTTCGGTTTCAAACTGCTGGGGTGGGTCGACGTGATCGAACGGCATCTAAACAGGATAAAAATTGTCCGCGAAGAAATCGGCGTCGGCAAATTCTCGGGAGCAGTCGGCACCTACGTTCTTGATCCGAAAATCGAAGAGCTGGCCTGCCAATATCTCGGCTTGCACCCGGCGAAAATTTCCACCCAAATATTGAGCCGCGATCTGCTTGTCCATTATTCTGCCACATTAGTAGGCGTGACGAATTCACTTGATCGTTTTGCAACCGAGGTTAGGCATTTGGCTGGCACCGACATCGGCGAAGTGGCCGAATTTAAAAGACCCGGAGCAAAGGGATCGTCGGCAATGCCCGGGAAAAGCTTACTGAGAAACTCCATTAAAAGCGAGAATGTCTGCGGTTTAGCCAGGGTGGCCCGAGGATATCTCACTCCGGCGTTCGAATGCGAAATCACCTGGAACGAACGTACCCTCGAAAACTCATCGGCCGAGCGGATTTATCTCCCGGATCTCACCATCGCCCTGGATTTCATGCTCCAGCGTTTCGCCGATACCATGGAAAAACTCGAGGTCTTTCCAAAACAAATGGAGCAGAATATCTGGCGCACCGGTGGCATCGTTTTTGCTCAAAGAATTATGCTTAAGCTTACTGAAAAAGATATGGCCAGAGACGAGGCTTACAATCTCCTTGAAAAGATCGCCTTATCGGTCAGACGGGAAACTTTCAAAAACGACGCCGGAAAATCGTTCCGCGACCTTGTATCACAGAATAACACTGTCCAGAATTTGCTGACGGTCGAGGAAATAAACGAATGCTTCAATCCCAAGCTAACGCTGAAAAACATCGACTACATCTTCGGAAAATTCGGATTATAAAGGAGGAATAAACTGATGGCGAATTACAGAAAAAGATAGAGGAGCTGAACGAATAATAGAATTAAATCATTTTTAAAAACGCCGTAATCCAATTGGATTACGGCGTAATTTTTATCCAAAAATAATTACAATTCCCAAAAATCTCCTTTTCGGCGACTTTTCGTTACTGAGGACATGGGACGATGTTGGAACCTTTTTGAGTCCATGAAGATCTATATAATCACATCCCTTCTTTCTCGCACAAATCCTATACGCTTATTTTGAGCCGTCATCTTTATAAAATTATTTAAAGACTTTTTATAAATATCGATGCCGTGCCTTTTACGACTTTCAATATATGCGATTCTAATGCGTTTATATGAAATTGGCATTTTTTGAAAATATTTCAAAGCGTCTTTATTCGCTATCAAAATTTTATAAATATCCCGAGGAATTACAAATTTATTATTTTCATCCGTTTTCTGATTAAACACATGCGCAACGGCTTCTAATCCTCTTTTCGTCATTTTCTTTTCTTTGATAAGTTCACGTATGCGTTCTTTATTCATTTGGGAAAGTTCACTTCTTGGTTTGCGCGGCGAAAAGCGTTGTGCGAAACGCTCTTTATCAATGTTTTTAATGGTGCTGTCAATCCACCCATAGCAAAGAGCTTCTAGGACTGCATCGTCATATGTAATACGAGGCTTTTCGGTTTCTTTACGATAATATATGAGCCACACTTCTTTTTGGTTTTTGTGATTTTTTGCCAACCACTTCCGCCAATCTTTCCTATTGGTTACATAAAGCGTATTTTTAATTTCCATATTTTTATAATATCATTTTTGTTCTCTAAATAACAAAAAACCGCCCAAATGGCGATTTTATTTGCTGTCTCTTTTGGTTAAAATCCGAACCTTTTTTCGGGAAAATCCCGACGCCGACTTCTAAAATTTTATCGCTCGGGCGCGGCGGAATTCCTGTCCCCACACCCCTTCCTTTCGCCGCGCCCTCGCTTCCGAGGCCGGCGAATTTTTTGGCGAGAACAAAAATTTAAAAACTTCTAAACCAATTTCTATCAATCTCCACAACCTCCTCCGTTTTCACCTTTATGCCCATACCCAACTCTTTTATCTTTTCTGCCAATTCTATTCCCTCAATCAAATCAATCGGCGGTGCCCCATCGCGAGACGCTTCGTGTCGAGCGTCTCTAGTAAAAGTACCTGTTGTGATAAAAAGTCCCTTGTCCGCGCGACCCACCATTGCACCTCTAAAATCTCTTATCTGTTGTGCTGATATACTACCACGATATCTCTTGCACTGAAAAATAACATAAAAACTCAACATGCCGCCAATTTTTATTATACCTCTTCCGTCAATACCGCCATCGCCAGATCGTCCGGTCACCTCTACCTGTACAAACCCAGCCTCTCTCAAAATTCGCTGACACAATTTTTCAAAGGCATCGGGCTTAATTTTTAGCAATTCTTCCAACATTTCATCCTGCCAGACTCTAACATTAGAATCCGCTTCAAAGATCTGCGTTTTATCGGCGGCTTGTTGTTTGCTAAAATTTCTTACCGCCTTAACAACCTCTTCTATATCTACTTTTCGAACCTGTTGTCCCTTCGGGGTCAACGCCCAAACTCCTCGTGAAGAATTCTCAAGAATACCGTATATCTTCAAATAGGTTCTTGCCCACGCTAACCGATAATTCAATTCTGTCTCCGTAGCGCTACCCTTATGTATTTCATCAGTATCTGCTTCAGATAAATTGAGTATCTCAATGATTTTCTCTTCTATTTCCGACACTGAACCAGAACCGCCCAACACATGTAGGGCTTGAATAACTGGGTTATAAAGATTGTCGTATTTTGGAATTGCCATTAGAAATTATTTCGGGGCTGCACAAAACTTGCAGATGTAATATAATGAATAATAGCAGAATATGAAGAAAATCTCAAATAAAAAACCTTTTGCGATCGATCTTTTTTGCGGGGCTGGCGGCTTGAGCATCGGTCTTAAGGCTGCCGGCTTTAGAATTGTTTCTGCTGTAGATTATGACAGCAATGTTTGTTTAACATACAGTCAAAACCATAAAAGGACAAAAATTATTTCTGAGGATATTTCAAAATTAGAGGCGGACGATATATTGCACCAAATAAATAAAACCAAGAACGACATTGCACTTATTGCCGGAGGCCCACCATGTCAGGGATTTTCAATGGCAAATGGGCAAACTCGTACCAGAGATAATCCGAAAAATAGGATGGTAAATTATTTTGTACGATTTGTTGCCAAGATAAAACCGCCTCTGTTTCTAATGGAGAACGTATTGGGATTTAGATCAATTGCAGGCGGCAGAGTTGTCAAAAATTTGAGAACTAAATTTTCGAAACTAGGTTACAAAACAAAGCTTGTCACGTTAGATGCGGCTCATTATGGCGTGCCGCAACACAGGTTGCGTGTTTTTTTGATAGGAAGTAGAAATGGTAAAAAATTTCAGGAGCCAACACTCAAATACGGAGTCAACAATAGGAAATCTTTTATAACCGTAAAAGATGCTCTGCTTGGTGATTTGCCGAGGTTAATTCCACCAGGTCACAATATTTGTGAATATGCTGGACCGCCCGTGACTATCTATCAGTCAAAGATTCGAGGCAGAAATAACCAACTTTATAATCATATCGCAACAAGGAATAATAAAACGGTGCGCAAAAGAAAATCACTTGTACCTATTGGGGGCAATTGGAGAGATGTCCCAAAAGAATTTTGCAATATTAAAGTACAGTACAGCGCAACATACAAACGTCTTAATCCGAACGAGCCTTCTATCACGGTTAGTAATTTCAGAAAATCTATGCTCATTCATCCATACGAAAATAGAGGCCTTTCGGTGAGAGAAGCAGCGCGTCTTCAATCATTTCCTGACTCTTATATCTTCCACGGCGGCATAAGTTCTATGCAACAACAAGTCGGCGATGCCGTCCCGCCCCTCCTTGCAAAAGCTGTTGGAAAACAGTTGATGGCTATGCTTGTTTAGGCTATGACTCAAAAACAATTTGTCAAAAAATTATTGTGCTGGGGCAACGAAAACCAACGTATTTTCCCTTGGCGCAAAACAAAAAATCCATTCTATATTTTAATTGCTGAAATGATGCTTCAAAAGACAGATGCAGAGAAGGTAGCAAAAATTTATCCTAAGCTTATAAAAAAATACAGTACGCCATATCGTCTAGCACGTGCCAATATAAGAGAACTAAAGAAGGAATTACATTATCTCGGTATCCATTCGAGAGCTGGAAGAATGAAGAAGATGGCGCAAAAAATTGTAAATCAATTCAACGGTAAAGTCCCTCAAAACGAAGGGGTACTCCTTTCTTTTAGCGGTGTCGGCCCTTATATCGCCAACGCCGTACTTTGTTTCGCTTTTAATAAAGATGTACCTTTAGTAGACACCAATGTAATAAAAATATTAAAAATTTTTCTCAATATAAAATCAAAACAAAAAAGGCCGCGTAATGACCGCGGTCTTTGGGATAGGGTACAAAAAATTATTCCCGCCGGCAGGGGCAAGTTATTTAATAGAAGCATTATCGATTTATCTGCCCATATCAGGAAATATAGAAAAATTCCTATCTAGTCTCTTCTTTGTCTAGGTTTTTCCACACATTTTTGAGCCGAGAGTAAAGCTCTGCTTTTGTATAGAAAGAAGTATCTTTATCTTTGAGTGCCTGTCTGATGTTTCTGTTCAAAACCCGAACCCAGTTTTTTTTGTTAATAGTCTTCATTTTTTCACCAATCCACTCAAGAATTCGTTCATCGCTGTGAATTTTAGGAGAATCAAGAAATTCAACCCACGCTCTCCAATTGCCTCCTCTTTTAACGTCATCTTTATTAAATTTAGCAATTTTATAGCAGTAGAAAAAATGATCTCGGTGCGTGCCGGATCGACTGTTCATTTCTCCTGGAGCTAATTCACCAGCGTGATCCCAAAGTGCTCGCCAAATATATTTTTTATCCTCGGGTAAAACAATTTCCGGGTTATCCACAAACTGCAATTTTTCCCCTATGAAATACCACAATTCTAAAGCACCACTTTTGCCTTTCAAGTTGAGAAGTCTCTTTTTCCTTGCCTCATCTCTAATTTGTGCCACTGTTTTTGCAATAAACTCATCGAGTTTTTGAGCTTGTTTTTGCGCTTCCTCTGTTACGGCGAATTTATCGGAACGATACACCTTAATGTCTTTAAATTTTTTTCCGCCGATAAGGCGCTCTTCGCGTATAATTACAGCCATGATATTATGATGAATAATATGTATAGAAAATCTCTCCGATAATTTTAGAAATTTTCTTTGCTATCGCATCTGGACTCTCTAATTCTTCTTCGGTAAATTGAGTTGGCTTTTCTCTTCGTAAATCAATCCAAGGAAGTTCATTTGCCATTACCATTACTAAATAATCGGTAAGAGTGTCTTCGTTTTCGTCCACAGCTTTTTTTGCAGGGTGGTTGTTGTTGTATTGAAATATATATCCTCCCGCTTCGCCCGCAACCGCCTCTCCTGTAATTTTTTCCATTTCTTCTGGAAAATCTAAAGCTTCACATTTCTCAAAAAGGCCCCTTTCTGGTGGATCTTGTTCTAAAAAGAAATGCTTAGAAACTTCGTCAATAACATCGCCTTTCTTTCTTCTCTCTAAAGAAACCATCTTCGCCCTTATGGTGTATTTGCCTCTGCCGGGAAATTCATTTTCTGTAAAGTATTGTTCAAAAGGACCGAATTCCTTCAAATCCCCTGCATCAATTTCGACCGTTTCGTTCTTTACATAGTACGATAATTCACTGTCTTCAAATAAAAGATACATCTTAAGACCAACTTTGGCTGATTCCTTAGAATTATTTTTTGCAATAAGACGTATATTCTTAATCGCCTCTCCGTAATTAACTCTTCTATTTTCTCTTGGAAGGTCAAATGGAGGAATGTCAATGAAAAGTTCTTTTGTCGGTGGAGGAGGTGGGGGTGGAGGTGGAGGCGGTGGCGGTGAAACGACACCTTTTCCAAGAAGCCCCAGCTTAGAAACAATCTTATTTATAGCATAAACAGCACGTTGCTCAGCATTAGTTTGTTTCTCGCGCTGCACCCTGCGTGGATCCACCCCTAACCCTAATTTTTCTCTTGCAAACTTAGTAAGCTCATCTTCTATATACTGCTTAACCGCGCGAGGCAAACTTTTCTTAAAATCAAACCAATAATGTTCGGGGTTCTCATCTGCTTTAATAGCTTCATCAAGTTTTTTATCAAATGTTATATAGCCATAAACAGAGTCTGTTATATCTTTCGGCACATATTTTATAGGAATGGCGCAGACTTTCATTCCACCCCGCTGAATTGCTATCCCCTGAAGTTCTTCTGATACTGGCCCCTTCATTTTTCTTACTATATGGAGAGTTTTAATTCTATAGTTGCCTTTTACGGGTAAAGAAACGTTCTTTTGCAACCATACTTTAAAATTTCTATTGTCCTTTGTCGGAAAAACAAAATCATTCGGCACTTTTGCTTTCCAAACTTTATCTCCCGTCCTTACTTCTATTTTCGCATCGTATTTTTCGATGATCTCCCACCAAGTTTCTCCAATATATTCAATAAATTTTTCTGATTCTATGTCCTTAATTAGTTCTTCGATAGGATCAACAATGATAACACGTGACCCAACCTTACTAAGTGGCTCAATTAGTCCATCGGTAAATTGTTTTAATTGTTCTCTCCCCTCGTCATTATCAAAAGCATCAATTGGAGAATCTGTAAGTACAATTGTTCGATATCCAAAACGGTATGTGCCGTCTGCACGCAATGTATCGTAGAGGATAAGGTTTTGAAATTTCTCGCCTTCATGGGTTTCGTCCTCGTGTTCAGACGCACCGAGAAAAATAAATTTTCCTCGACCTCGTGAGCCGAGCGCCTCTTCGAATGGTGCTTTTGTAAAGGCGACATTTTCGAACCGCCCCCATTTTTCTTCAGCGGGCAAATCTTCCTGAAGTTCCCTCCGTTCTAATATTTTTCCAGTAAGTCCTGTTGTTCCTTCATCAGTAATAATTAGAAAATTTTTCTCTTTTTTAGATTTAATCAACTCAAAGGTGACAGACCAACCCTTGGCGTGCTTTTTATCAATGCGCGCATCCCAACTATTTTGCACGGCATCTTTTTGAACACCGTGAGGCACGCCCCTATAGCTTCTGTAGCCGTCGACTATTTGAAGCAAATTAGCGGGCCAATTTATTACCGTTGATCTCGCCCGACTTAAATCTACAAATAATTTCTGAGGATTTTTTTCTGCCATATTTTATAACTTAAATTCCCGCCTCTTTGGGAAGTGGAATTTTGCTTTTACTTCTTTTACTTTTCGTTCGATTTCAGAAAAAATCTTATCTATATCATTCTCATCGTATTCGTAGATGTGGCGATTTGAACAATTTCCCAAAACCTTTAATCGTTTCAACACGACATTCGTACGAAGAGTAGCAAGTCGCTTGAAGCGATCCCGCGGGTGCTCATTTTTAATGGGTTGTTTTTCCATAGTGATTAAATGTTATATTAATTTTATAACTGTGTCAAATCCTTGACAAGGATATAACGCCCTTTATATAATGATAGTATATAATACATAAATAGTTGTCAAGGGAGTTCCTCTACCTTGCCCGCGCACGGGCGGGTGGGGCAAGGGCAAGGACCTAAAAAACACCTTCCAAAAAATTCGCCGGCCTCGGAAGCGAGGGCGCGGCGAAAGGAAGGGGTGTGGGGAAGGAATTCCGCCGCGCCCGAGCGATAAAATTTTAGAAGTCGGCGTCGGGATTTTCCCGAAAAAAGGTTCGGATTTTAACCAAAAGAGACAGCAGTATACTATATTCTCGTTTTTCCGTTCCGTTTTGCGCCTCGCCGCTTCGCGGCTCGGTGCTGAAATGGGGCAAATTTCCGAGACATTTTTTCGCCCTGCGGGCGAAAAAATTTAACAATTAAGGTATAAATATATGGCTAAATTCTTTCTCTACGTGCGTAAGTCAACCGATGAGCCGGACAGGCAAATTTTGTCTATCGAAGCCCAAATTACCGAACTTAAAGAGTTTGCGGCAAAAGAACAATTAAACATTGTTCAAACTTTCATTGAGTCGCAAACCGCCAAAGAACCGGGCCGGCCGATTTTTAATGAAATGCTTTCACAGATAGAAAAAGGCAAGGCCGAGGGAATTTTGGCTTGGCACCCAGACAGATTGGCAAGAAATTCTGTTGATGGCGGCAAAATTATCTTTATGATTGATTCTGGTAGAATCCAATCTCTAAAATTCCCTACTTTTTGGTTTGAATCAACACCTCAAGGAAAGTTTATGTTGAACATTGCTTTCGGCCAAAGTAAGTACTACATTGACAACCTTTCCGAAAACGTGAAAAGAGGACTGCGGCAAAAGGTCAGACGGGGCGAATATCCAGGAGTTGCCCCAACCGGATACTTGAACAACCGACTAACTAAAAAGATGGTACCGGATCCCGAAAGATTTAAACTGGTCCAAAAGATTTTCAAACTCTACGCCACCGGCAATTATTCTCTGAAGGAAGTAAGAGAAATAATAACCGAGGCCGGATTGAAAAGCAGAAATGGAAAAGTGCTTTGCGTTTCCAATATCCAAGCGATTTTGCTAAATCCTTTTTACTACGGCGCTTTCAAATTCAACGGCGAGATTTATGAAGGCAATCATAAGCCGACCATCTCAAAGAAACTTTTTGATAAATGCCAAATAGTAATGAAAAATAAGGCCCATCATACCAACCGAGGCGTGAAATTCTACGCTTTCCGGGGACTTTTCAAATGCGGAGAATGTAATTGTTCCATTACCGCAGAAACCCACAAAGGACACAATTATTATCGCTGTACCAAAAAGAAACTCCCCTGCTCTCAAAAATACATCAGGGAAGAAAGTTTGAACGAACAAATATCGTCTATTATTCAAAAAGTTTCTTTGCCAGATTCCTGGACAAAAATAATGATTGCCGAATTGAACAAGAAAAAAGATAAAACGGAACGAGCCGACTTTTCTTTTGTTCAAAATCTGAAATCTCAAATCAAGGAATGTAAAGATAAATTGGACAAACTTTTGGATTTACAATTATCCGGCACAATCTCTACCGAAGAATACGCTGAAAAGAAACAAAAAATCCTCAACCAAAAGATTGAGATTTCAGAGAGATTGAAGGATTTTGAGAAAAAGGGCTACTCTTGGCTCGAACCTGCCAAAAACTTCATTCTGGCCTCAAATGAAGTTAAAAAGGTGGCTTCCGGGGACAACTTGGCAGAGAAAGCCGATTTTCTCAAAAAAATCGGCTCGAACCTTGTTTTGGCAGACCAAAACGTAAAATATTTTCCACGCGGGGCGTGGAAAATACTCGGAAATTTGCCCCATTTCAGCACCGAGCCGCGAAGCGGCGAGGCGCAAAACGGAACGGAAAAACGAGAATATAGTATACTGCTGCCGGGCTTGGATTCGAACCAAGATACATAGCTCCAGGGGCTACGGTCCTACCGTTAGACGACCCGGCAATACGACTACACTTTTAAATATCTCCTGACGGCGATTGAACTGGAAATCAATCC
>Ga0315284_10010442_pt1 | contig 13226 bp, 11 predicted proteins | sample YL17G09_16_MG_FD_203696 | JGI IMG/M metagenome (GOLD analysis project Ga0315284, IMG submission 203696) | Sediment microbial communities from Yellowstone Lake, YNP, Wyoming, USA - YL17G09_16 | ecosystem: Environmental > Aquatic > Freshwater > Lake > Sediment | place: USA: Wyoming | collected...
GGGAAATATTTACAGGATTGTTACATACATCAAAAATGGATGCGCCTACAAAAGCAGCGTTCAACCAGAGGTTAGTATTACCGGGACATATAATTGATTTTTATATTTCGGAAATAACAAAGGATAATCGTATAATTCTTACGAAAGAAAGTCCTGAAGATAAATTGAACAAGATTCAAAATTTCATAGTTGATTCTAAAGATAAAGTGTTAGAATCTAATGTTGCAGCAGTAATGAACTTTGGAGTAATTGTAAATGTTGGAGAAATTAACGGGTTGATTCCAATTCGAGAATTTAAGAAAAACAAGATCATGGCGAATAACTTTGTTTCTGGAGATAAAATAAACGTTTTATTTGACGAATATAAAGATGACCGACTTGTATTTAAGTTACCTGATATAAAACAATAAAATGAAGGAGCCTCACGGCTCCTTTCGTGTTGAATATATAATTATATGAAAGCACAATTTGTTTTTGAAAAATTTGAAGAAGAATCCGATCCTATTGAGGATATGGGCATTAGTATGAAACGTAAATTTGATGAGTTTTTAGAAAGTCACGGAATTGCGCATGCGCATAAACCCTTTGAATCAGCCATCGCATATGCAGCAAATCAAGGAGAATACGATATTGTACGATATATTCTTGATAACGGAATTCACCCAGATCTTAATAAAGGATTTGCAATGAAACAAGCCATTGAATCTGGAGATTTAAAGATGATAGAACTTTTATGGGAATATGGAGCAGATATGAAAGTTTATGGTCATAAATTTTTAGAGTGGACAGCGTTAAGAGGAAATTGGTCGAATGATAGGGATAATTACAAACTATTCAAATATTTTCTTGAAAAAGGCGCAGTACCAAGTCCTACGTTTTTCTCAGCACATACAGATACTCTTAATATAATATTTTATCAACTTATTAAGAAATACACTAAGATGAATCTTTTAGGAGAATCTGTAAATGAAAAATTTTCAGACGAATCCGATCCCGTTCAAGATTTAGGAATAGGAATTGATGGCATACTTAAAAAATATGATTGGCTAGTATTATCAAAATATCTTGGAGGTATGACCATAAAAGACAGAGCAATGGTTAGAAAAGGTATGAATATAAAAGGTGATCATACTATGTATTTAGGAGAACAAAATAGTAATAAAAATAAAAGCGCATTTGCAAAAGTATATTTGAGACGAATTGAACGAATACTTGAAAAAAGCACTATTGTATTTGAAGAAACTTACACTGAATATCTTGCTGATGAAAGAAAAGATGTAACAACTAAATTAACAGTTTACGATACTCCTATAGGAAAAATTGGATCATTTACATACGTTGATCAATTTCCGGGATTAGTTCAATATTTTGGAGACCCGGACGCATTTTTATATTTAAAGCCTTTTAATATTTTAGGACAACACTAATTACCACTCACTTAAAATAGATCGTTTCCATCTATTTCCTACCCACACATATAAATAATTTCCATCGGTAACCATGTGCATTCCTGATAACGTTGATGCATCAATTGGTGGTTGGCTATAGGATATATTTTGATCAGTATAAGACGCACTATGTACACTAGATAAATTGGTATGTGTAACGGTAATCTGTAAACTTGAAGGATCAATTTTAATATTGTCGACAAGATTTTGAACAGATATCTTATTCGGAGAACGCCAAGATATTGAATCGACTAACAAAAATACATTTGATTTATCGACAGTACTAATATCTATCGCAGTTATCTTATTAAAATTTTCCATTAATTTACTTGTATCAGCCCTTCGTATTTTTTTGTTATGGCATTTCCATAACTATCATAAGAAACACATTCTACGTCATAAGTTCCAGCAGTATCAAAAATGTAAGGAACACTATCATTAAATACCTTCATTAATATGATGCTTGAATCATGATTAATTATTGTCCAAATATTTTTTTGGTGAAGCATATAGTTATTATAAGCAGAAATAGTTGCTGAGTAATCAGTTACTTCATATGTTTCTAATGTCAATCTAGCGGCAGAAGAATCTCTAACTGCAGTTAATACAACAGTATTGTCACCATTATAAAGATATTGTATTGGAGGAATTTGAGAAACTCTTCCGGCAATCCCAGCCGCATCTGCAAGTAATAAGTAAGGAGTATTTCCAGAATTTAAAGTTAAATTTGCTTTAACTATTATAGTATCTCCTTTTTTAATCGGGAATGTACGCGTTTTAGCAGATGACCAGTCAACAGGAGAATAATACATTATAGCAGTTGAGATATCTAATTTATTTGAAGAAAATACATCATAACTATTTAAAGTCCACTCCAAATCATTTATTAAGATATCATCGTATATAGATCTAAGTATTACAAGAGTACTTACATCAACATTAACAGGGTGACTCTGATCATAAAAATAAAATTCTGAATTAATTAAATTATCTGAAGCATTATACCACTGTTGATTTACTTTATCTTGATCAAATAAAATATTAATAACTGCAAATGTATCATCCAAATAATATTCTTGACAATACGAATTTTTTAAATAGATGTGAAAATTATTTGCAACTTCCGTAGCAGTATCTGTTAAAATTGTAAAATCACTATATGATGAAAATGCATGTTTTGCTTTAATTGTATAAACACTTGGATTACTTACAAAAAATTCAGGAACTTGCATATCAAATACGTGTGTGCTTCCATTAACATTTAATACTTTATATGATGATCCCCAAGAATATCCATTTGTTTTATGATTGATAATTAATCCTACTAATTGCCCTACATCAAATGTATATCCACTAATATCTGCTGTAAATTTATTGCCAATATTATTTGCGTTTGTAACAGTTCTGTAAGTATCATTTAAAATATAAAGATTTGTTGAAGTTTCAATAGTGAAAGGACATGCATAAGAAAGAGTAGCTGTTGTAGGCTGTGCATTACCCGGAAATACTGAACTTGAAGTATTTATATGCGCGCTAACTTCTTCAATTAACGCATATTTTCCTTTATCAAATTTTACTATTCTAACATCATCACCACTATAAAATTTTTGATAATCTGGATCGATCGTTATGCTTGTGCCGGAAACAGCACTTATTCTTTCAGTTAAATTTAATAATCTATTGATAGAATTTGGCTCAGGAACATCTTGGAAATAAGTAATTGAAGGAACAGACACATAAGGATTTCCGTCACCATCAATTTCAAGCGTTAATCCCTGTAATGCAATTAATCTATCATAAATAGGATATTTATTGTTTGCTATTAAAGTACTTACATCACCTAAATTCATATATGTACTTACACAAATTGTATTACAACATGTATCAAGCATTGTATACAATGTAGGAGTTTTAATCCATACAGGATATTTTTCTCTTGCAGGATTGTAGAACATTGTATTATATTCATCCCACGCAAATAATTCAATATTGTAATCTCCTATATGATTAACATGCATCGTATAAATACTATTATCATGTAAATATACATTTGGATCATTTCCGCCAGTTTTTCCAGATGGATCTGCCCAATAATATGCGCTTGGATCAAATTGGAATAAAATCATACGTGGCGAATCATAAATAGCATTTACAGTTATTTGTTGTTCAATTAAACTTGTATCATAATTAAAATTAAGATAAAGTGTTAAATTATCTGATGAATTTGGAACAGTTCCCGCATTCATATAAACTTTTCCATCTAAAATATCAAGAATATATTCTTTAGTTCCGAATGTTTGAGAAACCCCACTTGGATCAGTATAATGAAAATATTGAAAAGTTAATAAAGGAACTTTATAATTCGTATCATAAGCATATTGTAATTTTCCTAATGCATCAGGTGAAAATTCTGCATAATCATTGAATCCAATTTTTTCTAATCCAGATGAAGATTCCATTATGTAATCATAATACTTTGAAGGATCAGGATAAATTGAATAAGCAATTGAATTCGTCCATTCATCAATACTTGGATCTCTTAAATACGCTTTTTCTAAAAGTAAAGTTAAATTTGTTGAAGCATTAAACCATACCGAAGAAACATCAAATGTATTATAAAAACGAATTTCATTTTCATAAATAAATAAAGGATTAGTGACTACATTATTTCCTAATACACCTCCTAAATCTTTTACAGTAGACATTCTCCACATTATATCTTTAACGTTAATAAATGGATACGCAAATGATGATCCAACAAGCAAATAATAATCTGGATTTTGAAGATACGATGGATCTGTAATATCAAGATAAATAGAAGGATAATTAGGGTCCCATGCGTAAGAAGTCATATCCTTAAATGACGTCCCAGCAAGATCACCAATAGTTGTATTTGTTAATTCTAAAAATGTTAATCTTACACTAGCATCGCCTAATACTAATTCAGAATCATGATCAGGACCATACGGAGTTAATGTTTGTTGAACTGCATAATTAAATCCGATATTATCTGTTGTGTAAATAAGATTTTGAATTCTTTCAAAATAAATTCCTTCTCCCGTTATATCTGTAATTCTGCAGTTAACACCTACGATATTTGCTTCTAACCAATTTTTTAATCCTAAGAGTTTTACAAATACTTCTTTAAGATTATATTCGTAACAATTTTCTGTTTCTGGAGTTCCATAAACATCAAGATTTCCAGTTTCTCTTGTTATACAATAATTAAGAGATAATTGATTTAATTTTTTAAGTGTTTTTCTTTGTGCCGGACTAAACATCAAAATAGTTTGCGCTCTATCTGCAGCATCATAAGGAACAATAAGTGATAATTTCGTATTCTGTGTAACATTTAAAAACCATTCACGAATATAAACATCATCATATCCTAACCACTTAATCGCATTTATAAGACCTTTATATGTTCCAATAAATGGCATAATTTTATCATGTTCAAGAATGATATGTTTTGATTTATAGTTTAAAACTTCCCAGTCAGGTAAATCTTCATTGATATCAGTTTGTTTAAAGATATCTTTCATATCTTTTGGATCTGGCAAACCAAAGTTAGTTATAAGAGTTCTTAATCTTTCATCTTCTCCAATTGATTCAGCGTTTACAACAATATCTGCTACTGTATAAGCAATATTGCCAACTAAATGATATATTCGAAGAATTCTTTCATAAACACCTTCTACTGGAGATCTGAACCCAATATTAACTTGAAGAGGTGTATTGGCGATTAAAATACTTGTGTCAAAAACAATTGCATCAGTCCAAGTTATTTCTGTTGTATTTTCGTCAACAGTAAAAAATTGAATTTCATTATCATCTCCAATAAATTCCATGATTAGAGTATAATCACTGGCATCATAAGGACGTCTATATAAACCAGTAGCATATTCATCAAAAATAAATAAATGTTCTGTTTCAACTAAACCTTGTGAAACTGGATCTAAGAAAATAGCAGCAGCATAGGTAGCAGAAGGATATACAAAATTGGTAGATAGATCGAGTGATAGACCGCTAATACTTTGAGTATTCGAATCGGAAATATTCGATCCAAATATCGAAACATCCTTGGTGAATATCGATGCATCAGATGTGGATAATTGCGAGCCACTTCCTAATGCGTAGGTATAAGACAATGTGATATCATTCACATTGATATACCCATACCCTCCATTAGTTATTTCTGCTGATATAGCATGTCCACTTGCGTCAGTAACCAGAAATCCTTCTGCACCACTGCCAGTAGGTGAATCAAATATAAGTTGTATTAAAGGATCAGGAGACCAGTTTAATTGGCTTCCTGCCTTATCAAATATTTTCCAATTTTGTATGTTCATCTTAATTGATATTCATTGAATTTTTATCGTGTGCTATTGAAAACCATTTTTTAACAATTTTCGTGTGTTCAATTAAATAATTTAACAAAGCCTCAATAGTGCCTAACATAGGACCCTGTAAAGGATTTGCCCATAATTCAGGTGATGTTCCTTTTTTCAACAACTTTCCTTTGTAATTATATCCCATATTAAGATAAACATCATTAAAGTGTTTAGCCTGATATAAATATGAGGGCCTAGTTGTATATAATTTTCTTTTTATATCATTATTTTCTGCCATAATTATCCTGTGATATTATTTACGATTGCAATATTATTTTCTGAATTCATATTCTTTTGTGTATATCCTCTTACTTGAATGTTTAATGTTGATAATTTATTTTTAACTAAACTATCTTCATAATAAGTTCCTTGCGCATTTTCAAATCCACCACGAATTAAAGGATAAAGATCTTTAACAGGAACTCTATTACCGAATGCGTCCTGAACAGATCTTTCAAGAATAATATCTCCATAATCGTCAATTCCATAATGTGTTTTATAAATGTTCAAATTATTTTTATCAGCATCAAACCAAACATTTACAGAGTCAACACCATCAAGTCCTTCAATAATTCTAATCAAATCTGAAACAGGAATTCTATCTCTTCTTGTGTTTTGTAAAAAGTAATCAGAAGTTTTAGAAATAATATTTTGTCTAACTGTATCATATACAGTTCCTTCCCATAATATCAATGACATATTTAATGTGAATTTCGGAAATTGCAAAGCTAAAATTTGATTATCTACAGTTAAAATTCTTTGACCACTTTGTTCTATTAAATCTAATATTGCAGCTTTTTCACCATCAGATAAAATGAAAGCACTTAATGCGCATGTATAATAATTTTCATTTGAAGGTATTCTTTTATTAACATCAGGAACCAAGAACAAATAAACTGTGTTATCATCTTTCTTTTGTGCCTCAAGTTGTTGAGTATAATAATTAAGTTGTTTGTCTGCATTATCAAGTTCTACTTTTTTCTGCGTAGCAAGTAAAGAACTTACACCATACGTTGAAACTAAAGTTCTATATTCAGCACTTAAATTTTCGTATGTTGTTTTAGATTGATTATACTTATCTGCGGCATACTGATCTTCAAATGTTGCAAATCCAGGGATTGCATCTATAATCGTGAAAATGTTTAGTTTACGTAAAAAGTAAATGTAATTGTTTTCATTAGCAAGAACAAAACTTCTTGACATATTAGGAGCTAATAATCTCGTTAAATAAAGAGGCTCTTCTTGAGCACCAAACATAACCTCATTTTTAATTACAACATTGATATATTTGTTAAGATCAATTTGTTCTCCATTAAGAGCAAACCCAGGTGTTAAGAATTTCCAACTATTATTTAAGTTGTTATTCATTGCATTTAAGTTTCCAGCTGCTCCATCAGTTATAACATATTCAACTAAAATTGTTGCGCCAAAAGGTGGAATTGCGCCATTATAGCCATTACCAAAGAAAAGATCAATACCTCCAGTTTGTCCAGTTTTAACCATTACTCCGGGTTGATTAAAATTCATATCAATAATCGAATCAACTACTTCCCATTTAGTTCCGTTAACATAAACATTAACGTAATAATTATCTATTGAAGCGCCTTTTTTGTTTTGAAAGTTATATGATTGAAGAGGATCACCGGTTCCAGTTGCCTGTTGGTATTCTAATTTTCCTTGAACAATGTTTACTTCAATTTTATTTGTAACACTTGTTAAATCAAAAAGAATTTCTTCTCCAGCAAGAGTTACAGTATAAGTTAAGCCATTTTGATTATTTGCAAGTAAAGTATAATTTGGAATCGAAACGATGTTTGTTCCTAAAGGCAATTTTTGTGCATTGTATTGAAATATAAGAGTTCCTCTTGCAGACATAGGTCTTGAAGGATTGTGCCCTGTTAAACTTGCGACGCCTTTAACGTTTTGTGGACGAGTTGCAGTATTAATGTTTAATTCTGTAACTGAATCTTCGTTATAGAATAAAATCATACGACCATAACTCAAAATTACTTGAAGTAATTGGCCCATAGGAGACGCCATTGTAAAGTGTTGTCCCAGATTACCATAACTTGCTTTTACAAAATTTAATGCGTCTTGGTATAATTCATTAAATCGTATTCTACTGGTATTGAAAATTTCTGGCATATTATTTTTTTATTTTATTAAAAGTCCTACAACCTTTTCATCATTAATAAAAATATCAATCACTGCATAATCATATCCATCAGCCTTTCCAAAAGATACTTGGGGTGTTATTTGGTAATCTTTTGTTTCGGAAATATAACGATCAAATTGCATTTTAATTTTTTCTTCTAATTGTGTTTTATTAATTCGTGTTTCAAAGATCAGATCTTCTATTCCTACGCCAAATCCTAAATCGCCAAATATCTGGCCTGAACGGGTGCCCAATATCATCCTAATTTTTGTAATGATAGATTCTATGGCATCTGAGTGTTCTAAAACGCCATATTTGTAATTAGGATCAGCGGCGCTTCTTATATAAAGATCTTTTATCATTTACTTTTTATTTTATATATCTTACGAAAACAAAAGGGAGTCATAGCTCCCTTATTTTAATCCAATCGAGGATAATATGATTCTTCTTTTCCTTCATCGGCAATATTTGCCATCTGCCATCTTCTTTTATCCATGTACTTAGGATTTTTTGATCCATATCCGAAAGGAACTACATGTTTGTGTTTTGTGTCTAAGTGTTGTAAGTATTCTTTTTCTGGCGGTTTTTTAGAACCAGCAAATCTTTCGACAGGAACAAATTCTTTTTTCTCGCTATCTCTATTATAATTATTTCCATAAAATTGTTCTCCTTTTTCAGCAAACCCCTCTTTATAAATCTCTATTACCCAACCATTGTCGATAATGTCCATATTTAATTTCTTTTCCATTATACTGATAATTCGCTTCAATTCTTTTTCATTTGGGTACACCCAAAAAGTTATAACTTTTGGCTCCATAAATAATCTTCCGGGATATGCTTTTTTCCAATTAAATGCATAAGGTGGCAAAGTTTCTTTATGATTAACATTTGAACCATCTCGTCCAGTTAAAGGACCATTAGTGATATAATCATCGCCATGATAACCATTAGGTTCATCACTAATTAGCACATCAACAATTTCATGTTCATCTCTATTTACAATAACTTCAAATGCATAAGTTTCTCCGGGCCCTTCCTGGGAACCGTAATATATTTCATTGTACGTAAAATCATCGGGAGATTCATTTAACGTTGATTCATCTAATTCATTTTCCTCAATTTCTTCTTCATTATATAAATCATCATCTTCATCATCGTTTTGAAAATCTATATCATATTTAAATTGAGGATTTTTATGTTTTAAGTTATCGAGAATTCTCTCAGAATAAATTCCTTCCCACTCAAACGTATCGCTCTGTATGAATGTCCATTCATCGTCAAATCTTTCCAAAAGGAAAAAATTCTTTTGATCATTGTATACACCTGCAACTTCACTAATTTTATCTGCGCCTTCGTTATATCTTACAGTATCTATGACTTTTGCATCTATTAACGCATTTGCCATTGTGCCGTGATTAAAATACTTTTGTTTTAACGCAACATACAAATTCCCCTCTTTATCGGCAAGTGCACGTACACCAGCATCAAATCCATCTAATGATCTAGGATTTAATATTATAGGTGTTTTATATTTTCCAACTTTTGCAACAACATTATATGAATTGACAACTTCTTTATCATAACCAAAAGGTATTGCAAAGTTTTTCTCATAATACTTATCCATTGCTGAGCTTTCGTATAATGCAGGATCCACTTCTCTTCTCATCTGTGGTAAAAATTTAATTCCGGGATTTTTTTCTTGGGCAGCATCTGTGAATTTCTTGAATTCTGCTTCTGCTTCTTCCTTTGATTTTGCACGATTAAGTTTTAAAACACTACCTCTTTCGCCTTTAACATAATTATAATCATAAAGAACTTCATTTGATTCTCCGACGATAACATAATCAGTGTCATATAATCTTTGAACAGTAATGAACTCATCGGGAAGTCGTACCCACCAACGATCTAAAGGTTTAAAAAGTTCTAATTCATATAAAATTTCCGTTAAATCAGTGTGTGTTCCCGCAACAACATTTTGCATATATAAGTTGCCATCTTTATCAATGACGCCTCTAACACTTTCTTCAAATTTATCAAGATTTGTTGGATTTTTTATAATAGCTTCTGGCCCTTTGAAATTATAACGATAAACTACTTTATCTTTATCAGATTCTTCTACAGTTTGCATTGCGCTGTATTTTTGATTGAATTCTGTATCTGGATCAATAACACCAAACATATCTTCTTTAGCCTTATCAGTAACACCTTCAATTAACTTTGGATAAAAAGATTCTTCCATCTTTGGGTGTTCTTTTAAAAATTGTTCGAATACAAATCCACCCCAATGTTTGTATTTAAATAAAAAATGAGAATATTCTTTCACGTCCAATTCAATTATCGCTACATATTCAGCATAATCAGAATTTTTAGCAAATAACACATCTTTTGTAATATCAAAATATTTTCCGTCGATTTTATTCCATGCATGTTCAATAGGAATTCCGTGATACAAGATTTCACCTTCAACATAATCAACACCCTCACAATTAATTGCTAATTGTCCGGCATTTTTATAACATTCTTTTTGAACTACTCTGGTGTGGGTTGCTTTTAGGTACTCGTCTATTTCAGGATATTGTTCACGAATCTCATCAGTTTTAACATGAGTTAGTAATTTGGCTTTATCTGCTTTCCATTGCCAAAACTCGTTTTGCTTGCCCGATCCCATCTGAGCAAGTTGTTTCATGTATGATATTAATTCAGATTTCGAGTTACCCATGTCAATTATGTAATATTAGCTGAACATCATGAACCAGTCAGGTGGGCTATCAGTTTTGATCTTTTCTTTAAGAACATCTAACTCTTCTTTTCCTTCTGCTCTAATATCTGCATAATTAATTTGAACTCCACCAAGTAAGGTGTAATTGAACGTTCCTATAATTCTTGCTAATTGCATTTTTCCTCTGGCAATAACCCATTTTAAGAAAAGAGGATCATCATATAGATTTTCTTCAGGGATTTTATTTAATGTTGCGATAAACAAAGATTCAACTGGGTTTCTACCAGTAATGATTAATCGTTTTGTATTAACACTAAAATGGTGTTGAATATCTTTTAAGTTAAATTGTTTTGCTAAATCCCAGAAACTCCATTGAATTGTTCTGTAAGTTATTTGATCTGAAGAAAGAGGTGTTAAGTAAAGGTCTGCTGCCATTAATCTATCAAAACTCATATCAGGGTCATGAATACCGAATACTCTTTGTCCTGATGTCATTTCAAAAACATATCTCATAGCCATAACACAATCAGGTAATTGAAAAGTTCTTGTGTTTTTCCATTCAATAGTTCCGTAATATTTTCTATCAAGAATGTACCATGAATCTTGAACTGCATCTCTGTATTCACGATACATCCATTCCTGTTCCAATTTAATTAAACGCTCAACTTCAATTGGAGGAAGAGAAAACGGAATACTACAACTTGCAGTTATTTCGCCATTAACTTCGTTTATAAATTCTTGTCTTGTCATTTTATATTTTATTTTAACGATTCATCATATCAATATAGTGATCCAACACAGGTTCGAAAATTTCCATTTGTTTTTCTGGAGATAGTTTGGAAATTAATTTTGTTTCTAACGTAATTAATCCATTTACAAGATCATCTTCTGCATCTAAATATTTGTCCACTTCACTACGTTTTCCTTCTGCTTTTAACATTTCAACATATCTCATAAAATCTTCAATAACCCCTAATGAATCTTGATTGGCCAATCGATCATCAAATTCTTCCATAAAATCACGATATGTCATCTCAACACCGCCCTCTCGTAATTTTTGCTCAATATATTTTTGAGCGCTCCAACCTACACCCATATCTTTTATAGGATCGCTTCCATCTTCAGTAAAATTTAATTTTTCATTTACAAATTTAGCTTTCATGTTTTACATTTTTTTAATCATCGATCCCGTATTCTTCTCTTTGTTCTGCGATTCTATTTATTTCTGCTTTTGTTAATTTCTTTTTTGATAATATAAATGCATGTATTTCATCGTTTTTTTCAAGAGCTTGAAAATCTTGTGTAACATGAATTCCGAATTTTTCTAAAGCAGATGCAAATGCGTCTGCAACCATATCTGGTTCCCAATCCCATCCAATTGTAGCATACGCATGTTCAGGAATCCCGATTTCTAAATCTTTTATCGGGTCGCCATCTTCAGTAAATCCTAATCGTTCATTTACAAATGTAGCTTTCATTATCTTGGCTCTATTTTAATTGAAAAATATTTATTCTCTAATCCAGCAGATTTTAAAGCATCATATATTTCTTTTGCATGTTGATCATGATTAATATGTGCAAATACTTCTATAATCATATCAACAGTTCCCTTTTTATCACCACGGAAATAATCATAACTATTTCCACGCATAGGCATTATTCTTTTCGTTTTTGCATTAACTACGAAACTATCGGTGGTGTTTTCATTTAATAATGATTCTTTTATTAATTTAGCCTTCATGTTTTAAATAATTTTTTTTATCGTACAAATTTCCGTAACCTTCATTATCTTTTTTATTCATACTTTTAATCCAAGTATAATCTCGAGGATGATCAACTTTAACTGCTTCTGAAGTTTTGGGTAACGGCATTTGTTTTACAACTACAGTACTCTTATCATCGGCGGTTAAATTTTTTCCGGGCGTTGCAAATTTAACTACAGTTTCATTAACATTACAATTAACCATTTCTTCATTATTAAGAATGTATGATTTGTTAATTTCATTTCCACGGTTAACACTTACACCCTCCATATAAGATTCATTTATCTTATTATTGCTGATTAACTTAGATTTATAAATCCTTGATCTTGAAAGTTCACATGAAACAAGAGAACAATTTTCTATTATACCTTGCACATTACATGCAACTAAATCCATATCTTTAATTGTTGCGTGATTGAGTACTCCTTTTCGTAATTGGAATCTTCCAATTTGCGCGTCATAATTAAAATATCCTTGGCGTAACCCACCATTAATGATCATTTCAAATAAAGGTTTTCTTAAAATGTTCCAATATGTTTTAATTGTTTGTGGAGATGTTTTGAGATCAACATAAACTTTAAGGTTTGCGAATTCTTTCATGAATATATCGGGATCATAAAACGCCATTTGCATTTTATCATATCCTTCAGTTAATCTTTTAACTTCGTATGATTCAAAATCTGTGTAATCTTCTTCATTAATACTTTGATATGTTTTAATGATCAAGTATTCTAAAAGATCAATTACTTC
>Ga0315284_10010443_pt1 | contig 13225 bp, 6 predicted proteins | sample YL17G09_16_MG_FD_203696 | JGI IMG/M metagenome (GOLD analysis project Ga0315284, IMG submission 203696) | Sediment microbial communities from Yellowstone Lake, YNP, Wyoming, USA - YL17G09_16 | ecosystem: Environmental > Aquatic > Freshwater > Lake > Sediment | place: USA: Wyoming | collected...
TGGCCTCGAGCTCGCTCTCGAGAAGGGCGACCTCGAAGCTCGTTTTCGACTCCCAGAGAATCGCTTTTTTGGCGTCGCGGAGCTCAAGGGTCAGGTCGAACGTGGTGACGAGCCGCTCGCCCTCGGACTTGAACCAGATCCGGGCGTAGGGCAGCTCGATCCGGACGACGCCGGAGATCCGCTCGGCGCTCCGGGCCTCGATCTTCAGCCCGGCCTGGAAATCGAAGAGCTTCTTCTCCGCGGTGAACGTCTTCTGGGCGTCGGCTTGGGCGAGGTTGAGCTCGTGCATGTACATCAGGTTGAGCTCGCGGATCGCCGTGAGGTCGTAGGACAGCAGTTTGAAATGGCCCGTGCACGATTCATCGACGAAAATGACGGGGAAATTCCCGTAATACCAGGTCTCGCTGCATCGCCCGTAGGAGTCCTGCCCCATCGGATTCGTCAACCGGTCCGTGGGCGGGCCGAAAAGGATGAAGATCCGGCCGCGGTCGGTGAGCCAGCCGGGGATCCCCTCGCTGATGAAGATCTCGTTGGCCCGCTTCATCCGGTCCTCATATTCCGTCTTGAACTCGTTCTCTTCGGTGGAGGAATCCGGGTCGCGCCGCTTCCAGAACTCCTCGATGAACTTGTCTTTCTCGGGGTCGGGAAGCTCGAGAAAGATTTTCCGTTCCTCGGCGGTGACGATGTAACGGACCTTGTTCAGGAAATCGGCGTAGGGCGGGGCCAGGTCCTTCTCCAAGTTATAGAGTCGGCAGGCCCCCGTCAAAGCCAAGGCGACGAGGACGGCCCCCCAAGCGATATGGGCGAAGCGGTTCATTTTCTCTCCTTCAGGTCGGCGATTTTCTTCTTGATGTCGGGCTGGTCGGCGTTGATCTGAATCGATTTCTCCCACGTCGCAAGGGCTTCGGCCGGCTTGTTCAGGCCGAGATAGGCCTCGCCGACGAGATTGAGGAGGAAGGCGTTGACGCCGTACGACGAAACGGCCCGGTCCAGAACGTCGAGGGCCGTCTTGGGATCCCCCGTTTTCAGATAAGCCCGGCCGGCGACAAGATAAAGTTCATAGGAGGGCGTCTTCGTCGGAGCCAGGAACGGTTCGATCACGGGAAGGATTTTCGCGTCCTCCTCGAGGGCGGCATATGACCGGGCCAGGGCAAGGGCTCCGTCCGGGGCTTCGGGTGAGCGGGCGTAGGCTTTTTCCAGAAGCGTCTTGGCCTCCGAAAACCGGCCGACCTGAAGGAGCTGAAAGCCCAGGATCCGGTCATAAACCGGATCGCCCGATTCGGGCATGAGCTTCGAATAGATCCAGGGGCGCGGAATGGCTTCCTGGTGGGTGAGGTCGAACTCGTCGGTCCCGGCTACGACCTCCCGTCCGTCGACGGCCAGGGCGGCTTTAAGGAAGTAATGCGCCGGAGAGAGGTCGGAGAGCGGCCGTTCCTCGATGATGTTCGGCCATTCCGGATAAGAAGACAAGGGCTTGGCCCAGGCGACCGGGGGAGCGTCCTGGACGTTCCCCTTCGTCAGGGTATACCGCATCTCCGCTCCCGCCTTCTGGGCGTCGGTGAGGCCGAACACCTGAAACGCGACCGCGAGAGTGTCGTTCCGGGTCAGGACGCGGTTCGGTTGAAAATAGACCTGGGTCGCTCCGAATTGGAAGGGTTTGAGGCGCCGCTTGGCCGCCTCGACCCGCTGGGTCCGGTAGCCGAGGAGCGGAGCGGTCATCTGGACTCCGGGTCCGTCGGCGGGAACGACGACCGTCTGCTCGATCGAGGTGAACTCCTTAGAAACCTCGTTCTTGAGGAGGATGGAGAGGCGATACGTGCCCGGCAGAAGGGGAAAGAGGTCGTGGACGTCGAAGGGCGCCTGATTGCGCGCCTTCATCTGGGTCTCGTCCATGGAGAGGCTGACCGTCTTTTCGAACTGATAGACCGTCGGGCCCCCGGGAACGGCGGCCGTCCCGTTGATCTTGAGGCTGGCGCTGTATTTGCCCCCGAACTCGGCGACCGAAAGCCGGCGAGGCTCGATGGCGTAATGGATGAAATAAGGGCCGTCCGGATCGCGGACGACTTTGACCATGGCCTCGCTGTCGAGATAGTTGGAGCTGTACTCGACCTCGACGACATCCTTGTATTCGAGGAACTTGGCCGCGTATTTCTGCTCGACGAGGTCCCGGGCCGTGTTTTCGACTCTTTGGATGAGGAGGTCGGAGGCGAGCGACGGCCGGCCCATGGAGGTGGCGCTCTCCCCGGGAATGAGCGAAAGCGAGACGCGGGCCAGGTCGGCGTCAATGTCCTGGAGGGCTTCGTAGGCCTTCATATAGTCGGCCGGGTCACCCATATAGGCCGCGAGAAGCGCCTGTGGTCCGTCGCTGGACGGACTATAAAGCTGGTAGTCGCCCTGATTGCCGTCCTGGAAAAAGACGAGATTAAAGCCCGGCGGCAAACCGGCCGCGGCTTTATCCTGATAGAACCAGACTTCGGTGTTGTAGATCCCCTGCTTGCCGTCGAAGCGTTGAACGTCGTTCGGCTCGCCGAGGATGATATAGACCCGGCCGCGGTCCGTCCGCCAGCCGGGAATGGGGGCCGAGCGTCCATAGTAACGATTGGCGTAGTTGATCCGGCGGAAATGCTCGGTCTTGAATTCGTTCTCGGGCGTTCCGGGCGTGGGATCGCGATGCTTCCAGAAAGCCTCGATAAACAAGTCCCGCTCCCGGTCGGTCTGGAGCTTACGAAAGACATCGCGCTCGAGCGAGGCGATGATATGGACCACCTCCTCGTCGAGCCATTTCTGATATCGTTCCGGGAGGCGGACTTTCTGGGCGGGGGCGGCGGGAGCCAGGAGAACGCAGGTTAGGAGGACGGCGGCGGCCCGCAAACCGGGGCGGCGGGTGAAGGTCATCGGTATATCCTCTCAAATACTTGAACTATTAAGATAAGGCTTACGATGCGTAAAGGCAAGCTACCGGCGCGCGGTAAAAAAAAGGGGGGCCGGAAGACCGGCCCCCTAGAACAGGCGTTCGTTCGGCTCTAGAACGTGAAGCGGCCGGAGATCCTGTAGGCCCGGACGCCGGAGACGCTGGTAACCTTGCCGAACGTCGAGCTGACGGTGTAGGTTCCGGTCGTGACGTTCGCGTCGGTTGGCATCCAAGTCCCGCCTGGATTCATGCTAATGCCCACGGACTGGGCGCCCATCAGGTTGAAGACGTCGACGAACACGCCGAACTTGCCGAGAGACCCGAGCCGGAATTCTTTTTCCAGCCGGAAGTCGACGTTCGTAGAAGGGGGATTGCGCCGAGTCCCCGAGGGCTCCAGGTTGACTCCATAGGAATATGAGAGGGCGTTGTTGGCCGCCATCCAGCCCGAGGGCGGATAGACGGTGACGGTCCGCTGCCACGGCGAGCCGGCAAAGTGGGTGGCGTAGAACGAAGTGATGAAGCTCCAAGGCAGCCGGAAAGTGCCGTAGAGCTTGATGACCAAAGGCCGGTCCGAGCCGATATAGCCGTAGCGGTTGACGAACCAGTTGGGTTGTTGGTATGCACCGGAATACCCCCAGACCGAGTTGTAATCGTCGGTATTGTTGCCCTTGGTTTGGGACCAGACGATGGAACCGCCGAGCTGCCAGCCCTTCGAATACCGCTTATTGAACGTCAGCTCGACCGCCTGATATTTCCGCTTCGCCTCCGGCACGTTGGCGAAGGCGGTCATTTGGGTCGTAGATGGGGCGTTCGCGGACATGAAGTACATCGTCACGGTCTGGGCGGGAAAGCTTCCCGCAGCCGGGACGGTAGTCGTGAAGGGAATCCACCACTCGGGCGCTTTCTCATAGGAGTTCCAGAAGCGGCCGGTCGCAGCATCGTACTGGATGGCGCTGACCGTGTCTTTCTTCTCGTGATAGATGTACTGCAAGCCGACGTTAAAATCACGGAAGAGCTCGTGGGTGATCGAAGCGACGTATTCGTTGTACATAGGAGCCTTGATCCCGGGCTGAATGCGCTTCTTGTAATAGGACTCGAGCATCTGGGCGGGCGATCCGCCGGTGCTGACGTATTTATCGACCGTGGCCGCGCTCGGGACTCCGTCGCCGTTCAAGTCCCACCAATAGAAGCCGTAGCTGACCGGCCGGAGGGGGTGGACGGTTTGAAAGTACATGACCGGCATGGATTCTGAGTAGCGGGAGAAAGCGGCCTTGAGCGCGGTCTTTCCGTCGCCGAAGAGGTCGTAAGTCGCCCCGAAGCGCGGCGAAATCGGGCTCCAGCCCATGACGTCTTTCCACTCCGGAACGGTCATTTGGCCGAAGGGGTTGAACCCGAATTGGGGGACGAACAAAGCCTCGCCGATCGAGGGGGCGATCCCGGCCGAGGCGGCCTTGGTGGATTCCGGCAGATAGCCGTTATACGAGTCGAAACGAAGCCCGAAGTTCAAGGTCAGCCGATTCTTGATCGTCCACGAATCCTGGACGAAAGCGCCGAAACGGAGCTCGGTTCCATTGACGACGTTGGGGCTGTTTTCCGGACCGCAGATGTAAGCATAAATGTAGCCGTCGCCGTAGGTCGGATGCGGACCGGTCAAGTTATAGAGCCCGCGGTAACGATAGGGGTTGCCGTTATAGTAGTACCAGCCGATCGGGTTGTTGCGCCACCAGGTCCACTCGTCGACGCCGGTTTGGAGTTCGACGCCCGCTTTGATCTCGTGGTCGCCGCCGAGGAAGTTGTCCTGGAAATGGGTCAGGCGGATCGACCCCTGGGTGGTATTCCGCCAGACGGGCTCGTCGAAGCGACTGGAATTCCCCCAGTTGTATCCGGTGTAAGCATCATATTTCGCATAGTTGTTCTCCGTCCCGGGCTGATTGAAGATGTCCCACTGGGTGTCGCTCATCCCCGCCCGGAAATCGACGAACGTGTTGGGCGTCAGGATCCAGGAGGCGTTGGCCGTGAAAGCCCGGTTGTAATCTTTCCGCCACTGGGTGGCTTCCCAGGTGACATAAGTCCCCCCGCCGCTGTACGGCGAAAAGGGCTGCGAGTAATTGAACATCACGAAAGCCCGGAGGTTTTTGCTCACCTGGGCCGTGAACTTCCCAAAGCCTAAATAATTCGAGTTAGTGGGCGTATATTGGTCGTAAGCCGTGCCCAAGATGGTCGTCGGCAGGAAGGTGGCCAGGGATTTGTTCCGGGTCAGGCCCGCGTCGGCGAAAAACCAGAGCTTGTCTTTGATGATCGGACCGCCGACGATGCCGGAGGCCTGGATGTTGTAGATGGCGAAGCTCGGCTTGCCGACGCCCAGGGCCTTGATCTGCTCGTTCGTGAACAGGATCTCGTTGAGCTTTTCGGCGTTGTAATAACCCTGGATCATCCCGCTGAATTCGTTGCCGCCGGATTTTGTGACGACGTTGACGAACGAGCCGCCGGTGTTCCCGACTTGGGCCGGCAGGCCGCCGGTGATGATCTCGACCTCTTCCATGGCGTCGTACTCGACGGTCACGGCTCGGCCGTTCATCGACGGGTCGTTGACGTTGACCCCGTCGACTTCATAGCTGGCCGAAATGCCGGTTCCGCCGTGGGTGACGCTGCCGATCGTGCCCGGGGTCATGTTGATCAGGTTGGTCAGGCTGCGGGCCACCGGCAGGTTCATCATCATGTTGCTGTCGACTTGGGTCACGATCTTGGTGTTCTGGATGTCGACGACGGGCGAGGCGGCGACGACCGTGATCTCTTCCTTCAGCGTCGACTGTTTCATTTGGATGTTGATGGTGACGGTCATACCGACGTTGACGATGACGTCTTCGCGCTTGACCGGCTGGAATCCGTTCAACTCGAACGTCACCGTATACGTCCCCGGCGGAAGGGCCGGGGCGCGGAACGAGCCGTCTACGTTCGTCACGTCGGTCACCTGGCCGATGAGCTTAGGTCCCTTGACCGCGACGTTGACGCCGGGCAGCGGCGTGCCGTTCTCCTCCGTGACCGTGCCGCGGATCGTGCCCGTCTGGAGCTGCTGGGCCGCGGATAGGGCCGGGAGGACGACAAGGGCCGCGAGAAGAGCGATGAGGACGTTCTTTCGCATGCGATTCTCCTTTCTATCGGGATTTGAGAAGAATGGCGACATCAGAAGCCTTTGGGAATGAATAAAAGCTTGAAGAGAAAGGGGATTGCTCGATCACCTCCTTGTCTCCGCGACTCGGAAGAATGGATAGGCAACATTATCCCTCGATAAAATACTAGATATTTCGACAGCTAATGTCAAGACGCCTACCTTCATATTTTCAAATACGTTCGCGGGATCGAAAAAGTTACATCCGACCGGTCAGCTCTCGACGGTTTGGGCGGCCTTTGTGTAATATTTGACGATGAACTTTTCCTGGACCTTGTAGGACCAGTGGACGTCCCGGATATGGGCGGCGGCCTCCTTCCGGTTGCGGGTCCGGATGAGATGGACGAGCTCGGCGTGCTCACCGATCGAGGCCTGCTCCCACTCCTTGACCCAGCCCTGCTGGCGGGGGAAGTCGTAGAGCCGCTTCTTGAGGGTGTTGACGATCTTGAGAAGATTTTCGTTGCCGCTTAAACCCAAGAAGGCGTTGTGGAAGGCGAGGTTTTTCTCGTAGTAGAGGTCGAAGTCGTCGCCCTCGATGGCCTCCTTCATCTCGGCGTTGAGCCGGTCCATCTTCTTGATGTCGTCGGCCTTGATCCGGTCGAAGGCCTGGAGGAGGGCCGTGCTTTCGAGGGCCCCGATGATCTCGTACGTGTTCTTGATGTCCTTGAGGGTCAGGACGGTGACCACGACCTTGCGGCGGGGGAGGATCGAGACGAATCCTTCCATCTCGAGCTGAAGGAGCGCGTCGCGCAGGGGCGTTTTGCTCACCCCCAGGCGCTTCGAGGTTTCCTCCATATCGATCACCGACCCGGGGAGGATATCGCCGCGGCGCATGGCCTCGCGCAGGAACTCGTAGACTTGTTCTTTGAGCGACTTGATGTTGAGAAGCGGTTTGACGTCGGCGGTCATAAATCCTCCCTGATGAGGAAAATCAGGGATCAAGGATATGAGAGATGATGTCGCAAAGTCAACCCGAAAGCGCGCCCGGGGGCGCCGGGTTTTATGCCGTCCGCCGTCTGTGGTATAAAAGGAAACCAAGGAGCGGCCATGATCGAACTCCGGAACGTTTCGAAAAGCTACGCCAAAGGCCGGGTCAAGGCCGTCGATAACCTCACCCTGGCCGTCCCGGCCGGCGAGATCTTCGGCTTCCTCGGGCCGAACGGCGCGGGCAAGACGACGACGATCAAGATGATCGTCGGCCTTCTCCGGCCCGACGCCGGGACGATCGCGGTCGAGGGTTTCGACGTCCAACGGGAGCCGCTCCGGAGCAAGGCCCTGACGACCTTCGTCCCCGACACGCCGGCTGTTTACGAGCGCCTGACCGGGCTCGAATATTTGAATTTCATCGGCGATGTCTACGGCGTGCCGAAGCGGGAACGTCTCGACCGGATCTCGAAATGGCTCGAGAAGTTCGAACTCGCCTCGGCCGTCGGAAGCCCCATCCAGAGCTATTCCCACGGGATGAAGCAGAAAATCGTCCTCATCGCCGCCCTTCTGCCCGCCCCCCGGGTCATGGTCCTCGACGAACCGATGGTCGGACTGGACGCCCGGGCGGCCCACCACATGAAGGCGATGATGCGGGAGCACTGCGACGCTGGAGGAACGCTCTTCTTTTCGACCCATATCATGGAGGTCGCGGAGAAGCTCTGCGACCGGATCGGGATCATCCACAAAGGCCGGCTCATCGCCGACGGGACCATGGAGGACCTCCGGGCCCGGAACGGAACCGAGCAGTCCCTGGAACATATCTTTCTGGAGCTCACGAACAAATGAGCAAGCTCGGAAGCCTCGTCCGCGTCGCCCTCCGGGTCAACTTCGGGCTGTCCGTCTTCCGTCCGAAAGCGCTGCTCAAGAACAAACGGGATTTCTGGATGATCCCCCTCGTCGGACTCGGGATCGTCGGCGTCGGGCCTCTCATTTATTATTATCTCAAGCTGATCAAGCTGATGTACACCCTGCTCGCCCCGACGGGGCAGACCTCCGTTCTTCTGACGTTCGCCATCCTCCTCGGCCAATTTTTCATCCTCATCTTCGGCTTTTATTATGTCGTTTCGGCGTTTTATTTTTCGCGCGACCTCGAGATCCTGATTCCCCTCCCCCTGACCCCGACCCAGGTCATGCTCTCGAAGTTCGCCGTGATTTTAACGAACGAGTACCTGACCGTTTCGTTTTTCGTCCTTCCGGTCTTCATCGCCTACGGAATCCTGGCCAAGGAGGGGCCGGTCTATTGGGTCGGGGCGGCGTTGACGTACCTCCTTCTTCCCGTCATCCCCTTGACCATCGTCGCCCTTCTCGTCGTCCTCCTGATGCGGTTCGCCAACCTCGGCCGCAAAAAAGACGCCCTGATCATCGTCGGCAGCCTCGTCCTCATGACCGGCGCGCTTGGCTTCCAATACTGGATCAGCCGCTCGGCGGATTCGTCCGTGGATTCGCGGGCCGTCGCCCGTGTCCTCTCCTCCTCGGACGGCCTCGTCCGAAGTCTCGGCGACAAGTTTCCCCCGAGTATCTGGGCCACGAAAGCCCTGGCCTTCGGCTTTAAAGGGGAAGGCCCTCTGAACGCCCTTTTCTTCATCGGCCTCTCCGGCGGCCTTTTCCTCGGCCTCCTCTTCGCCGCCGAGAAGCTCTTTTACCGCGGCCTCGTCGGTCTGAGCGAGACGTCGGCCCGGCGGAAGGCGATGTCGAAAGAGACGCTGGCCGCCCGCGTCTCGGCCGGCCGGCATCCCGTCCGGGCGATTTTCGGACGCGAGCTCCGGATCATGAATCGGACGCCGATTTTTCTTCTCAACGGCGTCCTGTCCGTCATCCTGATCCCGATCATCTTCGTCCTGTTATTCAACACGGGAAGCGGACGCTCCGACGCGGCCCTGCTCCTGGTCGCCTTGGGATCGAAAAATCCCGCGACGGCGGTCCTGGCTTCGGCCTTTTTCATGGCCCTCTGCGGCTGTCTGAACGGCACCGCCTCTTCGACATTCTCCCGCGAAGGCGGCCAGTTCTGGATGTCGAAAGTCATTCCGGTGGCTCCCCGCGACCAGGCCAAAGGAAAACTCCTCCATTCCTTCGGGGTGGCGGGGCTGGGCCTCGTCGCCGCCTCGGCGGTGATCATCGTCGCTTTCCACCCCAAGGCCGCCGTCCTCGCCGCCGCGATCGCCGTGGGCGCCGTCGGCGCCTTTTTCCTGACCGTTCTGGGGATGGTGATCGACCTGGCCCGCCCGCTCCTGACCTGGACCAATCCCCAGAAGGCGATCAAGCAGAACCTCAATGTCCTTCTGGCGGTCTTCGCGGACTTGGGGTTTTTCTTCCTGCTCTATTTCTTCGCCCGGTTTCTCGGGAAAGCCGGTCTATCGGGTCCCACCGTCGTGGCCGCCGTTTTCGGCCTGCTCTCTCTTCTGGGGATCCTGAGCTATAGGATGCTCCTTCGTTTCGCCGACAAGCGCTATCCCCAAATCGAATAAAAAACGGGGGACGTGATACCCTGTCCCTCTCATTCTCATATATAATGAAGAAAAGCCGCCTGATGATAGAGAGAATAATGAGAATTGAGAGGGACAGGGTATCACGTCCCCCATTTCAAAACGCAACCTTTCCAGTCCCCATTTCGTCTATTCCTCTGAGGATCCCATCGAAGATCCGCCGGAGGAGCCATGTTCAAGAATTACCTCAAGGTCGCCGCCCGGAACCTGCGCAAGCACAAAATGTATTCCCTTATTAACATCCTGGGTCTTGCCGTCGGAATCGCCGCGAGCGTCCTGATCTTCCTCTATGTCGCGGATGAGATCAGCTATGACGGGTTTCACGCCAACGCCGACCGTATCTATCGCCTCACGGCCGATTGGTCGAATAAAGGGGACTCCAAGATTCATCAGCTTGGGACGCCCTCCATCCTGGCCCGGACGATCCGGGACAAATACCCGCAGGCCGAGGCCGTCACCCAGCTCTGCGGTCCCCTCGGGGATTGGGTCATTCGATCCAAAGAAATCGGCCTCAAAGTCGTGGACGTGTTCGGGGCCGAGCCGTCTTTCTTCCAAGTTTTTTCCTTTCCCCTTATCAAAGGCGATCCCGCCACCGCCCTCAGGGATCCCAACACCATCGTCCTCTCCCAAGCCCTGGCGGCGAAATGCTTCGGCCCGGAAGACGCCCTGGGCAAGACGATCGAGATTCAATCCGGAGGAACCAAGAATGCTTTCCGGATCACGGGAATTGCGCGTGATGTCCCTTCGAATTCCCATTTCCGGTTCGAAATGCTGGTCTCCATGAAGACGATTTTCAAAGGCGACGAGCCGGGTTGGACGTCGAACAACTTCACGACATATCTTCTCCTCCGGAGCGGCGTAACTCAAAAACTCATGGAAGACAAACTGGTTGAAATCGACAAGGTCTATTCTGAAGGCGGCCGGACGCACCTTCCCTGGGTGTGGACCCTGGTCCCGATCACCCGTATCCATCTGAACGCGGACTTGGTCACGGGAAACCAGCCTAACGGGAGCGCCGCCTATGTCAAGCTCTTCACCATTGTCGCCGTCCTTATTCTTTTCATCGCCGGCATCAACTTCGTCAATCTGGCCACAGCCCGGTCGGCCAAACGGGCCCGGGAGGTGGGCATCCGCAAAGTCGTCGGCTCGTTCAAACGCCAGATCATCGGCCAGTTCCTGGGCGAATCCATCCTGCTCAGCTTTTTCGCTCTTCTCCTCGCCGTCGGCCTCGTCCAGGTCGTCCTTCCGCTCTACCGAAATCTGACGGGTCGAGCGCTCGGACTCCCCTATTTCGGCAGTCCGTTCGTGATCCCGGGGCTATTGGGCCTGGCCCTGGCCGTTGGATTCCTGGCCGGGCTCTACCCCGCCGTTTTCCTCTCTTCGTTCAAACAAACCGATGTTCTAAAAGGCTCGCCGCTCGCCGGCAAGGGGCGCGGGGCCCTCATCCTCCGCCACGGCCTCGTCATCTTCCAGTTCGCGGTCTCCGGGCTGCTCATCATCGGGACCCTGGTCATCGACCGGCAGCTCGATTTCGTCAGGAACCGGCGGCTCGGATTCGATAAAGACCATGTCGTCGTCGTTCACAACGCGGAGATCCTCGGCTCCCGGCTTGACGCTTTCAGGGAGCGGTTGAAGCAGCGGTCAGACATTCTCGGAGTATCGTCCGTCGGGTCGGTCCCCGGCCAGGGCACGTCCAATTGGGGGATCGGCGTCGAAGGCGTCGGTGCGGACCGGCCGTTGAATATGAACTTCCTGACCTGCGATCAGGATTTCGCCGCGGTCTTGAACATCCGCATGGCCGCGGGTCGGTTCCTGTCCAGGGATTTCCCGTCCGACGTCGAGGCTATGGTCATCAACGAGAAAGCCGCGGATTACTTCGGCCTGGCCGATCCCCTCGGAAAGAAAGTCCGGATCTGGTGGACGAAAAAGACCTACCTGATCATTGGGATCATGGACAACGTCTATTTCGAATCTCTCCACCGGGACGTTCGTCCCATGGGCTACCTTCTCCCGGCGGCCATCCATTCGAACCGGAGGCCCTACCTCCTCGTGAAGATGGGCTCGGGCGAGACCGCCGAAAATCTCGCCTATCTCCGAAAGACCTGGGAATCGTTTTCACCCGGACTTCCTTTCGAGTTCACGTTCCTGGACGCCAAGGTCGAGGGGCTGTATCAAAATGATATCAAGGCCGGAAAAATCGTCTCGCTGTTTTCCTTCCTGGCGATTTTCGTCTCCTGTCTCGGGCTCTTCGGATTGGCCGCGTTCGTGGCGGAACAAAGGACCAAGGAAATCGGTGTCCGTAAAGTCCTGGGGGCCGGATTTTCCAGCATCCTTTGGCTCCTCACCCGCCAATTCGTCAAATGGGTCGTCGTGGCCAATCTGATCGTCTGGCCGGTGGGATATTGGGCCATGAACCGTTGGCTGCAGGGATTCGCTTTTCGGACTTCCGTGACCGTCTGGATCTTCCTCGCCGGCGCCCTGGCGGCCGTGGGAATCGCCGTCATCACGGTCAGTTCCCAGGTCCTCAAAGCCGCGTTCTCTAACCCCGCGACCAGCCTGAAGTACGAGTAACGGTTATTGAGGGACGTGATACCCTGTCCCTCTCATTCTCGACTATTATGAAGATAAGCCGCCTGATGATTGAGGAAATATTGAGAATTGAGAGGGACAGGGTATCACGTCCCCCGGTTATTATCGGAAGATGACGTACAGGGCCAGGGTCAGGACGATCACCAGAGGGCCGAGGAATTTCATCGCCGGGGCCGGGGTCATATCGAACCCTTTCTGGACCGGCAGGGTGAACGGCACCCGGAGCGGCTTAACGAGGGTGATTACGGTCAGGATGACGAGGATCGCCGCGAAGGTGATCCCGATCCGGTTGAGAAAGGCGATCGACGAGAATTTCCACATCAGCACGCCGTAGATCGGGATATTAAGGAGGAGGGCGGCGATTCCGGCGACCCGCGGCGTTCTCTTGACGAAGAGGCCGAAAACGAAGGCCGCCAAAATTCCGGGCGAGATGAAACCCTGGAATTCCTGGATATAGTTGAAGATCCCCTTGAATTTCGGGTTGCCGAGCTGGGGGGCGATAAGGCAGACGGCCACGACGAAAACGAGCGTCGACCAGCGGCCGATCCGGATGAGTGATTTCCCGCTCGCGTCCTTCTTGATATGGCGCTTGTAGAGGTCCATGGTCAGAAGCGTGGCCACGCTGTTGAGGAGGGAGCCGAGGGTGCTGATGACCGCGCCGGCGATGGCCGCCAAGATGAAGCCCCGCAGTCCCGGCCCGACGAGGTTCTTGATCAGGAGCGGATAAGCCTGATCGGTCGTCGCTCCGGGGGCGGTGAGTTCGGCCTTGAAGAGCTGCCAGGAAATGATCCCCGGCATGATAATAATGAAAGGAATCAGGAGCTTAAGGAACGCGGCAAAGATGATGCCTAATTGCCCTTGCTTCAGGCTTTTCGCCGCGAGGGTTCGCTGGGTGATGAACTGGTTGAGGCCCCAGTAGTAGAAGTTCGGGATCCAGAGGCCGATGAGAAGCGTCGTCCAGGGGATGACCGGATGGTTGGCCGGCATGATGACGTGGAGTTTTTCAGGGTTCGCCGCGAAAAAGGCTCCCCATCCGCCCACGGCTTTAAGGCCGACGATCAGGGTGACGATCCCGCCCAGGATGAG
>Ga0315284_10010445_pt1 | contig 13222 bp, 15 predicted proteins | sample YL17G09_16_MG_FD_203696 | JGI IMG/M metagenome (GOLD analysis project Ga0315284, IMG submission 203696) | Sediment microbial communities from Yellowstone Lake, YNP, Wyoming, USA - YL17G09_16 | ecosystem: Environmental > Aquatic > Freshwater > Lake > Sediment | place: USA: Wyoming | collected...
TTCTCGCCAAGTCTCAAACTTCAGCACTGCTGCGTAACGGATGGTCTAAGGAGGAGGTTCTAGCTATCCATAGCGCTGCTCTGGCTCACCAGGCAGCTATGCTGGTCAAGCGTCTGGGGATTGTGGGAGGGTTCGCTGTTACTGGGGGCGTTGCCAAGAATGTTGGCGTGGTGCGGAGGCTGGAAAAGGAACTGGGAGTAAAATCTGTTGCTCTGAAGCCTGATCCTCAGCTATCTGCTGCTCTGGGGGCAGCCGTTTTTGCAAATGATTTTCTGAAAAAGGCTCGTAAAGCTGCTTGAGGACATATATGGCTAAAATAATTGCGGTCTGCACCAGTAAAGACAAGGGCACAAGAAAAGAAGACGTTAAAGAAGGGTTACTCAAGGAGGAATTCGGCCTTGTTGGCGATGCCCATGCTGATTGCTGCACTCACCGCCAGGTGAGCCTACTGGCTATCGAAAGCATTAATAAGATGCGTAGTAATGGCTTCGATATCGGGCCCGGTGATTTTGCTGAGAACCTCACCACTGAGGGGATTAACCTGGTTGCCTTGCCTGTGGGCACACGTTTGTCTGTTGGGCAGGGAGTTACGCTGGAGGTTACTCAGATCGGCAAACAGTGCCACACCGGGTGTGCTATCTATCGTCAGATAGGCAAGTGTGTGATGCCCAAAGAGGGGATATTTGCCAAGGTAGTGCGAGGGGGCGTGGTGAAGGCTGGAGACGAGCTAAAGATTCGGGAGATGTGATAAATCTTTAACCTTTTCTGCCCTCATTTTATGACTTCTATATACCAATGTTGTTATCATGATTAACGAATAAAGGCGATAAATGGGCTATAGAGGAGTACGTCTTGAAAGTAAGGGTGGACAGAGACGCGTGTATCGGCGTGGGAAATTGCGTGGCCTTCGCACCCACAGTCTTCACGCTTGACAAAGATAATAAAGCGGTAGTTTTAGATGCTGCGTCTGTGGACTTTGATACCCTGCTGGAAGCTGCCAAGAGCTGTCCCGAGAATGCCATCGTTATTGAGGGTGATGAGGGACTTCAATTGTACCCCTAGCCCTGTTTGTCAGGCTACGAATAATATGTTAGATTTAGACGACGACTGTTGAGGTAGAGATATGAGAAAAGTATACCTTGATAACGTTGCTACAACCCCTCTTCTCCCTGAGGTACGGGAGGCGATGCTCCCCTTCTTGGGCGAGGTTTTCGGCAATCCCTCCTCACTCCACGATTGGGGCGATGTCGCCCGGCAGGCAGTCGATGCTGCTCGCTCTCAGGTCGCTGAACTTATCGGCGCCAATGATGAGGAGGTAATCTTCACCGGCAGCGGCACAGAAAGCAACAATTTCGCTGTTAAAGGGTTGGCACTGGCTCAACAGAGTAAAGGCAAGCATGTGGTGGTCTCGGCTATCGAGCATTTCTCGGTGCTCCACTCAGCTAGGACGCTGGAGAAATGGGGATTCGAGATGACTCAGGTGCCGGTAGACAAGTATGGGTTAGTCAATCCCGAGGATGTGAAGCGAAGTATCAGGAAGGATACCATTCTGGTTTCTGTGATGCACGCCAACGGCGAGGTGGGCACTATCGAGCCGATAAAAGAGATCGCCAAGATAGCCAAAGAGAACAACGTGGTTTTCCATACCGATGCCATAGCTACAGCCGGGACGATACCTGTAGATGTAAAGGAACTCGGCGTAGATGCCTTAAGCCTGGCGGGAAACCAGTTCTATGGGCCGAAAGGGGTGGGTGCACTGTGGGTAAGGAGAGGGGTGCGCATCATGCCTTTCCTCGATGGCGGAGTGCAAGAGGGAGGCAGGCGCGCCGGGACGGAGAATGTCCCTGCCATCGTGGGGTTAGGCAAGGCTGCCGAACTGGCGAAGGCTAATATGGCTGCGCGGATGAAGCAGCTCATCCCACTCCGTGACCGTCTGCTTAAAGAGCTGCCAGCCAAGATTGAGCACGTGATGGTGACCGGGCATCCTCAGAATCGCCTTCCAGGACATGCCAGCTTCTGTGTGGAGTTTATCGAAGGCGAATCCATGCTTATGTTTTTGAACATCGAGGGGATCGCAGTATCCAGCGGGTCGGCCTGCACCTCGAGAGCCCTTAAAGCCTCCCATGTGCTCATAGCTATGGGTATATCTCATGAGTTGGCTCAGGGCTCTCTTCTTTGCACCTTTGGTCTGGATAACACCAATGAGGATGTGGATTATATGCTGAAGGTGCTGCCACCCATAGTGGATAGACTGCGGCAGATGTCGCCGCTTTATTCCAAGTTCATCAAAGCAAGCAAGGGAGGCAAATGATATGCCGATTTATAGCGAAAAGGTGATGGACCACTTCATGCATCCCCGCAACGTGGGGGAGATTGAGAACCCCGATGGCATTGGTGAGGAAGGCAACCCTGTATGCGGGGACATGATGACTTTCTATATCAAGGTCAAGGACAACCGTCTGGAGGACGTTAAGTTCAAGACCTTCGGCTGCGGGGCAGCCATCGCTGTGTCCAGCATGGTTAGCGAGATGGCCAAGGGAAAGACACTTGAGGAAGCGTTGAAAATCACTCCAGCTTTGGTGGCTACAGAACTGGAGGGATTGCCCAAGAACAAGTATCACTGCTCTAACTTGGGTGCCCAGGCTTTACATAAAGCTATTGAAGACTATCTGAGCAAACAGAAGGCGCAAGGAGATAAGAAGGCATGAAGAAGCAAAAAGAGAAGAAGCACGTTGTATGCCCTTACTGCGACGAGGAGATAAAGTCGTTGAATTTACCCTATTGCACGGCTTGTAAAGTGACCATATTCTACTGTCCCAAGTGTAAGAAGCCCACGCCGAGCGACAAGAAAGTATGCTCCTACTGTGGGGCTGAGCTCAAGTGCTGATATCCAGTTGAGGAGGGTTGTCCGATGGCAGAGAAAGAGAAGATGACCATTGCGCTCTTCAGCGGCGAACTCGACAAGGCCTTGGCTGCTTTCATGTTGGCGACCGCCGGCGCCAGCATGGGCATGGAGGTCAAAATTTTCTTCACCTTCTGGGGGCTGAATGTCATTAAAAAAAACGAGGGCAGCATTAAGAGCAAAGGGCTGATGAGGAAGATGCTGAACATTATGAATCGGGGCGGCTCCAAGCGATTGAAGCTCTCCAAATTCCACATGTTCGGCCTGGGCACCTGGATGATTAAGCGGCTGATGAAAGAAATAAATATGCCGTCCGTAGAGGAGTTCATTAAAATGGCCCATGAGATGGGGGTGAAGCTTATACCATGCAGTACTACGTGCGGGTTGATGGGTGTGGAACAGGAGGCTTTTCGCCCTGAGGCAGAACCTTTAGCTGGTGCTGCCTACTTCTTGGGCGAGGCCAGTAAATCGAAGGTGACCCTCTTTATCTAAACTGGCTTTCACTCATGCGAATCAAGGAGGGGACATGAAAGCGGATCAAACCCTGGACTGCATGGGTCTCTATTGTCCCATGCCTATCGTGAAGACTGCGGAGAAGATTAAAAAGTTGAAGACAGGCGAGGTACTGGAAGTGGTGGCTGACGATAAGGGGATAAAACAGGATATGCCTGCCTGGGCAAAGGCTACCGGACACGAGTTTTTAGGGATGGAGGAGAAGGGTGGGGAAATCAAGGTCTATGTGAAGAAAACGCATGACTAAGTAGACATCTTCCAGGTATTGAGGATCGACTGCTTAATAGACGAAGGGGCGTGGCTACCGCGCCTCTTTCATTTATGGGTGGTTTTTCTGGGTTTAGCGCTCCCTGTGTAATAGCTATGTCTCGATTTCCACAGCACTTCGATAAAGGCGATTAAAAAACAGACCACCACGATACCCAGGAAAAGCAGTGCACAAGCTTGCCAGGTCATCTTGATATCCTCGTCATGCTGGGCTCTATTGCCTCATATGCAACTGAGCCACGACCAGCCCTTTGATTTCTCGGAGAATATCGTATAAGAATCGTACTGGTTTGTCAAGAACATTATACTTGACTCATCTTCACTTTTATCACAAAAATGTTGGAGAAATGGGGGTGCCGGGGGTGGAGGAGGTGTTGAAAAGCGTCTTTGTGAACTACGCAGGCGCTTCGAGGACGATAGATGTGCCTTTGTACTCCCTTTTACCTTGACAACGAGTGCGAGGGATAGTAGCCTTGTGGTCGAGGTGCGAAGGTGACATGAAGACGCTGATACTGGGGATAGGCAATCTCATCCTTAGCGATGACGGTGTTGGTTGCAAGGTAGCTCAGAGGCTTGAGGAGAGACTCAAGGGTCATCCGAACATAACTGTGAAGGAGACCTCGCTGTCAGGGCTGAGCCTGCTGGATGAATTAACCGGTTATGAGCGGCTTATCATCGTTGACGCAATACAAACAAAGGGGGGCAAGCCCGGCGATATATACAAGCTATCGCCCAGCGACTTCAAAACAGGGCGCATGGCTATCATCCACGATTTGGGTCTGTTCAGTACCCTGGAGCTGGGGCGAAAGCTGGAGATGGAAATGCCACGCGAGGTAGTCATCTTCGCCATCGAGGCTAAGGAAATGGCTATCTTCTCCGAGAAGTTAAGTCCAGAGGTGGAACAGGCTATCCCCAGGGCGGTTGATATGGTGTTAAGGGAGGTGATAGGGGATGCTCGTGTCTCAAGCTAAGGGGCCTTGATAGATTAATGAGATAATAAACAGGGTTACTGGGTCTCAGAGGCTGTGTATTGTAGGTGTGGGAAGAGGAGAGGTCGGAGGATAAGTAGGAGGACAAGGGGGAAGACACGGAGGAGGGCAAAGGGGTAAACAAGGATAAGGAGAAGTAGAGGGGGAAGGGCTAGGATAAGGGCTAGGAGAAGGAGGTTTACCCACTACCTCAACCGACCCGCTTTCCCATTTAACCGTTGTGATAGCCATGTTTTGTTTTGGGTTCGAGACATCAATCAAATTGCCATTGGAAAGCTTTATGCGGCTCTCCGTACCAGCCGAGCCGACAACGCGGAAATGAATCTCGGCTAAATAGCCTGATCCTGCTGCTCCACCTACTCCTGTAACATTTCCCCGCACTCTTACTCTTCCCTGCTCACCTATGGGAGCAAATCCCCAGGTTGCAACGGGAATAGCGACGTTACCTATATATCCACGGGTAACTCCCTGCCTGCCACTTTCTTCACCCACAACCTGAATCACTGTAGGGTCGTAGGTCACATCTAGCTGATAAGAGGCCAAACCTTTAACTTTTTCGATGGTTACTTTTACTCCGAACTCGCCTCCGGCATCTACAAAGCAAGGGGAATCGATACTTACCGTAACCTGTTTGCTTCCGCTACAAGCTATTGCTCCGAAAGTAATTAATATAATGAGCGCAATGCCTGCGAGAATTGTCAACCTTTTCATGATTCCCTTTCTAGATGACGCCAGATATCTACGGTGTCTAACTGTGAATCTTTAAGTGGAAATCAGCAAACAGGGCTTTCTGTAATATAAATTAATTCAAGTGGTATTTTCTTACAGTATTTATCATATTTTGTCAAGCGGAGTCTTACGTGCTTTTAAAGACCATACCCGAAATGTAATAACTTTTTAACTTTTTTGCTCTTCATTTTATAACTTCTTTATTCAAATATGGTTTAATATAAACTTTGTAATTGCGCCCTTGTTGGGGATCTGGGTGTGCGGGACGTCGCAAGTACCTTTGCTAGGGCCACCGTCGATATTTAGTGAGTGCCTATGACTGGAGAACCGAGACCAGAAGAATCAACAAACGTCCAAGGTGGAGCAGCCATCAGTGCCGAGGGTCTGCGTAAGACCTTTGGCAAAATCAAGGCGCTGGATGGTATCGATTTAGCGGTGCCGCCCGGCACGGTTATGGCACTCCTTGGTCCCAATGGAGCGGGTAAGACCACCTTCGTTCGTATTCTCACAACCCTGCTCTCCCCGGACGCCGGGCAGGCCCGAGTGGGGGGCTATGACGTTATCAGGGACGCCGCAACTGTGCGCAACCTTATAGGACTTGCTGGCCAATATCCTGCGGTTGATGAATTCCTCACCGGACGTGAGAATCTGGAGATGGTAGGCCGGTTATACCACTTGGGCGGTTCAGAGGCGCGCAGACGTGCCAATGAGCTGCTAGAGGCCTTCGGGCTTACCGATGCTGCCCAGAGGAGGGTCAAGACTTACTCTGGTGGAATGCGCCGTCGCATTGACCTAGCTGCCAGTCTCGTCGCCAAGACACCGGTGCTGTTTCTTGACGAGCCGACCGCTGGCCTAGATCCTCGGAGCCGGCTCAACCTATGGGATGTCATTACTAATCTGGTCTCCGAAGGTACAACGGTGCTGCTGAGCACTCAGAATCTTGAGGAGGCAGATCGCCTCGCCAATAATATTGCCGTATTAGATAATGGTCGCATCATCGAGCAGGGCACAGCTCAGTATCTCAAGGAATGTTGCGGTGGCGATGTCCTTATACAGTTGCGGGTGGCTGACCGTGCCCAGACTCCGCTCGCCGTAGAGTTGCTCGGTACTCTGGGGGATGGCAAGATCAAGAGCGTTCCCGAAGCCGGTGAGATCAGCATTCCGGTCGTCGGAGGGCCCTCGATTATGGCAGAGGTGGTGCGACGACTCGACGCTGGCGGGATAGTCCTATCTGACCTTGCTCTGAGACAGCCTACTCTGGACGATGTGTTCTTGGCACTGACGGGTCGTAGTGCTGAGGCAACTGAAGAAGACGCTGCCAAAGCCGCTGGTACCAGGCGCAGCAGGCGCAATGAAAGGAGCGCGCCATGATCGATTCCAAATCGGGAACCCCAACCTATAGATTAGCCTGGACTATACCTGATACGTTAGTAATAACATGGCGAAATCTAGTCCGCTTCCGCCGGCTTCCTCAACTGCTGGTTTTTTCTACTATCCAGCCTGTGATGTTGCTGCTGCTGTTCAACTATGTCTTCGGCGGTGTCATCAGCCCCGGCGGGTTGAAGTATACTCAATATCTGCTACCGGGGTTCCTGGTACAGATTGTCCTCTTCGGGTCCGCTCAAACTAGTGTTGGTCTGGCTGAGGACCTGTCGCGGGGCATGATCGACCGCTTCCGTTCTCTGCCGATGGCGCGTCCCGCGGTGCTTGCTGGAAGGACTGTGGCTGATACATTACGTTATACATTCCTTGTGGTGCTAATGATAGGCGTAGGGTACGCCATAGGGTTCAGATTTCAGAACGGCGCAGTACCTGCAATCGCTGCCGCCGTGATTGCTGTGCTGTTCGGTTTCGCGTTCACGTGGGTTTCGGCGTTCATCGGGATGTCAGTTAAGGATGTGGAGACGGCTCAGGTCGCTGGTTTCGTATGGATCTTCCCACTCGTATTTGCCAGTTCCATGTTTGTGCCGATAGCGACGATGCCTGACTGGCTGCAGGCCTTCGCCAAAATAAACCCAGTTACTCCGACCGTCGATACAGTCAGAGCCCTATCCCTGGGCGGCCCATGGGCAACTCCGCTGTGGCAATCTCTGGCCTGGATAGGCGGTATTTTGCTGGTCTTTGTACCCCTGTCCGTGAGGCGATATCGGCGTATCCCATAAAAAGTGGGGCAGCCACGAAGTGGCTGCCCCAGCCTATATCAACTATCCTGCAGTGTCAAATTAGTCGGTACTAACCTCGTCCAGCACTTCGCCGGTATGGCTGACCAACTCTATGGACAGCGGCATCTGTCCTACGGCGTGGGTGGCGCAGGAGAGACAGGGGTCGTAGCAACGTATCGCTACCTCTACGCGGTTGAGCATGCCCTCGGTGAGCTTGTCAGCCTTGACATAATCCTTGGCTACTAGGAAGACAGCCCGGTTCAGCGCCAGGTTGTTGTTCTGCGTGGCCACGATAATGTTGGCCTTCTTAATAGTGCCGGCAGAATCTACCCAGAAGTGATGGAACAGGGTGCCGCGAGGCGCTTCGAGAACGCCTATACCTTCCTCGTTGTACTTCGAAGAGGATGCCCTCAATTCAGTGCCGCAGATTTCGTCTTTCTGAAGTAGCTCTTTCACCCTTTCTGTAGCATAGAGGCCTTCGATAAGGCGTGCGTAATGGAAGAACAGCGAGCCTTCCACCATACCACCGTTGCCCAGCTTCTTGAATTCCTTGAACTCTTTGTTCGCCAGCGGTGTCGTGATGTTATCGGCTACGTTGACTCGGGCCAGCGGGCCAACGCGGTACATGCCGCCGGGATAGCCCATCTTCTTATAGCAAGGGAACTTCATGTATGACCAGTCTTCTACTCGCTCCTCGATGATGGACAGGTAATCCTTGCCTTCCACCTGATCTTCAAGGACGAAGCCTTTAGCATCTAGCAGCCTCAGCTTGCCGTCATATAGCTGCAGGTTGCCCTTGTCGTCGACCAAGCCCAAGTAGGCTGAAGGGAAGCTGGCGAAGTTCGCCATGAGGTCTTTGTTTTTGGACGCAATGTCCTTGATTATGCTCAGGCCCAACTGGTAGATGGCAATGGCATCCCCGTTTTTACTCAGGAACTCGTCCCTGGCTTTGGGCGAGAGTGCGGTGTTTACTCCACCAGGTATGGCGAAGTTGGGATGAACTCTCTTGGAGCCCAGAGTCTCGATGATGGACTGCCCATAGGCTCTACACCATACTGCCTTCTTGGCAAGCTCCGGGTTTGCCCCAATGAGCCCAACGACGTTTCTGATGGCAGGGTCGGCATCCATGCCGAAGATGAAGTCGGGGCTGGCCAGATGGAAGAAGTGCAGGGCATGAGATTGCACATACTGCGCCATGTGAATGAGTTCTCGCAGGAGTTTGGCGGTAGGCGGCAACTCTACACCCAATATGGCATCGCCAGCCTTAGCTGATGCAAGGTGATGGCTCACAGGGCAGATGCCGCAGGCCCTTTGTGTGATTTGTGGCATCTCCCAGAAGACGCGGCCCTCGCAGAATTTCTCAAATCCGCGCATTTGAAGGACATTGAGGTGAGCCCCGGTCACGTTGCCCTTTTCATCCAACTGTATAGTGACTTTGCCATGGCCTTCTATGCGGGTAACCGGTTTTATCTCTATTGTTCTACGTTCTCCAGCCATTTCAGTACCTCCTCAACTAGTCAAAGCGCATCATGTCGCTGGGCAGCACCGGGATCCGTCCCTGAAGGAGTTCGGTCAGGGCGTATTTGATATCCCCGGCTCGAGGCGGGCATCCCGGAACGAAGCAGTCAACCTTGACTACGGCGTTCACAGGCAGTGCCTTTTCCAGAAGAACGGGTATCTCCGGCGAAGAGGGTATTTTCCCGTCCTTCACGCTCTCGCACTCTATATAGGCACGCCGCAACACTTCTTCCTTGGGGAAGGCATTGCGCATGGCGCATATACCACCAAAGCAGGCGCAGTCGCCCAGCACAATGAGTATCTTGCACTTTGCCCGGAGTTCCTTGGCTTCCTCCTCATGCTCGTTCATGCCTATAGCCCCAGTGATGAGCCCGACATCTACTTCGGGGAACTCCTTAATATCCGTTATCGGGCTTCTGGTGAATTCCACAGCCTGAACTAAGTCGATGATGAATTCGTCAACGTCCAGCAAGGACATTTCGCAGCCAGCACAGGCGTCAAGCCAGGAAGTAGCCAATTTCACCTTTGCCATAGCAGCAACCTCCATTTACCCAAGGTGTCTTTACTTATATTCCCTTAGCCAACTTGGTGATAATCTCAACGTCGTCCTTGATGCCTGAGGGTGGCTCCAGCACCTTATGGGAATTGCCGACCTTGCCGTCAAGAGAGACGTACTTGCCTTTTCGTTCTGCCCAGATGGGCGAAGGCAGCACCACATCGGCGCAATCTGTCAGCGGAGAGCGATAGCTTGCCTGTACTACGAGGAACTCAGCCTGGTCGACTTGATCCGCCCAGTCGCCCATTTCAAACCTGTCATCGCACATCAGGACATAAATCATTTTGGGCTTGGCTTTGGCCATGCCGTTCTGGTTGGCAATACCGAGTTCCCAGGCCCCGCGACTGTTGCCTCTTGGCTTAAGTGAGACGACCTTCGGACCGTCATGGCTCACCAGTTTAGCCAGGGCTAGCACGCGCGCGACGAGCTTGGGGTTCTTCTTAGCGAGTACACCCTCGCCGTAGACAACCACCGGGTTCCTGGCACTGCTCAGCATAGCCGCAGCCTTTTGTATTGCATCCTTGTCCAGACCAGTCGCTTCCACAGCCTTGGCCAGTGAGACAAACCTCATTGATTTCTCGGTGCTCTTGGCCTTCTTAGCTATCAATCCTTCCAGGGCACCCAGAAGCGCTTCTTCGCTGCCATTATTAGGACGCAGCGAGATATCGGCGTGGAAACCGAAGGTGTTCGGGCGAGAGTCTACGACTATGATGCCCGCCTTTTTCTGAGTTTTGGCGCGCAGTATGTAGCAGCCGGCTACGGGGTGACTCTCCAAAGGATTCGAGCCTACCACCAGCACGCAGTCGGCATCCAGGATGGCCTCCAGAGGGCTTTCTATCTCAAGGCCTTTGCCATTCTTGGAGAAAGCGCTGATGCCCTGGGCTATGGCTCTATAGCTGGAGCCGTCAAGCGTGTCAATGTAACTCGTGCCCACAGTATTGCGCATAAACTTGGCAAAGGCTTCCAGGGTTTCGTTGGGGCACAGGCTGGAGGCGAAACCAGCTATGCTGCCGGCTCCCTGGCGATCCCTATAGTCCTTGATTTTGTCACCAATCAGTTTCGAGGCATCTTCCCAGGATGCGGGTTCGAGATCGCCTTTTTTATTTCGAATAAGCGGTGTGGTTACCCTCGGGGTCTCGCTATAGACCTGCTGAAAACGCCCCATAAGACAGAGCTGTCCTTTCAGTCCAGTGAGGTTGGCGCCGTCGATACGCACTATGTTATTGTCCTTGACTAGTACGTCAATCTCGCAGCCGACCCCGCAAAGGCTGCACATGCTGCGGATAACCTTTCCTTCACTGGTCCTGCCTCTGTAAGCGCTGACCTTGCTGAAGATAGCCCCTGTAGGGCAGGCTTGCAGACAAGCGCCGCAGGAGATGCAGGAGGACTGGCCCAGAGACTGGTTCAGGTCGGCTACTATCAGGGTACGCCAGCCGCGCCTGCTGAAGTCCAGTGTATGGTTCCCCACTACCTCGCCGCACACACGCACGCAGCGGCCGCAGAGTATGCAGCGGTTATGGTCGATAACCAAAAAGTCGTTCAGGGTATCTGTAGGCAGTGAAGGGAATGTGTAGGGGTAGCGCGCATGATCCATCTGATAGCGGTAAGCCTGTGACTGCAGCTCGCAGTCTCCGCTTGCGGCGCAGAAGAAGCAGAAATGGTTGCGTTCTGTGAAAATCAGCTCCAGGATCAGGCGGCGGTACTTTTCCAGGTTCGGTGTGTGTGTTTTAACCACCAATCCATCCCGGGCCGGATAGGTGCAGGACGGGTTGATGCGCCGTTCTCCTGCTATCTCCACCACGCACAGGCGGCAGGCACCGATAGTGGATAGGCCCTCTAAGAAACAAAGCGTGGGGACATAGATGCCATTGGCGCGGCAGATCTCCAGAACAGTGTCTCCCTCTTTACCTTTTACCTGGTTGCCATTGATGGTCAGAGTGATTTCTTTTCTATCGCTCATCGGTCTATTCCTCCCCTCCTACTTCGAGGTCGCATCGCAGGCAGCGGGAGGCCTCCTCTCTGGCCTCGCCTGGCCTAAAAGCTAGCACAATCTCTTTGTAAGAAGATTTTCGCTCCCTGGCTTCTATCTCGGCAGGTTGTATTCTTGCTCTCTCTTTGACCTCCTCTTCAGTAGGGGCTATTGGGGGGACTGCTATAGGTTCGTAGCCGTCTCTCTCTACGAATATAGAGAGTGGTTTGCCTTGCAAATAGCGCTTGATGGATGTAGCGGCTCTCTGTCCGGCAGCCACCGCCCAGATCACGGTCTTGGGTCCAGTCATAGCATCGCCGCCGGCGAAAACGCCGGGCTTATCGGTAGCCAAGGTACGTGGGTCTGCTGCAATAGTACCGCCCTTGCCCACCTTGACGCCGTCCTTTATGAATGATGTGTCAGGCCGCTGTCCGATAGCCTCAATTACAGTGTCTACCACCATCGGGTAGGTGTATTCTGGGCCAGGTAGGGGGCTTGGAGTGCGTCGCCCGCTGGAGTCGAATCCCTTCAGCTCCATGCGTACACATTCCAGTCCGGTTAACTTTCCATTCTGGCTCAGCACCTTAGTCGGGGCGGTGAGACAGTCGATATGGATGCCTTCATTTTCGGCTGCTTCTATCTCCTCATCAATTGCTGGCATATCCCTGCGCTCTCTGCGATAGATGATATGCACTTCCTCAGCGCCCTGTCTTAAGGCCGATCGGGCGGCATCTATGGCCGAGTTACCGCCGCCCACCACGGCCACCTTCTTACCCACCTTAGGTTTCTTGCCCAGATTCAACTCTCTGAGGAAGTCTATGGCATCGTAGACTCCTTCGACATCCTCGCCCGGTAAGCCCATCTTATCTCCCTTGTGAGCGCCGCAGGAGATAAAGACTGCCTTGTAGCCTTCTTTGAATAGGCTGTCAACATCATTAACCTTGGTATTGAGTTTAAGTTCCACACCCAGCTTCAGGATGTTATCTATCTCAGCTTTGAGGATTTTCTTAGGCAATCGGTACTCAGGGATGGCTACAGCCATCATACCGCCAGCTACAGGCAGTGCCTCGAAAACAGTTACGTGGTAGCCTTCCCGGACTAACTCATAGGCAGCGGTGAGCCCCGCTGGCCCAGCACCTATAATGGCTACGCGCTCCGGTTTTCTGGGCTTCATGGGAGGCACGAACTCGATGCCGTGCTCATAAGCATAATCGGCAGCCATGCGCTTCAGGTCTCTTATAGACACTGACTCATCCACCTGGGCGCGGCGGCACTTCACCTCGCAGGGGTGGTCGCATACACGGCCCACCGACATGGGGAAGGGCAGCCGTTGTCTGATGAGTTTGTAGGCGTCTGCGTACTTGCCTTCCTTAATTAGCGATACATAGCCCGGGCAGTCCAGCTCCACAGGGCAGGTATGCTGGCAGGGGGCTTTGAATAGAGGCTGACACACCGCTGCGGGGCAGTGCTTGTCAATAATATGTGCTTCATACTCATCGCGGAAATGCCGCAGTGTGCTGAGCACCGGGTTAGGAGCGGTCTGGCCCAGGCCGCATAGAGAGGCAGAGCCTACCATCTCCCCCAACTCGCTCAGCACGTTGAGGTCTTCCATGCTGC
>Ga0315284_10010446_pt1 | contig 13222 bp, 13 predicted proteins | sample YL17G09_16_MG_FD_203696 | JGI IMG/M metagenome (GOLD analysis project Ga0315284, IMG submission 203696) | Sediment microbial communities from Yellowstone Lake, YNP, Wyoming, USA - YL17G09_16 | ecosystem: Environmental > Aquatic > Freshwater > Lake > Sediment | place: USA: Wyoming | collected...
GCATGGCATCGACGGCGCATTTGGCTGGCTGTTGCTCATCGACAAAAACAGCGACAAGGCCTCGATGTCGTTCGCAACGGCCGACGCCACGATTGCCGGGTTTGGCACCTGCACCAATAAATAGCGGCTTAGATGAGCATACCATGTGGCTGCCCAGCCCAATCGCTTGCGTCTCGTTAGGCCGGTCCTGAAGCGCGGCCGGCCCGCCGAAGGAAGTCCGCTATCTGGTTCGATGCGGACCTTACGCTCGGATGCCCGTGGTCAAATCGTTATAGGCGGCAGAGTCAATTCTCGGTGGTTGCAGGTCCGGGATTTGAACCTACCAGGATCGGTCACCCAACGTCGCCGGAGAAAGATCAAACGAGACTCAGCCGCGCGCAAGCGGTGTCGTCTCTGCCAATCAATCACTCATCAGCTGATCAAGAATCTGTTGGTACCTGCGAACCGCACCAACCGAGGCTCCTTTGTTGTAGTACTTCTCGGTGGTGCGTGGGTCGGTGTGCTGGAGAAGACCTGAAGCGATCCCCATGCGGTCGCCAGCGGCGGTCGCCACGGTGTAGACGGCGCAGTCCCGAAAGAGATGAGGGTTGACCGCGACGCCAAGTTCTCTGCGCGTCGTTTCGGTGATGATGTGGCCCACGTAGGTGTAGGCAAGCGGACCACGCTTGATGGAGGCCCAGAACGCATCGTCGGGATCACGGAACATAGTGCGCCAATGTTTAAGCCAGCCGTCGATAGGTCCGGTGAGGATGTCAGGTATGGGCCGTTCGTCGGGACGCCCAGTTTTGGTCTCGGCTTCCTCCAGGATGAGCCACCACGCATCACCGATCCGGCGTAATTGGCGCCCGACACGCAACTCTGCGAGATTGCGCAGCCTGATGGGGCAAAGTGCAAGGAGAGCGATCATCAAGCCGTCGCGTACCAAGCGGGCGCATGCAAGCTCTGTGAGATAGGTACTTGTTTCGCCGCGCCTGATCAGCTCAAGCCCGAGAGACAGCAGCCTCTCAGACGAGACGATGCGATGAAATTTGGGCCGCGGCCGCGCCTCATAGCGGAGGTCACCTTCGATCTCGTGCAGCCAGCCAAGATCGCGCCCGGGTCCAAGGATTGTCGCGATTCGCCGGATCTTGGCGACATAGCTTGCTCGCGTCACCGAACCGACACGGTCGTGAAGGTCCTGGACGAAGGCGACGATGAACTCCGGCGTCACATGGCCGGCGGGCACAGCATTCTTGTCGAAGATGCCATTTCGCCGGCAGAAGTCGAGAAAATAGCCATAGGCCCGTACCAGGCTCGTCCGCGTTGATAGTTTCATGCGAGCAGCAGCGCCGCCGGGCCGCAAACGCTGTGCAGCGACGCAGGCACGTTCCCACGCCTCGCGGTCAGCGTTCGGCCAGTCGCACAGAGGGCAGGCTCGCACTTTCTCAAGCATGGGTCTTTTTCGTGGGATACGGCTTGGCCGTAGGTTCACTGCGTTCCAGCTCGGTGACAATCTTGCCGAAGAGGCGCGTGGCCTCGAGCGTTTCCAACCCGATGTAGAAGTTAAGGGTGGTCGTTATGCTGCGATGGCCGAGCACACGGCGCACGAGTTCATAATTGCCGGGATCCGCCTTGAGCATGATGTAGGCGGCGGCATGCCTGCACTGATGTGGAGTGACTTCTAGTCCGAGCTCTTTCCAGAGACGCTGCGAGATCTGTTTCGATAGGGTCTTTGTGCCTTTGTGCTCCTGACCGGCACCGACGAAGAGCCAATCGTAATTGAGGCCCCGCACCAGCTGCGGCCGGTGCTGGTAGATATATTCATCAATCAGGGCGGTGGTGGTCTCGTCGAACGCGAACTCCAGGGGCACTCCGTTCTTCGTGTCATGGTCGGGGAAGACGAGCATGTAGGGTGCGCCCGGCCCACCTGGTCTGATCAGATTAATGCCGATACAAATCGAGGCGAGGTTCTGCATGCGGATCGGGGCCCGAATGAGGATCAGAATGGCGATCGCGAGCTGCGCCGTGACGGCGGCCCTGTAAGGCTTCGTCTTGGCGTCGATCCGGACCTCGGCCATAAGTTTTCGAGGAAGCCGCACAACCTCCCGCCATACGTCGCTCTGGGCAATTTGGCGTATCAGCCTGCGGTTCTTTTCAGTGAGACCGGTAGAACGGTACTGTTCTAGGGCGATTCTGATCGCGTCCAGCTGCTCAATGTCTACCTCGGAGAGGGTTTCGCTGCGGGCCAGCGCCAGCAGCTTGGAGGCGAGATCGATGGTATAGAGCGAAGGCTTCTCTCCGTTCTTCTGCCAATAGTGCTCGATGATGATCTCAACGCGGTCAGGGCGGAGAAGGTCGCGGAGGAATTTGAGCTCTTCGAGCGGAATGCCGGCCGCGACGGCGGCTCTGACGGCGGCGATGAGTTCCCGGCGGCGCGTGTCGATGGTGGACTGCTTACACGGCGGGAAGATTCTGCCGCTGACAGTCTTGTGGCGCTTGGTGATGCGCTCACAGTAGGCATCGATGTCATCCCGCAGTCCTTGCGGAAAGTCCTCCCAGGTGGGGCCGGTGAGGCGACTCGAATAAGGCGGCTCGGTAAGCTCGATCTTCGGCCATCCGGCAATCCGAACCGCGCAGGCATTCCAGTGACGGACAAGCGCCCTGTGCTGGGAGCGTTTCACCTTTCCGAAGCTCGTATCTCTCCGATAGGCCTGGTAGGCCTCGGCATGGCTGTCGCGAACCAAGTTTAGTTGAATGCCCTCGGCGGAGAGGAAGCGGAAGAAGGGCGACAGCATGTCCCGCGCATAGCGGTCCTCGACCTGTTCCAAGAGCGATCGGTAACGCGGGTCCATGGGCGATTTACGTCCGCAGTCGGGCGTCTGCCGGTTGAACCAGAGGAGCGCCGTCCTCGCGTTGGCGCGGTGATTGATGAAGGTCTTGGGGTTCACCCCAAGTCTGGCCGGGTGGAGTTCCTTTATCGCAGGACCGATCGCCGCGATCCGGGTCGGAATCAGGGAAAGCGGCCGATCGAGGCACCGCCCCATCTGGCGCAGCGAAGTCCGCCAATGGCGCTTCTGCGCAGGCGAAAGGTCCTCAGCCTTCTCAATCGCCCCCATGGCGTCGGCGAAGGAGGGTTCGCCAATTAGCGTCCCCACTATGTTTGATGGCCGGTCGACCATGTTCATTAGGAGGGCCTCGAGTTTCCTGTCGCTGCCTTAGGATGGATGGACTTGTACACTATTTCCATTTAGGAAGTCGTTCAAGTAATATTATTCAACAATACACGCATAAAGTTTACTAATAGTAGAGTTATCTGCGCAATTAGTAATATAGCTATTCCTGTTGTTGGAGCGTTGTTCTTTGGTACTCGCTGGTCGAATTGAAGCAGCGCTCTGCTGCCCAAAGGTTGAGTTCCGATTTCCGGTAGAGGATCTTGCGGCCAAAGCGTTGGAACGTTGGACCGCCCCCATAGACCCGCAGCTTGTCGAGATAGCTCTTGCTGACGCGCAGGTAACCGGCCGCCTGCTTAGGGGTCAGGAAGAGATCGTCCTTCCCATCGGAAGAGCGGGAGAGCGCGGTGCCCTCACGCTGCTCCGCTCTGACGACAGTTCTGGCTGCATTACTTTTCATGTCGAAAGCTCCGAGACTGATTTGGGATTCCACTCGGAGTTTTGAGGGCAGCTGCATCCACAAAACAGTTTTGTGGAACACAAAACTCGCCGATGTCCTTAGGGGTAGCGACACCAGGCGGCTGTGTAGGAGACGCCGCGGGCCTTGCGGAGAGTGCAGGCGCTTGGCAGCCAATGAGATAGTCTAGGGGACCGGATACGAAGCCTGTTTCCGTGCCCGTCGAACCGTCTCTTCTGAGACATTCCGGAGCGAAGGGCGAGTGCTCTGGAGCAAAGCATGCACCACCTTACTCGGCGTGGAAGGCGTTAACTTTCCCTTCGCACTCAGTTCCTCGATTGCTTCGATAGCGTCATCAATGACGCGAGAAGGCCTGCCCGGTGGTCGTCGAATCTCGCCCTCCAACTTATGGCAAGGCCATTCCTTCTTCCGCTCTTGAGTTCTCAGCCAGCGGCCAAAGGATTTTTCATCGAGACAAAGTGGGTCGCGGGCCAGTTCTTTCAAATCTGACCAAGAGAGCCCGAAGGGAGTTCCGGAACGGCGAGCGCAATAGGCAAACGTCAATACTGTGCTATTTCCAGGGAACATTGCTGCTTCGATTAGTGCCAGGTTGTGCAGTCTCATTGGCGTGTCGCGCGATGAGAACAGTGCAAACAGAGCTAACGCACCCTCCCGAATAGCCTGGCGAAGGACACTCGCGGAGGCCGCCGCCTGATTGGCATCGATGACGTGAAACCCCTCCTCTCGGTACATCCTAATTTCTTCGGAAAGCGGCATGCCCTTGTGCATGCGCTGCATAAGTATGTCGCACGCATCGCGTAGCGAGCAATAACCAGATGGTGGTATGCCTTCCATGACGGCTCCGAACCGGCCGCGGTTACGATCAGATGGTTCGCTCAATGCAGGGTGATTCGCGCCCCGACCATTGTCGCCTCCGCGGCGACGAAGGCAAGTCGGAGTAGGAAGCGGGTGTGTTCGGAGACAAACGCTGGATCATGGGCGATGCAAATCGGTTCTCACCATCTTAGAGCAATTGAGGATCCCAACGACAGCCTCGCGGCATTTCTCTTACTGAAGGAGTGCTTGCAGAAGGACGCCCAAGTTTTTCCAGACCACCGCATCGGGTGGCAGGGGGGCGGTGGCCGATGCACGGCATATTGGCTACCCAAGCTCGGTTTTTGGGCGGTGCTCGAACCATCCCCGCCAAACACTAAGAAACGTCGTTTCTGGAACTGTTTCGGGATCGACAATCCAGCCCAGCAACACATGTTGACAATTATCGTTGAGATTAATCCGCCGCATGAAGGAGAGAATCGGCACGTCGCAGGGCTGTTCGCACGAGACGAGGACAACCGGATCTATATTGCTCATACTGGTAAGGTGGGCGGCGGTCGGATAGGTATCGGGCAGAATGCGTTTCGCGAATTTCTTCGTCATCACCCGTGGCACGAAATTGAGACGCAAAGCGGTATTAGGACGGCCGCGGTTCTGGGGCCAATAGACTCCCGCGACTTTGCTAACCAGGTCGCGGATTTCGTCAACAGTGTTGCCGACTTCAAAGAACGCGCGGTCAAGAGCTCGACCACTAGGTGACGGGTTGTTTCAAACTTCCGGCGGCAAACTGCGTAGCGCATTCATAGTGCCAGTTCGTGCGCGTCGTCGTGACGAATCTTTCGAGTAAACAGCCGGGTGCCTCAGGAGCGCGACTTGAGTTGTAGAACACCGTCCTCCCGCCCTTGGCTCCTTTGGTTAGCTCACAAAACAGCGGCACGTAATCCTTCCCTCCGAAGAAGACGATCGGCTCGGGGGCAACCATCGGCGACAGACGCAGATCGCGGTAGAAATCGCCCTTTCTTCTGCGCTTGTACCGCTCAGCGGCCATGCTGAAGGTGATGTCGTAATAGGGTATCAATAGCGAAGCTCCAATGAGGCCCCAACCTGCCGATAAGATGTAGGTCCTATCAGTCCCGAACCGCTTTGCGAGCAGGCCATAGGTCGGATTGGCGTAAAGTGCGGCAGCCGAATAGAGCCCAAGCGGATTTGCGCCGGGATTGCGATTGTACTGGAGCAGCGCCTCCCTCCAAGTCATGTTGGTATCGGATTGGTCGTCCGGGCGCGCGTAGACCAACTCGCTGGAAGGTGGGGCGCTGGCCGGATCGGCAACGAAAAGCACCTTCCTGCCGTCTTGCGTCCAGAGAAAACCGGCGCCTGCCCGCTTCGTTGCCGCACACTGAATAACAACGATCATGCAGGGAACTCCATCTCCCTGACGAGTCCTTCGAGAGCACTCAGAAATGCCGGGTCATAGTGTTCATCTACATGATTGGAATTCCAGAGCCCGGATTTCCGCACGCGCTCCCGGTTACAATGGTGACCGAGCCACTCTGCACTCGGTGGATCGAGTGGCTTTCGACCGAAATTGCTGAGCAGCGCGATCGTGTTGCGCTCGATGTGGCCGCGCAAGCTCTTCGCACCGGGTTCATCATCGACCGCAAGCCAGAGAAACGGCATAGCGCCAATGACTCGGCTTACCTCACGTTCGAGAGTTAGCTCGCCGGCGCGGATTGCCGCTGAGGCCGTATTCCCTTTGCCCCATGTTGGGTAGTCATAACCGCGCTGCGCCATGACTGCCGTCCCCACGATTTGCCGAAAGATCGATCCTCGATGATTGCCGCCGCCGGTGTTCGTCTGTCCGCGATGCTGCGATAGCCGCGTCCAGAGCTTGGTCCCCGAACCTTCCTTGAGTGCATGGGTGCCGACCCGCACGATGCGCGGTCCGCTACCAGTATCTGATCGGTTCTCGCCCTCTTCCATGATGAAATACACGCCGCGCTGCGGCCAGCATAGGCGTCCGGAACAGGACGCGAGCGTACGCGCGCCGCCCAACTTCTCAGCGAGAGCGGCGAGCATGGAGTAGAATGTCTGCAAGTCCGAGATCCTTGCCTCAGTCATAACCGTTTCATGCCCAGTCGGGGTTCGCTCAATTGAGGGTCATACGAAATGAGCACATCAAACCCTGGGATCTCAATCGCCGATTGCGCTGGGATGGGAGAAACTCGACGTTGGCTTTCACTCGAAAGCGCTTTGGTCGATGAAATGCGCGCCGGCCCAACCGCTGCACTCCTTGCGCGAACGGCAGCCGTGTTCATGGTCGCACGTCAGTTTCCAAAACGGCATCCAACCGATCGAGCTCGCGATTTTGATCTCGCCGTCGCTCCGTTTCAGCAGTGCCTGTCCGGCCTAGCGGCTGAAAATGTCGTCTCCAGAGTTACCCAGTTCGCCTCTGCCCTAGGCGCAATAGAAGGTCTTGTGAAACGAAAGCTCAAAAGCGACGAGGGCATTCGGCCCCTGAGCGCGGCGTCAAAATTTGTTTGGGTCGCTGCTCCAGAGATCGGGATCATATATGACCGCCTTGCAAGGACTTACCTGGGTCACCTTGGGTATCGTGTACCGATAGGCCATTACGGGGCGTTTGTAGCCGCCTTTCTATCGGAGTTGCCTAAGCACGAAGACGAACTGTCCGCCGTCGCGAGGCAATTGGACAGCGAGGCGGCGGCTAAGCCTTGGATGAAGCGCAAGCTCTTTGACCTTTGGCTTTATTCCAACGGGAAGGCAGCACGAACAGGGCACCCACACTAAACAGGTTCGGTGCCGTTGTGCCGGGCAAGGACTTAATCTGTTTCTGTCTTGACGCCATATTCATCCAGCCGCCGGCGGGCGGCGGCAACCACGTTCGGGTCGAAGTCATCTCGATATTTGAGGATTAGGGATTCGGCAGATATGTCCGCCATATTGAACTCAACAAGAGCCGGAGCAAGAAAGAGATGCCGAGTACTTTGATTACAGGAGCCAATCGCGGGCTTGGATTGGAGTTCGCTCGGCAGTACGCGGCCGAGGGTTGGCGGGTCTACGCGACGTGTCGTAATCCAAACTCGGCTTCGGACTTGCGCCGACTGGCTGACGCGAGCGACTACAAAGTGGAGATCATGGCCTTGGATGTCACCGACCTCGCCAGTATCAAGGCGGTCGCTACGGTACTGGAAGGCCAACCCATTGATCTCCTTCTTAACAATGCCGGCGTCGGCGGACCCCGGGGTCAGAACATCGGGAACATCGATTACGATGTCTGGGCGAACGTGCTCGATGTGAATACCTTGGGGCCCCTGCGCGTTTCGGAGGCATTTGTTGATCACGTAGCACGAAGCGAGCGAAAGCTCATCGTCACCCTTACCAGTGGCATGGGTTCGATTGCCGATAATGCTTCTGGCGGCGCCTTTGCCTATCGTAGCTCGAAGGCGGCTGTGAACATGGTGATGCGTAGCCTCGCAATCGATCTAACCCCGCGCGGTATCACTTGTGTTGTCATCAATCCGGGCTGGGTACAGACCGACATGGGCGGGCCACATGGAACCCAAACCCCGGCTGAGAGTGTGATGAAGCTGCGACGTTTGATTGACAACCTAGAGCCTGCCCACTCCGGCAAGTTCTTCAACCATGACGGTCGCGAGTATGCCTGGTAGTCGCACCTCTAACGTCGGCTTTGGACCCGAAATCGGACATGCTCAGCGCGGAAAGCGATGTCTGCTAAGTGCCACAAGCAGACTCTCGGTCGGCCAGATATCAAACCTACCGCTTGAGGCCGCCCCCATGAATGGGTGACTAACGATCAGTCGAAGAGCTTGTCCGTACGAGTCACCGTTTCCGAGGAATCTGCTATCCAAGCGTCGACGGCCGCGCGAAAATCCGGCGTGAAGGCCTCTCGGCGATCGACCCAGTACTTGCTAAACCCGGGGGTCGTCCAGTATGCGCGGTAGAAGGCCAGCGAACCATGCCAGTAGTCCGCATCGAGACCGCCACGCAGGAAAAGGGTATACGCCAGCTCGCCGGCCTTCAGCATGCCGAAGAACCATGCATACGCTGCCAGTTTCTCGGCATGCGTAAGATCTTCATTGCCTTTGATTGCGCGGACGATGACATCTGACAGTTCTCGGTCCGTGCTTAGATCTCGGGCAAGATTCTGAAAATTGATCTGGACGGTCGTCGCGTTCGTGCACAGGATTGCTTCTGTGTTTTGCTTTACCTGCGCGGACAGGTACACGAGCGTCGCGACGACGGCGATCGCTCCGATAACCTGGGCGAAATTACTAAGCACGCCCGACCATTCGACCAGCGACATGATTTTCCCTCAAACGGATTGTCCGGATGCCGTCATGACAGCTCGCGGCTGCCGACTAGTCCCGCGACGCTATTTCGACCGAAACGCACTGTCCAGGAGATCCGCCGTCGAGAACGCGAACGGTCAGGCGCTTGCCTATACGGATCATCCGCTGCAAGCTCGCCTGCAAAGACGAGTATGGGCCAACATCAAAAGCAGACCATGCCCTTATCTACCCGCCGTTATCTCTCGGGCAAGCCCGACTGTACGAGACTAAGGGCGTAGCGGTCGAAGATCGCAGGGTCTCGGAAGGAATATCCTAGGCGCCAAGCTTGCAAGGTAATGGCTGGATTGAGTTTGATCATCTTTCCGACCTCTGCTCGGGCGTCCGCCAACCGGCCAAGGCACGCGTAAGCGATCGCCAACAGCAGATGGGCATCGTTGAATTGGGTCTGAGTCAAAGCCTCGATAGCTTCGGCGAACTGCCCCAATAGCAAATGAGCCCAGCCCTTGCCGTAGTTGGAGGACCAGCCCAGCGATGGATCCCGCGCCGCAACCTGGTCAGCCCACTCAAGCGCTTGATGCGGTCGCCCAGCCTGCACCAGCACCATTATCAAACGAGAGATGACAAACATGTCATAGGGTGCCAAGGCAGCAGCCTTATTCGCCGCGTCGAACGCGCCGTCAAAGTCTCTCTCCTGAACAAGCACGTAACTCATAAGCCAGATGGCGAGTCGCGCCACTTGTGGAGAGAGATGTTCGTTGGCGAGGACTTGTCGAGTAAGTTCGCCGGCGTTTCGAGCATCTCTCTGTGGATCGTCACTGACGAAGGTGTATGCTCGAACCATATGGTGCCAACCGAGCTTCACTCTTAGAAGCGGTGAATTTGGAAATTTCGCTAGTCCTTCTCTCCAAATCTCACCAGACCGCTCAATTCCTGCCCTGGTGTATTTCATTAATTGGTCGTGGCCGCGAAGATAATAGTCATACTCTTTGAGTGTCGTACCCGTCCCCCATGCTTGCCGGTGCTGCGCCTCCATCAATGCGCCTTTCTCCCCCGTCAGGGCACTCACGATCATGCCGGTGACCTGGTCCTGGAGCGCCCATGGGTCCGCACCTGACCTGTCGAAACGCTCAGCCCAAATATGCTCGCCACTCTTCGTGTCGATAAGCTGAGCCACAATTCGAAGCTTATCGCCGTTGTAGCGGACGCTACCTTCGAGCACGTAGCCGGCGCCGAGTTCTTCTCCGACCTGCCGCAGATCCACAGCCTTGCCCTTGTAAGCGAAGGAGGAACCACGGGCGACAACCCTCAAGTCTGGGAAGCGGGAGAGGGCCGTGATGATGTCTTCGGCTACCCCGTCGCTCAAATAGGCCAGATTCTGGTCGGCGCTCAAATCATCGAATGAAAGGACAGCTAAGGAAGGAACAAGTGAGGAGACTTCATGCGTCGGAGGCGCTTTCCAACGAACAACGCGAGACTCGTGTCGAACTTCAATCCGCGGTGCATAGGTGCCCTTCGGTAGTTCGATCCGAATAGCGTCGCTTTGACCATCGCCCGCGTAATATTCGCGCAGCTTGTCGCGCAACCGGGCTGCTTCGACGCGCACCACCGGATCAATCACAGGGTCGAACGTGTCAGGGCGACCGAAGACTTCCAACGCCAGATGGTAGCCTGTTAGCCGATCGCTGCGGCCGGCCAGAGTTTCATTGACGATATATTCTAGGAATTGCCGCCTGCGCCGCGATTTCTCGAACTGGCGGCTGTGGAGGAGCCGGTTCAGTTGGTCGCGAATAACCTTCTGATCGGTGTCGCTCAGGCTATTGCGCGGATTGATTGCCACGCCCAGCTCCAATCGCAGCGAAGAAAACGCCCGACCGCTGCACCGGGTCTATTTGATACCTGTTACATACTAGGACCACTCAATACGCTGCGCTACTCTCGGCAACAAATCGCGAGGCGCGATTCAGATCAAAAGCATGGAGATCCGCTGAACTCCGGGAGAAGAAAGCGATGAACCTGACGCAACTCTGTGTAGCTCTACCTACGGTCCTGTGGCTTCTTGGCAGTGGGATCGCGATAGCTGGTGAGCCGGTTAAGGATACCGGCGCCATGGCCTGTGTGAACGACAAGTGGGACGTGAAGGAGCCGGAAAAGGGTCACAAGCTGGTCGACGCTGCTATGCGCTGCGTCCTGATCCCCGACGATCCGGCAGAGCCGACGATCAGCCAGGACTGCGTCGGCAACTACGAATACATGCCTGACGAAAGCTGGAAGGGCACCGGCACCTGCACCGATAACTATCCGGGCGGCAAGATCAACCTTACTTGGGAGGAGGGATCTGACCTCAAGGAATACACCTACACCAAAACCGGCGGCACCGGGAAATACGAGGGCGTGAAGGGCGGCGGTACGTACATGTACCAGAACCTTACCGACACGCTTTCGGGCGGCAGATACAAAGGGACCATACAGCTGCCCTGAGCAACGAACTTGAATGTCCGCGTTGGGTCATAAACGGACGTTGGGCACGCTAGTTAGGCTGTCCACTTTTCTGCCAAACCAGACTTTGTCAAACGCCCGTTCCGTCCTCTGTTTGTCCAATGCGCACCCGAGTTAGAGGAGACCGCATTTCCTCCGGATTACTTTCGCCCATGGCGGTGGCCAGACGGTTGCCGATATTCTCCGACGCTCGGCGGAGTGGATCGATGTCGAGGTGGGCGTAGCGTTGGGTAGTGCTGGACTGTGTATGACCAAGCAGCTTGCCGATGATTGGCAAGCCAAGACCCGCGCTCGCCCCAAAACTTGCGTGCGTGTGTCTTAAATCGTGCAGCCGTACGCCCTCAAGCGCAGCACGTTTCGAGACGAGCTTCCAGGGCCGATTGAGATCATGCCGCGGCTTTTCTGGATCATCGCCCATGATCACGTAGGAGCCGACGCGCGGCAGCGCCGAGAGAACAGCGAGGGCAGGGGCGTTGAGCACGATCGTTTTGCGTCCGGTCTTGCTGTCAGGGAGGAATAGAAGCCCCCGCTCCCTATCGACATACTCCCATTTCAAGCCGAGGATTTCGCGCAAGCGCGCACCGGTTAGAATGAGGAGTCGCAAGGCGGCCGCTGCGTGTGGCCCGATAATTGTGCGTCCATTTTTTGGGATGTGTTTGGCGGTCGGCTTGCGGTCGTCGACCTCCCACAAGATGCCGGTGGTCTCCGCCTCGCGGATTGCGTCCCCCAGTCGAGCGAGCTCCTCGCTGTTGAGAAAGCGTTCGCGACGCTGCTCGCGGAAGGCCTCTATATGGGAAGCGGGGTTATGCCCGCGCAAAACGAGCCCGCATATTGCCGCGTAGCGGTAGATCGAGCTGATGCATTGCACGACCCGATTGGCTGTCATCGGCTTGGCTTGGCCGATCAGCCGATGCATTTTTGCGATATCGGATGTGGCTATTCTGTCGAGCTTCATGCTGCCGATCACGGGGATCGCGTGCTTGCGGAGATAGATCTCGTAATTGACCACCGTTCGGGGCTTGAGCTTCGCCTTGGCCTCTTCGGCGAGGTAGCGTGCAGCGAAATCGCGAAAGTTCGGCATTTCACGCGCCGCGGACCGCGATGCCGCAGGATCTTCGCCGAGCGCCACGCGCGCCAGGATATCACGAGCAGCATTGCGCGCTTGATCGGGCGTCAGCGTGCTTGCCGATCCGAGCACCATGCGTCGCTTTGAAACGCTGCGCCCTCGCGCTCCGGGACGGTACTCGACGCACCAGGTTTTTCCGCCGGCCGGCGAGACCTTGAGGCCAAACCCCTTCAGTTCGCTGTCGTAATAGATGACGCGATGATCACCTGGCTTGATGGTGTCGACGACGCGTTTGGTCAGCTTTGCGATGGGCATGAAAAACCTCTCGAGTCGCCACCGGGTCGCCACCGTAGCGGAAATCGGGAACACCCTCGGAAATCATCATGCAAACCAAATGTAATGAAATCAAGCGCTTGTGCAATCTGAGGAACGACTGGGAATGATCAGGAAACAGAAAAATTCTACTCATAACCTGAAGGTCGTAGGTTCAAATCCTACCCCCGCAACCAATTAAGTTACTGAAATTTCATGCATAGATAAAATGAGTCTCCGGGCCACTTTCTCGATCCTCATTTCCAATTTGATGAAGATACCGAGAACCCGTTTGCGGCGTTCCTGAGCGAGCGCGCCGCTAGCCTTGGCAATGTCGCAGCATTTGAAGGCTGGTCTGGCGGGTGGACGCCGCAGTACCGGGTTTGCCCCGACGAGGCAGCCGCGATTGTTGACGGGGATCGCGAGCGCGCCGATGAAATTCTCGATGGCCTTGTGGCGCTCAACGAATTGCCGAAAGAACTGCGCCAGCCGGACAAATCAAAAGAGCGATCGGAATGGGTGCACCAGAAGGCTGAAGGGCTTTGTCACGTTATCGGCGTTCAGTCGCGGCGAATGTAGC
>Ga0315284_10010448_pt1 | contig 13220 bp, 9 predicted proteins | sample YL17G09_16_MG_FD_203696 | JGI IMG/M metagenome (GOLD analysis project Ga0315284, IMG submission 203696) | Sediment microbial communities from Yellowstone Lake, YNP, Wyoming, USA - YL17G09_16 | ecosystem: Environmental > Aquatic > Freshwater > Lake > Sediment | place: USA: Wyoming | collected...
ATTAAATAATGAATTATGTGATCTTATTAATATTCGAGTAAAAGAATATCAAAATAAAATAATTTATAATAATAAATATGTAATGAATTGTATAAAATTTAATGTAAATTGTTCTATTAAACAAAATAATATAAAAGATATATATTATCAATCTATTAGTGAAAATATCGCATTAAATATGAAAAATACAATGATTGATAATATTATAATTAAAAATTTATTAAATTCATCTTAAAATTGATATTTTTATATAATAATAATAATAAATTATAATTAATAATAAAATGACGGAAATGAATACATTTTCGAAAATAAAAATTAAACCAAATAAAAAATGTAAATTATCTAAATATCAATTAATTAAAATAACAAATATTGTTAATAAAGTTTATAAATTATCATTAAATCAATTTATTATTAAAGTTTCTACAGAAAATAATATTAAAGAACAAGATAAAATTAGTTTTTTAACATTTTTAGTTTTTTATTCCAGTGATATAAATTGTGATCCACCACTTGAAGTTTATAATACTTGGAAAATTTTTATCAATGATAAAGATTATTATTCTTTTTCAAGATCTTTTTTTCATGGAGATGTTTTAATTCCAATTAAAAATAAAGATATTAAATCACCAGATCCAGTTAGAATATCATATTTTTTGGAGAAATATGAACAATCAACTGGGCACAATTTTATTTATTAAATGCGTTAAAAATTTATAATAATAATATAATCCAATTTTATTAGAATGAGTGATAATAAAAATACTGATGAAAAGAAAAAAAAATCTTCTAAAAAAAAAGAAGAGGTTGCAACTGTTGTAGTTCCTGTTGTTGAAGAAGTTAAAGTAGAAGTTCCGGTTGTTGAAGAAGTTAAAGCAGAATCACCTAAGAAAAAAGCATCCAAAAAAAAGGCTGAAGTACCAGTTGTTGAAGTACCAGTTGTTGAAGTACCAGTTGTTGAAGTACCAGTTGTTGAAGTACCAGTTGTTGAAGCACCTGTTATTGAAAAACCAAAGAAGAAATCATCTAAAAAACAACCAGAAGCAGAATTACTAGCACCTTCAATTGTTGTTGATGTAGCTCCTCTACCACCACCTGCAGAGAAAAAGAAAAGATCACCTAAAAAAGCTGCTGAACCAAAACCAGATGCCGAACCTGTAGCAAAAACTACTAAACCCAAAAAATCACAAAAAACGGTTGCAACTGAAACTCCTGCTGCTGCACCTGTATCTGCACCTGTTTCTGAACCTGAAAAGAAAAAGAGAGTACCCAAAAAGAAAGTTGAAGTTGTTCCTGAAGTTAAACCATCTGAACCTGAAGTTGTAGTTGTTCCACCAGCTGTTCCAGAAGTTGTTGAAGAAGTTAAAGAGAAAAAGAAAAAAGCATCTAAAAAAACTGCTTAAAAATTAATTATTTTTTTATATTTAATAAAATTTTTATTTTATTTTAAATAAATATATTATATATTATATGTTGAACGTTTGGAAAAAAAATAATGATTATAAATCAAAATCACCAATGAATGAAAATGTAGAAATAAGTGTATATAAAGAAATTAATGAAACTCCTTTAAATGATTTTAAAGAAATACCATATAATGGAATGAAAGAATTACCATTAAATGGAATAGAAGAAATATCAATTATGCCAATTCCAAATATACAAGAAGAAAAAAATATTCAATGTGAAAAATCTTTAAATAAAATGGTTGAATATGATGATGTTGGAAATAAATTTATTATTACAAAAAATGATTATATTAAATGTGTTATACCTATGGATGAAATTATTAATAGTATTATAAATACAGAAAATATTAATAATTATATTAAAGAATTTATTTTTATTGTTTCTCAAAATTTAAAAACAAATACTTATGAATATAATTTTATTGATTCTGTTTTTACTCAAAATTTAAAAATGATGATAAAATTATATAATGAAATTTATTTAATTGCAAAAACAATAGATTTTAATGAAGCAATACCTGAGAAAATAAAATACAATAATAATATTATTACATTCTTTTATCAATTAATATTATTTATTTTTAAAACAACTATTCTTGATAAAAATACAGATGATAAAACATTAATAATTGCATATTCTACAATGACTTTTTGTTTTAATGAAATTTTATTAAAACAAACATTAGTATTAAAAAGTAAATATAATGTATTTGAAAAACAATTAAAAGATAATAATTTATTAATTGAAAAAATTTATAAACATATTGGTGATATGAATAATCAACAAACTACTAATATTTCCAGTGAAAATATAACTACTGAAAACATGACTACTGATAATATGACTACTGGATCTGTACCAAAATCAATAAATAATGGTAATATTATGGGAGGTGGATTATTAGATTCAGTTGAATTTAATTCTGATAATGGATTTAAAGAAATAAGTGAAGAAACAGAAGATGAATCAAATAATACAAATATTGTACCATCTTATAATACAAAAAGTGCAGTAAATAATTCTAAAATATTAACATTATAAAATATATATATATATATTATGACTACTAAATTAAATGAATTGTATAAAATCATTTCTGAATTAAATTCAATTAATAATACATTAAATGAACAAATGGAATTAATTAATGATAGTTTAGAAAAAAATGTAAATTATTTAGAAGAAATACAATCTAAATATGGTGATATTATGTTTAATTTAACTATTCAATACCATAAAAATAAAGATAAATATATAGATAAATATAAAGATATTAAATTAGTTATTTAATATCTAAATTTATCATCCAAATACATTTCATATTCTAACCAATCTTGATCAATTTCTTCTTCTTCTTCAAATTCATCTTCAAAAATATTGTTTGTTAAATAATCATCATCTCCATAATTATAAGGAAATGGTTCATCAAATTCAAAAGGATCAATTAAACAATCAAATGTATAATTAATTTCATTTTGTAATGATTCCTTTCTAATATTTTCTAATGAAAAATCTTCTGTCTTATCAACAATAACTGTTTCAGGATATTCTTTAAAAAAGATAGGTTCTTTTGGATGGAACTTTTCTAAAAATGGATTGAACATTTATATTATATTTATATATTTATATATATATAAAATCTACTTTACTGTAAACACATTTTTGTAATAAAAATTGATTTATATATATATCTGTAAGTTTATATAATATCTATTTCACTTTGGTAATTTATATTCAATCATTTTATTATAAAAATGACTTATTCAATTGATTCAAAACAACAAGGAATTGATTTTCTTAATCATATTGGTCATAGAAAAAATGGACAAAACATAATTGCAAGATTTATTGAAGTTTGGATACATTTTACAGATCCATTTTTGCAAAAATCTGCCATATTGGTTATTTTGCGCAAAAACAGATATTCAATTACAAAAATTGTTGCAAAATCATTATTTGAAGTTCTTTCATATTGTTGTCATCAAGAAACAGATACATTGATTGTTGGAGATAAGTTGATGGAATTATTGAGATCTTAAAAATTGAAATTTTATATATATAATAAGATAAAAATAAAATAAAAAATGGATAACATAGAGTATATTGAACATTTGCAAAAAAATTTATTATACTGGTTTGAAAATCTTCATAATATTGGGGATGAATATAAATTAGGTTATGAAGTTGCCAATTATCTAATAGATAATTCTTTAGATAATGGTGTAGATGTTATTCTATTTTTAGATAAATATGGAAATAATATGGATGACATAAATTATAATTATATGCTTATCCAATTGATTAAAAGATGTCTTAACCAACCTGATTTTATACTAATTGAAAATTTTAATGATGAAAGAATGATTAAATGCTATCAATATACGGCTAAATTATTAAATTATAAATACTGTATTGTACCTAAAAAATTTATTTAACTAATCAAATTAATTAATTTTTGTAATTGTTCATTTGTATATTCTTCATATTTGTTCTTATAAGAATATACTTGTTTTTGTAATTCTAAAATAATATCTAATTTATTATTAATACTATTTATTTCTTCATTATTCTCTTCAGTTTCTTCTAATTTTTCTAATTTATTAAATAAGGATTGTTCTCTATCATTTAATAATTTATCTAATTTATATAACAAGTTAAATTTATATTCATAATGTCCAAACATATTTTTATATTCAATATCTAATTCATATATTGTATTGCAATTGTTTTGTACATATTCATCATTGATATCTTTGGATATAAAAAAGTTTATTAGAAATTGATCTGAAAATTCTAATACACTTATAATAGATGATAATAATTTATTAATGTAAGTTAATTGTTCTTCATCTTCCATATTTATACATAAATATTGGAAATAATTTTTATATTCTGTATATTCCACAATAATATTTCTTGTATAATTTACTTGATCTTGATATAATTTAATATATTCTTCATCTTCATATATTTTAACACCAATATCTTCTTTTTCATTTGATTCTTTCAATTCGATGATTGGTTCATTATGAATTAAAAAAATAGAATAATTTAAATTAAAATTATCAATTAATTCTTTGTATTTTTCAACATCAATTTCATCATATTTAACATTTTTAATCCACTCTAATATTTCATTTATATTTTTGATAATGGTTTCTTTTGTTTCATTTTCTACTTTTAAATTTTCATTTTGTATATTTTCTAATATTTTTCTACTATTGTCAATTAATAAATAATGGGATTGTTTTTTCATTTTATCGATCCTATCTATTGAATCCATTGTTTTTGCATTTTCAATAATTTTATCAATTTGTTCTTGATTTAAATTTTGTTTATTTCCATTAATTTGAATTGTTTTTTTATTTAATGTATTATTTAAATCTTCTGCTTTAATTTTAATAATACCATTATGATCTATATAAAAAGTAATTTGAATTTCAGGAATACCTCTTTTCTTTTTCTCAATTCCAGTTAATGTAAATTCGCCAATTAAAAAATTATCTTTAACAAATTTTCTTTCTCCTTCAAATATTTTAATAGTTATACTTTCCATATCATCCGTATCAGTTGTATATTTTTTAATCTTTTTAATAGGAATAATACTCCCTCTGGGTATTAAAATATCCATTATACCACCACTTGTTTCTAATCCAATCGATAATGATGTTCTATCAATTAATAATAATTTATCTTCAATTGTTTCTTGATTGATTAGCATATATCCATATATTGCTGAACCAATAGAAACAACATTATCTGGATCAATAGAATTATTTAATTCCTTATTATTAAAAAACAATTCTATATTTTGTCTTATAATTGGCATTTTTGTCATACCGCCAACAAGAATAATTTCATCTATATCATTTTTATCTAATTCACATAAAAATAATAATTCATTCATTGGTTTTAACATAAGACTAATTAAATCTTTACATAATGTATTAAATTGTTCTCTATTTATTTTAACTTCTAAATTCAAATTTTCATAGAAATTATTTATAATAATTTTTGTATGTAAGTTATCAGATAAAGAAATCTTCGCTTTTTCTGAAAGATATTTTAATTTTTGTATTGATTTTTCAGATAATTCATTTATAACTTTTGAATATTCTAATTTATTATCTTCAATAAATGTTTTTACACAATATTCCATAATTTTAATATCAAAATTAGAACCACCTAAATTACTATTGCCACTTGAACCTAATACTTCATAATTATTATCATAAATTTGTAAGATACTAATATCCAATGTTCCACCACCCAAATCAAAAACAACTATTTTTTGATCATCATTTTTATTTGTAAATCCAACACCATATGCCAATGAAGCGGATGTTGGTTCATTTAATAAACGGATAACATTAAAACCAGAATTAATAGCACATCTTTTAATCAATTCTCTTTGATTATCATTAAATCTGGCAGGAACAGATATAATAGCATTACTAATATCAATATCTTGTTTAAATTTTTTAGATAAAAAATCATTTGAAAAATGTTTAAATGACATAAAAATATGTGTTATAACTTCTTCAACATAATATTTATCTAAAATAATAATTTTATCATTTTCATCTGGAGATATATTATAACCAATCATATTTAATTCATCTTCATTTAAATCAGAATAATTTTTACCAATTAATTTTTTAATTTCATAAATAGTTGAATTATTTATTTCCATTTTTTCAAAAATTTCTTTTCGATTATATGCTTCTTTTCCAATAATCTTTTTATTATCTTGTAATTCTATAACTGTTGGAATTATATTTGTTCCTTCAAAATCTTCAATGATTATAGGCTCATTATTATACCAAATACTAATACAAGAATTGGATGTTCCAAAATCAATACCAAAACATAATTTGTTTGAATCCATATTAATTAAATATATTTTAATTATATAATATTTAACGTAAATTATTTTTATTATATATATATATGAGTTGGTCCCAAAGAGCTACAAAACAAATTTGGTCAAGTATATGTATGTCAAATGATGGTTCTATTGTATTTGCATCTGTTTATGGTGGAAATGGTGGAGGAGTTTATAAATCAATTAATAATGGAGAAACTTTTGTTAAAACAAGTTTAAATGTTCAATATAATTTTTGGAATTCAGTTGCATGTGATTCAACAGGACAATATGTATATGCATGTGTATCTCCTACTGGATCAAATAATTATGGTTTATGGTATTCAGCAGATTATGGTGATACATGGGATACACAATATTTTCTTAATATTCAATGTAATGCTGTTTCTTGTAGTTCAAATGGTTCTATTGTTACTATATTAACAAATACTTCTGTATATATATCTACAAATTATGGTATTGGATTATCTATCGTATATCCTGCAGGATCTGGAATTAATAAAAATTGGTTATCTGTTTCAATGAATAGTAATGGAAACACTATTTTAATTGGAACATTTGGAGGTAATGTTTATCTATCAAATGATACAGGTTCTAATTGGGTTTCTAAAAATCCATTTAATACAAATTTAATTTGGAATGGTGTTGCGGTTAATTCAATTGGAGATATTTTAATCATTGCACCATTTAATAATAATATATCTATTTCTAAAGATGGTGGAACTACCTTTACACAATTAACATTAAAAAAGAATTTTAAAGGTATTGGTTGTGATAGTACAGGAAATTATATTGTTGCTTCTGTATTAAATGAATATGTTTATACATCCAGTGATACTGGTTTAACTTGGATACAAAGAACACCAACATCTGGAACACAACAATATACTTGTGTTTCTGTTTCTAAAGATATTGATGGTATAACAGATATACCTGTTAATATTTTTGCTTCTGGTAATAATTTATATTTATACCAAACAACTGATGGAGGTGCATCTTGTTTTATTGAAGGAACTAATATATTAATTTATGATAAAATAGAAAAGGAAGAAAAAATAGAAAATCTAAAGATAGGTGATTTAATCAAAACATCATCTGGAGATTATAAAAAAATAAAACATATTGGATATAATTATATTCATTTTGATAAACATCCTGAATATATTCGTATTATGAGAAAAAATACATTTAAACAAAATGTACCAAATAAAGATTTGTTTGTAGTATCTGGACATTCCTTTTTATTTAAAAATTTTAATTATACAAATGATTACTTTACATTTAATATATACGATAATAATATAGAACCATATTATAAAATTATGGCAGCACATTGTTCTTTATGTGATCAAGCAACTTCAAATGATTTATGTGGAAAAACATTAATTAAATATTATCATTTTTCATTAGAAAGTGAAAATGAAGATTCCCAATATGGTATTTATTCTAATGGAATGTTAAGTGAAACAATGAGTATTTCTTATTTTAAACAATCTGGTTTATTACTGAAAGAAAGTGTATCCAATTTATTATAATTTTTTAATGTAATATACTAATTTTAGTATAATATTAATTTTATTTTACATATATATAATATAATGTCTGGTATTACAGTTGATGGTCCAATTATACAAAATGCAAATGATAATATTTTATTGGGTAATAATAATTTAACAGGAAGTAGTGCTACAAATTCAGTTGCTATTGGTATTAATGCTTTAGAAAATTGTACTACAAATGGGAATCAAATTGCAATTGGAAATGAAGCTTTACATTTATCAAATTCTTCATATAATATTGGTATTGGTTATCAAGCATTATCACAATCTAATAATGAATATAATATTGCGATTGGAGATAGTAGTGGTAAAAATATTACTAATGGAATACATAATACAATTATAGGAAATGAATCTATATCAAATGTTCAAAATGCAAATTTTAATACAGTTGTTGGAAGTTTAACTTTTCCAAATACTAATAATGAAACTTTAGAAGGTTGTACATTTGTAGGATTTCAAAGTGGTATTGGTGTTAAAGGAAATAATTGTAGCGGGTTTGGTGCATATTCAGGACAAGAATCAAGTGCGATATTTTATAATTCAACTGCTATTGGATATGGTGCGCAAATTACCGATTCATATCAAATTAAATTAGGTAATAGTGCTGATACAGTTGTTGTTGAAGGAAGTCTTGAAGTTTTAGGAAATTCTAATATGTCTAATGATTTAAATGTTGTAGGAACTTCATATTTAGATACTGTAGATATTTCAAATGATTTAAATGTTTTTGGTTCATCCTCTTTAAGTACTTTATCTGCAGGAACAACCACATTAAGTTCGGTAACTGTTAATGGAGATATTATTCAAGATGGTGATGGTACAGCTACATTAAATTCAACAACTATTAATGGTAATCTTGGTGTTAATACTTTTTCATCTCCTACTGTTACATTAGATGTTAATGGAAGTGCAAATATAAAAGATACTATAACAACTAATTATATTACATTAAATGGCAATCAATCTGAATGGGATGCAAATAGTGGTGTAACTAAACAATATGTTGATACATTAGCATCAGGAATTGTTCTTAAAGCATCTTGTCAATGTGCTACAACAACAAACTTAAATAATTTTCCAAATGTAGGAACAATTTTAGTTATTGATGATTATACTGTTTTAAATACAAATAGAGTTTTAGTTAAAAATCAAATAAATGGTATTGAAAATGGTATTTATGTTTATGATCAAGTTGCAGGAAAACTTACAAGATCTATAGATATGCCAGATGGATCGAATGCAACTGCTGTATGTACTTTTGTACAATATGGTGCAACAAATGATAAAACATCATTCTTACAAACAACACCGGATGCAACTGTTGGAATAAATGATTTAGTATTTACAGTTTTTTATACAAATACTGTATCTTTTGGACAAGGTCTTGTTTTACAAGGTTCAGAATTAAGTGTTAATGAAAATTTAGATTTTGTTACTCAAGTTGGAACACTTTATGGTTTAGAAACAGGTAATGTTGGAATTAATACAGCCCCAACATCAAATGCATTAACTGTTAATGGTTCAACATCTTTAGGTGCTACAACATTAAATTCTGCAACTGTATCAACTGATTTAACTGTTAATGGTACATCCTATTTACATTCTGTTGATGTTTCATATGGATTAAAAACTGCAAAATTAAATGTTACAGGAGATTCATATTTAAAATCTACAAATATATCTACTTTAACTGTTGAGAATGAATCCACTTTAAATTCTGCAAATGTAAATACTTTAACTGTTTCTGGATTAAGTAATTTAAATTCTGCAACTGTATCAAATGATTTAATAACTGGCACATTAACTGTTGAAGATACATCAACATTATATTCTGCAACTGTTTCAAATGGATTAACTTCAAATACATTAAATGTTACTGATACATCTACTTTTAATAATAATATTACACAAACTGCAGGAACAGCAACTTTAAATAATGCAGTTGTAACAAATGGATTAAAATCTACAAATTTACAAGTTTATGGAACAACTCAATTAAATACTGCAACTGTTTCAAATGGATTAACTTCAAATACATTAAATGTTTCAGGCACTTCAACTTTACATTCTGTTGATGTTTCATTAGGATTAAAATCTGTAAATTTACAAGTTTCTGGAACAACTCAATTAAATTCAGTAACTGTAAATACATTAAATGTTTCAGGTGATACAACTTTTGAAAATATTAATTTAAATTCTGCAACTGTTAATGATTTATCTACAACCACATTAACTGTAGATGGTACATCAAATTTAACATCTTTAAATGTTTCTGAAACTTCTAATTTAAATGATTTAACTGCAAATACAACAACATTAGGATCAACAACTTTAGATTCTGCAACTATAAATAATGATTTATATGTAGTAAAATCTGCAAATATACAAGATACTGTTAATACAAATTATGTTAATTTATCAGGAAATCCAGATGCATGGACTTCTAATAGTTCTGTTACAAAACAATATGTTGATACTATAGCTACAGGTATTACTCCATTACGATCTTGCCAATGTGCTACAACTGTAGATATAGATTTAAATAATCCTGATACATCTATTGATGGTTATACTCTTGTTGAAGGTACTAGAGTTTTAGTTAAAAATCAAGGTGATTCTATAGATAATGGTATTTATGTTTATGATTCATTTTTAGATATTCTTACAAGATCTTCAGATATGCCTAATGGATACGATGCTTTTGCTGTAAGTACTTTTGTACAATCTGGTTTAACAGATCCCAAATCTTCATATTTACAAACAGCAACACCTGCTATTGTTGGAACTGATCCATTAACATTTTATATTCTATATACAAATAATTTAAATTTTGGTCAAGGTCTTATTTTAGAAGGTTCCACTTTAAAAGTTAAAAATAATTTAGATTTTGTTACTGAAGTTGGAACAACAACAAATGGATTAAAAACAGGTCGTGTAGGAATTAATACAGACCCAACTACAACAGATATATTAACTGTAAATGGTTCATCATCTTTAGGCTCAACAACTTTAAATTCTGCAACTGTTACAAATGGATTAACTGTTGGTGGAACATCTACTTTACAATGTGTATCTGTTGCTAATGGATTAACATCTAATATTATAACTGTTAATGGATTATCCACTTTAAAAGATACTAATGTAACTGATTTAACTGTTTCAGGAAGTACTAATTTAAATTCGGCAACTATTGAAAATGATTTAATAACCAATACATTAACTGTTTTAGATACATCAACATTATATTCTACAAATGTTACAAATGGTTTAACAACTGATATATTAACTGTTTTAGATACAGCAAATTTAAATAATATAATTCAAACAGTAGGAACAGCTGAATTAAATTCTGTTAATATTATAAATGGTTTAATAACAGATGAATTAACTGTTAATGGTTCATCAGTTTTACAAAATACAACATTAAATTCTGCAGATATAACAACAGATTTAACTGTTAGTGGTACATCCTATTTACATTCTGCTGATGTTTCGTATGGATTAAAAAGTGCAAAATTAAATGTTATTGGAGAATCATTTTTAAATTCTGTAGATGTATCAACTGATTTAACTGTTAAAGGTATATCTACGTTAGATTCTGCAGATATAACTACTTTAGATGTTTCTGGATTAAGTGATTTAAATTCTGCAAATGTTACAAATGATTTAACAACTGGTACATTAACTGTTAAAGATAAATCAACATTATATTCTGCAGATGTTACAACTACATTAAAAGTTACTAATAATATTGTTATGGATGGTGTGAGTGGAATAAATTATTTACAATTTCCCGATGGATCACTACAATATACATCAGCTAGGTCTATTCTTGCTTCTAATAATACATGGACTGGTACAAATACATTTAATAATAATATTAATCAAAATACTACAAAAACAACATCTTTAGGTGCTACAACAATAACTTCTTCAACTGGTAATGCACTTAAAGTATCTGGTTTATCATCTTTAGATAATTTATCAGCAAAAACAACAACATTAAATTCAACAACTATTTATGGTAATATTACTCAAGATATTACAACTGCTGGAACAACAACATTAAATTCAACAACTATTTATGGTGATATTACTCAAGATATTACAACTGCAGGAACGACAACATTAAATTCAACAACTATTAATGGAAATGTTGTAATTAATCCACCAACTCCTTCTATTGATACAACATTAAATGTTATAGGAACTGCAAAAATATCAGATACTATAACAACTAATTATATTATATTACAAGGAGATGAAAATACTTGGGGTCCAAATAATGGTGTAACTAAAAATTATGTTGATAGATTAACAACTGGAATTGTTCTTAAAGAATCTTGTCAATGTGCTACTACTGGACCAATAGATTTAAATAATCCTGGTTCATCTATTGATGGTGTACCTCTTGAAGAAGGGACAAGAGTTTTAGTTAAAAATCAAGACGGTGAACCTACTGATAATGGTATTTATTTTTATGATTTATTTTCAGGTATTCTTAAAAGATCTCTTGATTTACAAGATGGAGACAATGCAACAAATGTATGTACTTATGTACAATTAGGTACTGTAAATAATAGCACTTCATTCTTACAAACTAAAACACCTGCAATTGTTGGAGTAGATCCTTTAGAATTTACAGTTTTTTATACAAATTTTATAACATATGGGCAAGGACTTGATTTAATTAATTCAGAATTGATTGTTGTTGATAATTTAAGTTTTGTAAAAGAAATTGGAACTACTTCATCAAGTGGATTAAGAACTGGTAATATTGGAATTAATACGAATGCTACTACAGATGCTCTTACAGTTAGTGGAAATATTAATCAAACTTCAGGAACAACAACTTTAAAAAATATTGGAATTAATACACCACCATCTACTACAGATTCTCTTACAGTATCCGGTTCATCTTCTTTAGGTGAAACAACAATAATACCTACTTCTGGTAATGCTCTTACAATTTATGGAAATATTGATCAAGATATTACAAAAACAACATCCTTAGGCACTACAACATTAGCTTCTGCAACTATTACAAATGGTTTGAAAACAAATAGTATACAAAATATAGCATCAGGAAATAATATGAGTATATTTGCAGAAAATGCAAATTTATCATTATCTGGTTCTTTAATAAATATTGGAACAAAAGTTTCAGCAGATAATGGTGGAGGATTACAAAATGTAAGTTATGGAAAAAATAGTATGTTAGTATCTCAAACAGGAACAAATAATAGTTCTTTTGGTTATGGTTCATTGCAAAATTTAACTTCTGGAACTCAAAATACAGC